>Ga0209687_1000052_pt1 | contig 50873 bp, 36 predicted proteins | sample GraSoiAngelo_136_FD_185893 | JGI IMG/M metagenome (GOLD analysis project Ga0209687, IMG submission 185893) | Grasslands soil microbial communities from the Angelo Coastal Reserve, California, USA - 14_0929_09_20cm (SPAdes) (version 2) | ecosystem: Environmental > Terrestrial > Soil > Grasslands ...
CCACGACTCCGTTGATAATAGTCGCAAGGTCGACAGACTCTTTGCGCAACTCGATCTTGCCTCTCGTGATGCGAGATACATCCAGCAAGTCGTCTACCAATCTTGTCATCTGCCGCACCTGCCGGTCTATTACGTCGGTCGCCCATTTAAGCTCGGGCGCGGGCGGGTCGACTTCTCTGAAGATCTGCACCGAGCTGCGGATGGGCGCGAGCGGATTGCGCAGCTCGTGAGCGAGCATGGCGAGGAACTCGTCCTTTCGACGATCGCCTTCTTTGAGAGCCGACAGGAGATTGGCGTTTTCGATGGCTATGGCAGCGCGATGAGCAAGATCCTCGGCGGCGGCGAGATCGTTCTCTCCGTAAATCCGTCCCGATTCGGCGGTCGCGAATGTCAGCACGCCGAGTGTTCGGCCGTGCAAATCCAGCGGAACACAAAGGTAAGATTTCAAGCCCAACCGGCGCACGATTTCAAGATGTTCCTTAGACTTTGTTATATCGTGCAGAAGCGAGTCTGGAATCGCCGCGACCCAATCGGGTTCTCCGGTCATTGCGACTCTCATAACGCCGCGCCTGTCGGAAGGCGACGGTGGATAGCGGTCAAAAAGCTCGCGAGCTAATCTCACCTTGCTTGGATCCGTGTGTGTTATCGCGAGCCTGCGAAGTGAGCCGTCCGCTTCGAGCATGTCCACTGCGCACCAATCGGCAAAAGAGGGCACGGCAAGGCTGGCGACCTTCTGCAGCGTGCTCTCATAGTCGGCCAGCTCCGCGAGAGTGATGCTGGCTCTCGCCAGGAAGCGGAACGTCTGTTCGGCTGTTTTGCGGTCGTGAATGTCCGTAGTCGTGCCGAACCATTGAACAATTGGACCGGATTCATCGCGCAAGGGCACGGACCGAGTTACGAACCAGCGATACGCTCCGTCACCGCGGCGATACCTCAGCTCGAGTTCCAGCTCAATCCCCGTTTCCAGCGCGCCCGCCCAGGCATCTACGCAGCGCTGATAGTCTTCTCGATGGATCACGACGTTGGACCACAGACCCGCATGCTGCTCCTTGGACATTGCGGAGTATTCGTACCAGCGTTCGTTGATATAAGTGATGGTTCCATCGGGCGCGGTGGTCCACAGAATGGACGGAATCGTTTCGGCCATAAGACGGAAGCGGCTTTCGCTGTCGCGCAGCGCTTCTTCGGCGCGTTTGCGCTCGATGAACTGTCCGATCTGGCTTCCGGCGGCGGTCATCACTCGCAGCAGATCTTCATCGCGCTCGCGGACATCGCAACTGAAGAACTCGACCAGTCCGAGCACTTCGTTATTCAGGGCGATGGGAAGAGCGAATGCGCTGTGAAGCCCTTCCTGTTCGGCGGCGCGGGCTCGAGGAAAATTCCCATCGCTTGTCACGTCGGGAATCCATTCCGGCGCGGCGCTGAGCCATACGCGGCCGGGTAACCCGACGCCGGGCCGAAAACTAATCCCACGGGAGGCCGCCTCGAATTCAGGTATCCGGATCGACGGCAAATGCCAAACGTCCGAACACTGCAGCGTCTTGCTCAGCGGATCGAGATACCAGATCGCTCCAACATCCCATCCGAGCTGCTCGCAGATCGATCGTAGAATTTTCGAAGCCGCCTCGTTCAGCGTGTGCGATTCGGCCAGCGCGCGAGTGACGTGGTTCTGTAGGATCAGGCGCTGCTCGGCCCGTTTCTGCGCGGTAATATCGCGAACGATCTTCGACGCGCCGATCAATTGTCCGGCCCCGTTTCGGACGGGCGACACGGTGAGCGAGACATCGATTCGCCTGCCATTCTTGGACATGCGAACGGTTTCGTAAGGCTCGATTCGCTGTCCGCGGCGCAGCCGCTCCAGAATTATGTGCTCCTCGTATTGAAAATCGGGCGGATGAAGAAGGACGGCCGGCTTGCCGATCATCTCTTCCTGCTTATAGGCGAATAGACGCTCGGCGCCCGCATTCCACGAGAGGATCTCGTTGTCCATCGTCGTGCTTATGATCGCGTCGTCCGAGGATTCCACAATTGCCGCCAGCCGCAACTGCGTTTCTTCCACCAGCTTTCTGTCGGTGACATCGCGGGTGAAGCAGCGTGTGTGCACGAACTCTCCGTTGTCCCACAGGACGTTGGAGTTGATCAGAACATGGCTGATTGAGCCGTCCTTGCAGCGCATTCGCGCCTCGTAATCTCTCAGCTCCTCCCCTGCGTGCAGGCGGCGCAAGACATCGGCGATGATCTCGGCGTCGACATGGAATTCGGCTATGTTACGCCCGATATATTCTTCGCGCGTATAGCCGAGCATCTCGAGTTCGGTGCGGTTTACGCGCAGTATCGTTCCGTCGGGACCGACCCAGTGCAAACCCACCGACGCATTCTCGAAGAACTCGGAGAGATCGCGTTCGCTGCGTTGTAGAGCAATTTCCCTCGCCTTTCGCTCAGTGATGTCGCGAAATGCCAGCACAACTCCGAGCACGCGGCCGTCGTTGTCCCGGATCGGAGAAGCGCTGTCGTCTATCAGAATTTCGGAACCATCGCGCGCGATCAGAATCGTGTGATTGGCGATACCGACGATTGAGCCGTCGGCGAGCGCCCTGCTTGCGGGATCGGCAACCGGTCTCCGCGTCTCCTCGTTTATGATTCGGAATATTTCAGTGAGGGGGCGGCCTTCGGCTTCCTGCTGGTTCCATCCGGTCAGCGCCTGTGCGACGCCGTTGAGAAAAACAACTCTTCCTTCGGTGTCGGTACTGATAACCGCATCGCCTATGCTCGCCAGCGTCACGCGCAGCCATTCGGACTGCTCTCTGAGCGTCCGTTCAGCCGCGCGAGCGTCGGTGATGTCGCGAAAGCTCCACACTCTTCCCGCGTTCTTCTCTTCGACAAATCGGATGCGTGAGAACCGTTCGAATACCCGGCCGTTCGACAGTTCCAGCATGTCATAGCTCTCGGGCGGAGAGGTTCGGTAGATCTCCTCGATTCGGCTCAGGAATTCCGCCGGTTGTTCGAAGTTTTCGCTGGTCAACTCCAATAACCGGCGATGCTCTCGAGCATCAAGGGCCTCGCGGGGGATCCGCCACATCTGGACGAACTTCTCGTTTAAGTCGGTCACCTTGCCGCGGTTGTCGGTTACCAAAATGCCGTCGGTTGTCGATTCAAGCGTCGCCCGCATGCTTGCAAGCGATTGAGCAAGCGCTCGGGTTCTGTCCTCGAGAGCTTCTTTTGCTCGCACGAGTTCCTCTTCAGCGCGGCGCCGCGCGCGGAGGATGCTCTTTGCATTTTGGAGGGCGACCGAACGGAGCAGACTCTCTTCGTCTTCAGGCTTCATCTACGCGCCTCTGATCTCCTGATCCGCGAGCGCCGTTCCGAGGACGCGCGCCTTTATCTTGGCGAATGCTGTTTCGCGAGAGGTTGACGTATCATCAAAAAAAGGTGAGAACCCGCAATCGTCGGTGGTTCCCAATTGCTCGGTGGGTATATACCGCGATGCTTCTAATATTCTGTCGCGAATTTCTTCAGGGGTCTCGACGCGGGGATCGATTGGGGCTACCACGCCTACGAATATACGCTGATCAGGCTGCATGTAACGGCGAATGATCTTCAATACTCTCGTTCGATCTTGTTCGCCGGCCAGCGCAATGCAGAAATTTCCCACTTTGAGTTCGAACAGGCTCGGCAGCAGCTCCGCGTAATCCACGTCGGCGCTGTGAGTAGAGTCCATGTCTCCGCCGGGACACGTATGCACTCCAATACGGCTGCGTTCTTCCGCCGTGAATCGCGACAGCGCCAGATTATTCAGGTCTATAAAACTGTGAAGGAGATGCCCGGATGGATCGATCTTGACCGCCAGGCGTCCCTCCGTGAAATCGATCTGGACTTTGTGGGCGCCTTTTTCCAGGCAGTTGCGAACCTCGGTCTCGTGCTCCCGCACCAGGTCTTCGATGAACTCTTCGCGGGAGTAACCGGGGATCTCTTCCGCGGGATACATAAGACTCAATGCGGAAGGCGAGATCACCGCCTGCTTTACCGGCACGTGGGCATAGCGCAAAGCGACTTCGAGGTATTTATCGGCCTGAGTCTGGTAACGAAATGGACCCTGTGTCAGACGCAACATTCGACGAGTGTGACCGGCCTCGAACGGAATCTTGAAACCATCCTGCGCGGAGTTCGGAAGACCCTCTACGCAGTACGTCCAGAAATTGTGATATTTGCTCTGCTCTCCGTCCGTCACCACAGGTGAACCCGTTGCCTCGAGTTGCTCGATCGTCTCGCGGATAGCGTCTTCGAAAATATTGTTCAGCGAGGGATCGGCCCCGCCTCGCTTTTTTATGGCGTCAATCAGCTCAAGCGGTCTTGGAATGCTTCCGACAGGTTCGGTTGGGATCATGTTTACTATTACGCCTCCTGGATTTCTCCATTAGTGGCGCCTCGCGGGATCATAAAGCGAGACATTAGATCCCCGCAGTCCACTTGCTTGATTTAATCGGGGTCCTCGTCGTCGGCCATTGAACGGAACCACTATTATACATTGCCGAATCTAGATAGCCACCGCCCAGCTTCGCTGAAGTACACGGCTATAAATCAAAGGCCGCGCCGAGGCCAGGAGGCAAAGCCGGGATGTTATTTCTTAACGCTCCCTTAGTCTTAGACCGAGGCTGACGTCTCTTTTGAAGTGTTTTGAATACTCAAGCAGGCCCGAAGGGTTGACCATAAAACAGTCAGGCGCAAGCCAGAAGCGCGTCTCTCCCGTGCCAGTCCCAATGCACTATCATCGCTGAAAGCGCGAAAAAAGCGGCTTCGGCGCCACACCGAGGAAGAAACACATAGTCGAGGCGGGCGGCTCATCAAGAGCCGCCCATATGATGATCGGGTAAGACTTGCGGCTTGAGTGAAGCCCGGTGACTTCAGTTGCCCGAGGCCTCGACCTTGACGAGGTGGCCGCGACCTTCGAGGCTGCCGAGATTGATGTCGGCGACGCACCTGACTTTGACATAATCCAATGTCAGGCCTCCCTCGACGTGAACGTCGCCCGTACCATTTTCAAAGTCAGCCTTCGTGAAATCGCAGAGGTCTCTGTCCAGCCGAACTCCAAGCTCGGTGCCGCCCTTGGTGTCGGTGAACTTGACGTGAACGTAGCCGCGGTCAATCGCATCCTTGAACAACTTGACCGTTTTCTCGGGCCGCAGCCCTGCTTCCACTGGATGGTCGCCCTCGCACAGCCGGTCGACCAGGCTCTTTTCGCGAGGCCTGTTCGGATCAGGAGGAGGCGGCGGGGGAGGCGGATTCTTTGCCATTTCCTCCATCTTCTTTCGAAGACTCAAGGGCCTCATGTCCGTCCACACTTCCTTGATATAGGCGAGACACTCCGGCTTTTGTCCCACTTTGCCAACGTCTTTCCAGCCGAGCGGATTTTCTTTGTATTCGGGCCAAATGGAGTACTGCTCTTCGTGGTTGACCACGACCTTGTAGATAGTGGTGTCTTCCCTGTCAGGATCGTTCCAGCTCATTTGTGTCGACCTCCTAATGTGGTTGTATCGAAATGCGCTTTCATGCCTCCGCCGCTTCGTTTGCGACAATGAGATCGAGATCGTCCGGCGCCTTGAATTTCAACGTGTTCGCGCAGAATTCCTGCCAGGCAGGATCAACCGCGTTGAAGATAATGTTTTCGTCATGCCAGATCGATTTTGTAACGGTGAAATCTTGATGAATGAAAACTATGTCATCGTCGGAGCCGGCGTCCGAGGTTCCGGACGTGCTGTCTGCTTTTTCCTTCCAGTTGATCCGGCTCTCGCTCCAATTGGGATATTTCCTGAGCTCTTCCAGTTGGTACGCCTTGCAGTATGGACGCTCCGGCCGTTTAGGCTTTTCACCCGGATAGGCATCTTCCAGCTCTCGCAGATATTTCGCGACCGAGACGCGGCCGGCGGCCAGCGCGATCATGTATGGAGTTCTCGTGTCGCGGCCGACCTTAAAAATGTCCGCGCCGTTTTCCACCAGCAGCTTTACAATTTCGAGGTTCCCTTTGCCTGCCGCGAAATTCAGCGGCGTCCACCCCTGGTCGTCCTGTTGATTCACGTTTGCGCCGCTTTCGATCGACGACCGAACCGCCGCGGAGTTCCCGTTCTTGACTGCTTCGATTAATGCAAGATCGCTCATTGAAACCCTCCATCAGATGTGCGCGTTCTGCAACCAGAAAAACTGATCTGGTCGATTCGTTCCTCTTCTCTTTCAAACTGAGCGGAACAATCTGGTCACCGCCAATATCTCGATAGGCTGCTATCGAATTTGTGAGATGATAAGCCGACCGGTGATCTCAATTCAACTTATTGTCGCGTATAATGGCGGAGACCAGGACCGCAGCGAGCGTGAAAATATGATCCCTTTTGAATTAAATCGGCTCGGTATGATTATGGCGCCTGAGCCCGGCAACAGTCTCGAGGTTGAAGGCGTGCTCAATCCCGGCGTCGCGAGAGGACCAGACGGGAACGTCTATATCTTTCCTCGCATGGTTGCGGCCGGAAATTATTCACGCATCGGCATAGCTCGCGTGCGTTTCAACAAAGCGGGGGATCCGGAGGGTGTTGAGAGGCTCGGCGTCGCGCTCGAACCGGAGGCTGAATACGAGAAGCGCCCCGACGGCGGCGGCTGCGAAGATCCACGCATCACCTTTGTTGAGCCGCTTGCCAGCTACGTGATGACATACACCGCGTTTTCGGCCGCGGGCCCGCGAATCGCCCTGGCAATTTCGAAGGATCTTTTTAACTGGGAGCGAATCGGACTCGCTACGTTTGAGCCGTACAATGGTCTGGATTTCAACGGCATCGATAATAAGGATGCGGTGCTTTTTCCGGTTGCCATTTCGGACGTCGAAGGGGTTCCGGCGCTGGCGATGATACATCGCCCGCTGTTTCCAGGAACTGAGCCTCACGAGACTGTGCAGGAACCTGTTTCGCGCGAGATGGACATTCACCGCGAGAGCATGTGGATTTCATACTCGCCGCTTGATAAAGGCGAATATAGTTATAGACACCTGCACAGATTCGAGTCTCATCATCGTCTGGCGTGCCCGGTCGCTTATTGGGAGAGGCTGAAGATTGGCGGAGGAACGCCTCCGGTCCTGACGCGACATGGCTGGCTGCTGATCTATCACGGTGTATGTGATACTCCCGGCGAGTCGGCCGCTGGAAAGCGCCTGCGTTACTCCGCGGGAGCGTTCGTGTTGTCCCGTGAACATCCGCGTTTCATTCAATACCGATCTTCATTACCGATATTAAGCCCCGAGCTGCCGCCTGAACGCGACGGAGCAGTGGCAAACGTGGTGTTCCCCACTGGTCTTGATCAGCGTAAGGACCTTGGTCAGCCGGAGCGGATCGATGTGTACTATGGAATGGCCGATAGCCGAATAGGCGCGGCAAGTATGAGACTGCCTGACGAATTGCTATCGGAGTTTCACGCGCCGTCTTGCGAGGAGTGAGAAGTTATATGCAACTGTTCAAGGGCAAGCCCTGCCTGCGAAGGTGCAACGTTGTCTCACGGAGACTATTCCGGCTGCAAGCGAAGACCCGGGTGACAGTGTTTGTAATACCACGGCACGTTTAGGAGGCCTGGACGTCCGATTTAAGTCCTTGCCTAAAGGCTGATATTTACTCGAATAGAAGATTCCGCCTAATTCGGGTGTCGAATGGCAAGAAAAGTGCGGCTGCCTCAGGCTCACATTGATCGGTTTACTCTGTGCTTGACGACCAATGAGGGATGCACGTAGGTTCCTGACCATGGACTACACGAAGTACATAACGATTGAGCCCGGTAAGCGCAGCGGAAAGCCATGTGTTCGTGGAATGCGAATCACGGTCTATGACGTTCTGGACTACCTTGCCTCGGGAATGAGTGAAGATGAAATTCTTGGCGATTTCCCTGAATTGACGCGAGATGATATCCGGGCCTGTCTGGCCTTCGTGGCAGACGGTGAGCGCCGAGTGATGAGCATCCCAGCGTGATCCTCCTGATATCGAGCGGTTGATGTCGGATCCCAATTCCTCTTGCCTGATGTCATGGTAGCCATGCAGCCCAACTCTCGATGCAGCGGAGCGCGTAAGGTGCGGGCGGCGCTACCGCGCAAGCCGGTGTTGAACAAGCCAGAATGGTATTTGACACGCTGACAGAACGGGGACGGCCACCCGTAAAGGTGGTTTTAGTTCGCGCCGTCGAGGGTTTGAACAGCCACATTCGCCGAGTCAGCAAAGCGCAGCCACAACAATCACTCGGTTTTCAGCTCTCGGCTTTAGCGCGGCGCGAGCGCCGTTTTATGCACTCGATTATTTCTTCCATTCGAGCGCCCGGCGTAAACACCTCGGTTACTCCGAGTTCCTTCAATCGAGGGATGTCTTCATTTGGAATTATGCCGCCGCCGAAGATCATTACATCGTCAAGACCGGCCTCACGAGCCAATTCTACGACTCTCGGGAAAATCGTCATATGCGCACCGGACAGAATGGAGAGCCCGATAACGTCGACGTCTTCTTGAACCGAAGCGCTCACGATCTGCTCCGGCGTCTGGCGGAGACCGGTATAGATCACTTCCATCCCGGCGTCGCGCAGCGCGCGGGCGATGACTTTGACGCCGCGGTCATGTCCGTCAAGCCCCGGCTTGGCGAGAAGCACTCTTATCCTCTGTTGATCCATTTATGATGTCTGATTTTCGGCCCAGGACTCAGAAGGCGGGCTCGTTGTAGATTCCGTATATCGGCTTCAGCGCGTCGCACATCTCGCCGAGCGTGCAATAGGCGCGAGCGCAATCGATCAGCAGCGGCATTGTATTCCGGCCCTCTCGCGCTCCATCGGCGAGAGCTTTTAGCATCTGATCGACTCGGCTGCTGTCGCGCTCCGATCTCAGTTTCGTCAAACGCTCCTTCTGCAACTCCGCGGTGGATTCGTCTATCTGCAGGAGCGGAACCGCCGTAGGCGCGGTCTCCATCACGAATTCGTTCACTCCCACTATGATCTTTTCACGCGATTCGACCGCCTTCTGGTATTCGTATGACGAGTCCTGGATTTCGCGCTGCGGGAAACCGGCGTCGATCGCTTCGATCATTCCGCCGAAGCTGTCAATCTTCCGGAAGTATTCAAACGCGCCTTCTTCCATATCGCGAGTAAGCTTTTCGATGAAGTAAGAACCACCCATCGGATCGATGGTATTGGCGGCTCCCGATTCGTGAGCAATGATCTGCTGGGTTCGAAGCGCGATCAACGCCGCTTCGTCCGAAGGAAGCGCGAGCGCTTCATCATAAGCGTCGGTGTGAAGCGACTGAGTCCCGCCGATGACTCCGGCCAGAGCCTGAATCGCTACGCGAACGATATTGTTGATGGGCTGCTGAGCGGTTAGAGAAACGCCGGCCGTCTGGGTGTGAAATCGCAGCGTCCAGGAACGCGGGCTCTTCGCGCCAAAGCGGTCTTTCATCACTCGATACCAGATTCTGCGAGCGGCGCGGTACTTCGCAATCTCTTCGAAGAAATCGTTGTGCGAATTGAAAAAGAAGCTGAGCCGAGGCGCGAAGTCGTCTACGTCCATCCCGGCGTTGACCGCGTATTGAACGTATTCGATTCCATCTCGCAGCGTGAACGCAAGCTCCTGAAGGGCTGTCGAGCCCGCTTCCCGAATATGATATCCGGAGATTGAAACCGGATTGAATCGCGGAGCTTCTTTCGTGCAGAACTCTATCGAATCGATTACAAGCTGCATTGAAGGTCGAGGCGGATAGATCCACTCCTTCTGCGCTATGTATTCTTTTAGAATGTCGTTTTGAAGCGTGCCGCCCACCTTCTTCCAGTCCGCGCCCTGCTTCTCCGCTACCGCAAGAAACATCGCGAGAATCATCGACGCCGGCGCGTTTATGGTCATCGATGTCGTGACGTTTTCCAACGGTATGCCTTCGAAGAGCACCTCCATATCGGAGAGCGACGAAATCGCGCAGCCGCACTTGCCCACTTCACCTTCGCTGAAAGGATGATCCGAATCATAGCCCATCAAGGTGGGCAGATCGAACGCCGTGGATAAGCCGGTTTGGCCGTTTGCGAGCAGGTATCTGAATCGCTTGTTGGTGTCGAACGCGGAGCCGAAGCCCGCGAATTGCCGCATCGTCCAGAGCTTTCCGCGATAGCCGCTCGCGTGAATGCCGCGGGTATACGGAGGTTCGCCCGGAAAGCCCAGCTCGGTCTCATAGTCGAAATCGGGAATGCTGTTCGGCGTGTAAAGCCGCTCGACCGGAGTAAGTGAAGTAGTCGTGAACGGTTGGGAAGATTCCGGCATTCGCTTGAGCGTAGGCTTGAGAGTGCGCTCTTCCCATTCGGCTTCGGCCTCGTGCAGTCGATCCGTAATTTCGATAGAACTCATCGTATCTCCGGTCGGGTGAGAATTTTAGGTATTGCTCACGCTTGCTAACGTGAGCTTGATCATAGTTGACCGTTTGTTGGGGTGTCAATCTTGGCGCCGAATGGCCGGCATGATGATGGAGATCGTGATCGAAAATGATCCACGACTGAGCGTCGAAACGTCAATTGGCGCCGCGCAATCGCGATTGTTATGATTCACGCCTCTACCGCAAAAGGAGAGCTGATGACCTCTGACTACATCCTTGCATTGGATCAGGGAACGACCAGTTCCCGCGCGATTCTTTTCGACGGGAGCGGGCATCCCGCGGGTGTCGCGCAAAAAGAATTCAAGCAGATTTATCCCAGGCCCGGATGGGTCGAGCACGATCCTGAAGAAATATGGTCGTCGCAACTGAACGCCGCCCACGAAGTGCTTCGCCAGGCCGCCGTCGGCGCACATCAGATACGCGCAATCGGAATTACCAATCAACGCGAGACCACGGTGATATGGGATCGATCGACCGGAAGGCCGATATACAACGCTATTGTCTGGCAGTGTCGCCGCACCGCCGAAGAATGCGACAGGCTCCGCGCCGCCGGACTTGCGCCAGTTGTTCAAGCAAGCACGGGCCTCGTGATCGACGCCTATTTTTCCGGAACGAAAGTCAAGTGGCTGCTCGATAACGTGCCGGGCGCCCGCGATCTCGCCAGGGAAGGGAAGCTCGCATTCGGCACCGTCGACTCCTGGTTGATTTGGAACCTGACCGGCGGTCAAAAGCACGTAACCGATTATTCGAATGCGAGCCGAACCATGTTGTTCAACATCGGAACCGGTGAATGGGACGACCAATTGCTGGGCGCGCTGGATGTGCCTCGCAACCTCCTGCCCGAGGTAGCGCCGTCCAGCGCGGTCATCGGCGAGACCGCTTCCGCTCTGTTTGGCCGCGCGATTCCGATTGCCGGAATCGCGGGCGATCAACAAGCGGCGCTGTTCGGGCAAGCCTGCACCGGCTCGGGAATGTCAAAGAACACCTATGGCACCGGCTGCTTTATGCTGCTCAACACCGGCTCCGATAGAGTCAACTCACGCAGCAACCTTCTGACGACTATCGCATGGAAGCTCGGAGACGAACCACTTCAGTATGCGCTCGAGGGCAGCGTCTTTATCGCGGGCGCGGCGATACAGTGGCTTCGGGACGGCCTGAAGATCATAGCTTCAGCCGGTGAAACACAAGCGATGGCGGAGAGCGTCAGCGACAACGGCGGAGTCTATTTTGTTCCGGCGTTCGTCGGGTTGGGAGCGCCCTATTGGGATCAGTATGCGCGCGGAACCATCATCGGTCTAACGAGAGGATCCGGCCGCGAACACATTGCACGCGCGGCTCTGGAGTCGATCGCATATCAGACGTACGACGTGCTGACGGCAATGGGTGATGATTCTGGAATTCAACTGAGCGAGCTGAGGGTCGACGGCGGCGCGGCAAACAACGATTTCCTCATGCAGTTTCAGGCAAACGTCCTCGGTATACCGGTGGTGCGTCCGGCGAATACGGAGACGACCTCGGCGGGGGCCGCATTTCTCGCGGGACTAGCGGTCGGATTCTGGCCGAATGCAGCGGAGCTTGGCGCGCTCTGGAAACGAGAGAAGACCTTTGAACCGAAGATGAGTAAGTCGGAGCGCGAGTCACTTATAGAAGGTTGGCGCCGGGCGGTCGAGCGCTCCCGGTCGTGGGTAATCGCGCAGTGAAATCATGGCGTCTCCAGATAATTCCAAGCCGCTTACCGGCCGCACGATCTTGATAACTCGCGCCGCGGGCCAATCGAACGAAGCGGTGATGCTTCTCGAAAATCTCGGAGCCCGAGTGCTTCATCGTCCTATGATCGAGATCGTGGAACCCGCCGACTGGTCCGAATTGGATCGCGCGATTGAACGCCTTGACCGGTACGACTGGATCATATTCACCAGCGCCAATGGAGCGAAGTTCTTTTTCAGGCGGTTAGACGAGAAGCACATCCGCGAATTACCGTCGAGCTCAGTCGTGCTTGCGATCGGCGGCGCCACGGCAAAAGCCATCGCGAAAGAGGGCGCAAGGGTGGACTTAACCGCGTCGGATTCACGGGCGGAAGGCGCTTTGGAAGCCATACTGGAGCACGGGGGAGGATCAAGCGCAATCTCGGGCAAGAGGTTCTTGATTCCTCGCGCGCGCGTAGCACGAGACTTTCTCCCTGATGAATTGCGAAAGATCGGAGCGATAGTCGATGTGGCCGAAGCTTACCGGACCATCCAGCCGGAAGGAGCGGGCGATGAGATCAGAGCGCTCCTGGAGTCGCATGAGATCGACGCAATAACGTTCACAAGCTCCTCGACAGTATCAAACTTCGCATCGCTGGTTGGGGAGGTGGACCTCTCGAAGATTCTTAGTAATGTGGTAGTCGCGTGTATCGGACCCGTGACGGCGGCTACGGCACGAGAGCACGGCATAAGCGAGGTCGTTGTTCCGGATGTGTTCTCCGCTGCCGCGCTTGTGGAAGCTCTCGGGAATCATATGACCAAATCGTGAATGGCAGGGCAGAAGAGCGCAAACAATCAGCGAGCAGGCATTCTGTTTTCGAGCTCGAGAATATAGAGCTGAAGCGCTCATTCTGGTGCTTGCTGAAAGAGTAATGGCATGACCGGGGTGCTCCAGTAGTTATCCGGGTCGGTCTAGTAAAGGGAGAGCTTTTGTCATTGACCCAACGCGTACTTAACGAAGTCTTTCAGCGCATAGTCCGGGCCCTCCTCCGGATGCCAGTGGGGATCCAGACTCAACAGTGAATGTGCATCACCGAACATGAGACCTAGGAACACTTCCGCGACGATGCGCCCGCCGACTGGTCCCAGTCGAGGTGCGGTGACCTCAACGTCTTCAGTGACCGGGAGCTTGACTGGCTCGCTGAAGTGCATTGCCTCCGCCAGAATATAGGTCCAGAGGGGACAATTGTTCGCAAATACCTCGGATACGTCGACGATGCTTTTGGCGTCCGGATCTGGATCTTCGGTTCCTTTGCCGATGATAATGTCTTCATCGTCGAGAGGTTGGAGGTGCATTGCCCGAGCGACACTCTGACCGGAGGGAAGTCCAAGCCGCCAGGCACGCTCCAAGTTTCTTTGGGCCAAGGAGGACGGGTTGCTCGCAACAGAGGGAGGTAGGTGGTGCAGCGGATTCACCAGTGACGTGTCGAGCCGATAAGCGAATTGGAGCCGCCTGAGAGCATCCTCGTTGCTGCGGATTTCAATGTCGATGAACCGTGCCCAATCTATTCCCCAAGCGGGATTCATCGCTCGGAAGCCGGTAAGACCTTCGTTAAAGCCTTGCTGCGGAATCGGAAAGATCGGCAACAGGACTGCATCGTTGAGACGATAGCCGGGACGAATCATCGAGTGACCTAACCGGTATGCCGCAACCGAGAATTCAACCGGCATGAATGGATTGTTCTTCCAGTGAAAGAATTTGATCTTGCCGGAATCATAGTGTCCGTGTGTTTTTAAGTCGGCGAGAACACTGGAGTGAACGATTCGGGGCAGGAAATCATTCAGTACTACGAACTGGTAATGGAACCGCACAAGTCTCTGAACGATGTCGAATGTCAACCCAGTGTCCGCGAGCAGGCGATTGTGAAACCGTAAGAAAAGTCCTTGCAATTGTGAGACGATGGTATTCTCGTCGTTGCGAGGATCGCCGATGAGTGCGCGACGGGGATCAGCATTATTGCGCGCCAGATCCTTGGCGTTGGGATTGCCGCCTTGAATTGGATCCCCGAGAAGAAATGAGCTGCCGCCATCATACATGTAGGGTTGATCATCCGGCCCGCGTCCGTAGACGTTGTCGAGATCAAAGGCAGGAGTGCGGAAATCGATCAACGCGTCCGGATCATTCTGTTTCTGTAAGCTGCTGGCTGGGTCGAACGTAATGTCGTGATCGATGAACTGGCCTAAATACGTATACAACGCGGGTATGCCGCTTTCTTCGTCATCCTTTTCGTCCTTTGGCGCCTCGAAGCCAGCCGACATCGCATCGCCCAACGCCGCAAGGTTTATTACATTCTCGCTCTCGTCGTTTCCGAACGTAGCCGCGCTCAAAGAGCGAAACATCCGCCCGAATCGCCCCTGAAAAGATGGTGAAGTCCCAGTGGACATCAACCCGCGCACAGGAACACTGTGTCTCGAACTCATTTTTGACCTCCCAATTGCGTACGGATTCTCTCGTGGTGCAAGCGACGTCTAGACAGGAATCTGAAACGGTTTTAGCCACTCGCCTTTAGAACGGAATCGTTAGTCTGCGCCTCTCCAGAGGATCCATCGAGAATCAACTTTGTACTGGCTCGCCACCCACGATCGCGAGGTTGAACTTCAGCCGGCGGTCGCAAGCCAAAAGAATAGTCAGATTGGTAATGCCGATCTCGATTAGATTTTCTGGTGGAATCTCCGAACAATCAACAATACCCACCAAACAAAACGGCGGCGATAGTATAACCGACTTGTAATTTCGTCAACAGAAAAGAGTGACATCAAATACAGCCGCGTGCAATTTAAAGTGGGACTAAAGGGAGGAGAAAGAAGATAACGGTTAGGAGTCATGCAGCCCCGTGGGAGTAATGCAGGAGTCGGCCGAAGCAAGGATAGCTCACGGTTGACGGTGGCATGAATTGCTAGCGATTTTTCGGTTCCCCCTTACCTTCAATCGACGTATTCGGGATCGACCAGGAAGGTATTCCGTAGTATCCTGCGAGCTGAGCAAACGTCATAGCGGCGACTTGGCGCGGCGCGGAATCGCCCGCGCAAATCGATGTACGAGTCGAATCAATTGGACTATGAGCAAGGAAATGAAATCCGGCAGGTTCCAATAGATGGTCACAAAGAACAGACTCGTTGATCTGCCCCCCCCGCTAACAACCATGACTTATATGATATTGAACGGCGCTTCGAATCCGGCGATCATGAAGATAGTCGACGACGCCTCGGTAATTAAGATAGCTTAGAACGTCTGAACCAATGAAATACAGAAGGCCATTTCCAATTGCAATAATCCTCTCAACTACGATTCTGGTTTGCCAGGTCTGCTCGCCTGCTACGGGCGCCGCTTCGTCGATAAAATCCGAAATAAAATCCGACCGTGAAATTGTTTTACAGCAGGAAAAGAAGTCCTCTGATCAAGACTCTCTTCGCCTGAGCGCCACGCTTGTGCAGGCGCCCGCGATCGTAACGGACAAACAGGGCAAGTTCATTACCGATCTTGTCAAAGGCGACTTCAGCATCTTTGAAGATGGAAAGCGGCAGGAGATCGCAAGCTTTGCGAGTATCCAGCAGCCGTTCAACGTCGTGCTGGTGCTGGACACTTCAAACAGCGCGGAAGAGAGACTCAAGGCGATACAGGAAACCGCGATTCGATTCGTCAAGCGAATGCAAAAAGACGATCGCGCTATGGTGATTTCTTTCGACAATGAAGTCCGCCAGTTGACCGATTTCACATCGGATTCGGCGGAACTGGAGTCCTCGATTCGACGCACGGAATCGGGCTTCGGCAAGCTGTTCTATGAAGCAATCGCAAAAGCGCTCGACTCGCTTAAGTCAGTCGAAGGACGCCGAGCCGTTATCATCTTCAGCGACGGCATCGATATGAAAAGCATAGAGGCTTCATTCGAAGGCACCATTAAACAGGCGGAAGAAACCGGCGCCGCCGTCTACGCAATAATGTTCGATACTCGATGGTGGATCGAGGCTACGGCGCGAAAACTAAAGGCCGAGCACCCTGACAAACCTCAAATCTCAATTGACGGGAGAATCCCATTGCCGCCCGATATGGGCGGCCCCGACGGAACCTCCAAGGAGTTTCCGCATCCCAAAATGCCGAGGATCGAAGTAGGCTCGCCCTCCGGTCCGCCGCTTACCTTTCCGGATTCGACGTCTTCGCGGCAGCCGAGCGTTCCGGCCGATGAAATCACTCAGAACCTGGATAAGATGTACGGCGAGGCCGACCAGTATCTGAAGTCGATTTCAGCCAAGACTGGCGGCCGGTTCTTCAAAGCCGAAGACTTCGCTGATTCGCGAGCGGCCTTCGACGCAATAACAGATGAGCTTCGAAATCAGTATTTGATCGGATACTACTCAACCCGGCAGCACGACTCGAAGTATCACAAGATCAAAGTCGAAACTTCCCGCAAGAATGTTCTCATTCGCTCTCGCCAGGGCTATCGCGACTCGTCTGAGAAGTAGCAGCGATCAAAACAAATCAATCCAGCGAACACCCTAAATGCTTCGGCTTCCGCGACCGATTACACTAATTCGTGCATTGGAAAACTCTCGCCGCGCTTCGTGGATTTTCCAATTCGTTGACTTGAAAGAGGAGGCGCCGTGTCGCGTGACTCGCGGAGAAGCACGGTTGCGAGGGCATAAATATTGCTGTCCTGCCCGCCGTGACCAGTGGCTAAAAACAAACTCAAGCGAGGTCTCCAATGAGAAGAGGAATCTCCCCATTTCTTCTGACGCTTCTGCTCTTTATCTTCGCCTCCACACCCAGCCTCACATTCAGCCAGTTACCATCCGTCGACGAGTCACGAAATTCCATTCAGGCTTCCGAAGAAGAAGACGACGCCGGCATCCCTAGAGCCGCGCGCCTCACCGTTTTGGATGGAGACGTATCGTTTCTTCGCTCAGGCGAGAAGGACTGGAACAGCGCAATCGAAAATCTCCCGCTCTTTCTGGGAGATCATTTATTCACCGGAAAGAAGTCGCGAGCCGAGATTCAGATCGGCCGCGGCAGTTATGTCCGACTTGCGGAGAATACCGAAGTCACGATAGCGGATCTCAACGAACGCATCGCTCAGTTCGAAGTAACCGAAGGCGCGGTGAGCGTGCGCGTTGATCGACTAGCAGAGGGCTTCGACAGGTTCGAAGTCGATACTCCCGGCGCTGCGTTTCTGTTCAAAGACGACGGCCTCTATCGGATCAACATACACTCGGCCGAATCATCCGAGATCATCGTCCGTCGAGGGTCGGCTGAAGCAACAACGGTGGACGGCAGCTTGACGGTACGCGAAGGAAACAAGCTCATATCAAACAGCACCGGCAAGGGCGATCTCGCGATAGCAGCCGACACTTCAACAGACGACTGGGACCGATGGACCTACGACCGCGATTCGGCTATTGATCGCGCGGCGCCATCTCCCGACTTCGTGCCGAAGTATGAAACGACTTATGCAGGTCTTTTTGGCGTAGACGATCTGGCGCGCTACGGCACATGGACTAATTATCCGCCGTATGGCGACTGCTGGATTCCACGCGTGGGGCCGGATTGGGCTCCTTATCGCGAGGGCCAATGGATATGGGCTCCGGCCGTAGGTTGGACCTGGATCGCGAACGAGCCATGGGGATGGGCTCCATATCACTACGGCAGATGGGTCTATCTGGCGGGACTCGGATGGGCATGGGTTCCAGGCTTCGGACCGCAATACTCTCCACGCCGTTCGCACTTCTGGTGGAGGCCGGCTCTCGTTTTCATATTCAACTGCGCCACGAGCTACGGCAATTACGTCGGCTGGTATCCCTTAGGGCCGGGAAGCCGCTGGAGCCGCCCTGAGCGCTATCACGAGCACCGCTGGGATCACGCTCCGCGAGTTCCGGGTCAATCTCCGAATGATGCGGGAAGGCGTCCGCGAATCGATCCTCCCACCGTCAGTCACGGCGGTGCTCGGCCTGACAGGAACCCGGGCGGAGTAACGGTCCTGCCAATCGACACTTTCAATCGTTCGGGTAAAACACATGTTCGGCCTCAGGCTCCAAGCGGCGAGTTGAGCGGCGCCATAGCCAATCATCAGCAGCCTGGCTTGCCGGATGGCGCTCCGAAGCATGCCGCGGTCGCTCCGGTGCGTGCCGATGGCGACCGAGATGGATCGAGGCGCGTATTTCGACCGGATTCCGAAATAGTTCGCAGACCGGTTCTAACGCGCAATCTTCCGCCGGTTTCATCGAGCAGCGCTTCCAATTCGTCTGTTGATCGGAAGCACAGTCTCGTGACGCCGCGACAATTCCCGGCTCCGTCGAGACCGGTGACCGCCTCCGAAGGGAATCGTGACGAACGAAATCGTCCGGCGCACGATAAGCAAGGCGCCGCTGCCGAGTCAGGTAATAGCTCGAGCAGCTCCGGCAATAGTGGAGCGTCTTCTCATCCACAGGACACGCAGCCGGCGCGTCCGAGAGTGAACCCGGGCGCCGATTCGTCAAACGACGGCTCGGGCGGGAAACAGGGAGCACGCGGTTCCGAGCGTTCTTCCCCACAGAATCCGGCCCCTCCGCGGCGCAACAATGATTCGAATAGCGGAAAGCAGACCGATCATCACTCCGCCCCTCAGCATAACAACGGATCGGGAGCCGAGCAGCACTCGACTCCATCGCCGCAGCACAATAATGATTCGGGAGGCGCAAAACCGGTCGAACATCACTCGCCGCCGCCCTCCCCGCCGCCGCAACACGACTCGGGCGGCAAGGCGTCCGAGCCTTCGCATAAGCCTCCCGACCCTCCTGCTCCAGCAGGCAAGAAGGGTTAAGACTCACGCGTTTCCCAGGTGGCTCTGACTGGGTGGATAAATAGCGAAGTTAAGTCAATGACACCCCATCTGCTTCATCCTTTCTCGCTATTCATCCGCCTGGTCGGGGCCATCCGGCCTTCCCAAGCCTCGCCGGCAAGCGCTTGTTTTCCCGGCGCCTCACTTAAAAAACATCCCGAAATGCGATGTGTTTTGACCGCGCTTTGACTCCTCAATATAATCACCTCGTCTTTGACCTATAGAAATCGGAATTCGTCGATACAAGTCGATACAAATTGAATGCATCGCTGAGAAAAGGAGGAGTTGAGCAATGATCCCTTCCGAAGGCAGCAAAGCGCCGCGGATATCCCTGACCGATGCGGATGGCAAAAAAGTAAAGCTATCGAATTTCAAAGGACAAAAGGTCGTGCTCTATTTCTACCCGCGCGACAACACGCCGGGATGCACGAAGGAAGCGTGCGGATTCAGAACCGATCTGGCGAAGTTCAAGCGTGCCAATACGGCGGTTCTTGGTGTTTCGACGGACACCGAGGCTTCTCATCAGAAATTTCGTGAGAACTACGATCTCAATTTCCCGCTGCTTGCCGATACCGACCACAAAGTAGCCGAGGCCTATGGCGTGTGGCAGGAGAAGAATATGTACGGCAAGAAATCCTGGGGCGTTAAGCGCACGACCTTCATCATTGACGAAGACGGCCGTATCGCGAAGGTCTTCAAAAAAGTGAATACCGAGACTCATAGCAAAGACGTGCTCGAGGCCCTTGCAGAGATGAAATGAGAGCGCCGTGTACGACCTTACACTTCTACGCGATCTGGTGACCGCAGCGCCATGTAGACTCCTGATTGAGCCGTGTTCTCTTGTGGAACACGGCTGCGCAAGAAGTCGTGGCCGCTTGTCCGAATCCTTTACAAAAATCCACTAACTACAACCTAGTCGGGGCATTTAGCAGTTGGAACGACTGTTGCTATAGATGCTGTCGAGCGAGGCCGAACGTCGGGCGCAAAGGCTCTGGTTTGTAAGAGAATCGAGAGCGCGTTGCGAAAGATCGGAAGGCACTGCTCGCGGTTATGGAGAGCCGCTTGATTTTTGAACGTGGAGCAGGAGCGAGTCGAAGCAATCGTATTGCGGAAGCACGATTCCTACTCTGTTACTAATCAAATCAAATCGGCCGTTTCGCCTACTTGAAACAGCTCAGAAGGCCCGTTTCGGGTTAGCGAAGTTTGAAAATTTCACCGAAAAGGCACACCAGGAGCGATCCTGGGCCGCAAAGCCAAGGTCTTTGGGAAACCGAATAGCGCGGATGAAGGATGAGGGGACGACGATCTGCTCACGATTCATCGGTTTGCGTTTGGTGTTCCTCAAGAATGTCTGGCTACCGAAGTGAGATACGAAGCCTCACACCTTCAAATCTCACTAAACAATTTTTCGCCGCAGGCTAGCTGGAAACCAGAACAACTGGTTCAAGGCAAATAAAGCCAAATAGCACGCCGCGGCCTTTCTATCTTGGGGGATAGTGAGATGAACATCAGCAGGAAACTAGCTATCTGTGTGTCCGCGCTAATCGGGCTCATTATTACAGCGGGAGCAACCGAAGCACGGGCCAATACCATTTACGTAGCCACAAACGGCAACGACAATAATTCAGGATCAATAAATTTTCCCGTTGCCACTCCGGCCAAGGCACTGACGCTTGCCGCTGTCGGCGATACGATTTATTTCAGAACCGGCCATTACACGGTCACCCGCTTTCTGTGGATCGACAAAGCTCATCTGACATTTTCATCTTATCCGGGCGAGCTTGCTACGATTGAAGGCACTACTACGGACGCGACAAATCTCGGCAGCATCTGGAACGTGGAAGCCGATGGAATTTCTTTCGTCAATCTCGAGATGCAGGGCGGCAACTACTACGTAGTCAAATCCGAGTCGAATACCGGATTCATACTTCGCAACTGCCATATCTTCGGCTCGGGCAGGGACTGCATCAAGATGTACAACTCGGACAATGCAATCATAGAGAACTGCGAAATTGGACCGTCCGGCGTTCGCGATCCGTCGAACGCGGAAGGCATTGACTCAGTCGGAGGACGCAACACCGTCGTTCGAGGGTGCTACTTCCACGATATCGCTACCAACGGTCTCTACCTGAAAGGCGGGGCCTCCGATTGCCTGGTCGAGCGCAATCGATTGGAAAGGCTTGGCGCCGCCGGGATACTGCTTGGACAGGACACCGATCTGGAGTTTATGCGTGATGGAACTCAGTACGAGTGCATAAACTCCGTTGCGCGCAACAACGTCGTGATCGGCGCGCAGGGCGCGGGTGTGGGAACCTATTCCGGGCTGAACATCAAATTCGAGAACAACACTCTCTACGACGTATCCAGGGCCTACAACGGCGGTTTCTACATTGCTACAAACAGCCGGGAGGTTCCATCGAGGCAGATCGTTTTCAAGAACAACATCGTAGTGGTCACGAGCGACCGCCCGATGGCTTTCGTCATCAATCTTGCTGACTCGATTGTGTGCGACTCGAACATATGGTTCAGGCCTTCGGGAGGCGCATACAAGTTCTATGAAGAGTTGGGCTCGGTTGGAAACTACTGGACGAGTTTTGCCGATTGGAAGAGCGGAATGAACGCGGATTCGAAGTCGTTGGTAGTGGATCCGAGGCTCGACTCGGCCAATCTGTATAAGCCGCTGGCCGGCAGCCCCGCGATCGATACCGGTGAATCGCTGCTGGATGTCGCCGGCGATTATTCGGGGGTCACTCGCCCGCAGGGAAGAGGCTACGACATCGGAGCGTATGAAGTCGGCGCGTCGACTCCGGGAAACAGGCCGCCTACGGTTAGCGCATCAGGAAGCCCGACTTCCGGTAATGCGCCTCTGACCGTGAGCTTCGCTTCGAATGCGTCGGACTCTGATGGTCAGGTCGTCTCTTACAATTGGACATTTGGCGACGGCCAGACATCTCCCGAAGCCAATCCTTCGCATCTCTACACGTCGGTTGGAACCTTCAACGCGATCGTGACCGTTACCGACAACGCCGGAGCGACGGCGACTTCGACCGTACCGGTTACGGTCAATTCCGCGCCGGGCGGCGGCGCCGGAATTCAGAATGTGATCTGGGTGAATTCGGTCGGCTGCGCCATTAGCGGCAGCACGCTTACAAAGACTTCATCTTCAGCCTGGGGCAATGCCGGCGCTTCTTCTTCGCAGATTATTCAGTCCGGAGACGGCTTCGTGGAGTTCACCGCAAACGAAACCGGTCTCGAGCGCATGACCGGATTGAGCAACGGCGATCCGGATCAGAACTACACGAGCATCGGGTACGGGATACACCTGAACACGGGCGGCGCTTTTTACGTGTGTGAAAAAGGCACGTCGCGAGGGTATTTCGGCGATTACAGGAGTGGAGACGTATTCAGAGTCGCGGTTGTGTCCGGTCACGTGAAGTACTCGCGCAATGGAGCCGTCTTTTTCACCAGCAGCGTAACGCCTTCATACCCTCTTCTGGTTGATGCGGCGTTGGATGGACAGGGATCGACGATCACCAACGCGGTCATCTCCAGCACGATGGTTGGCGGCGGCGGCGGAGGAGGGACTCCGACGCCCATAACGATTCAGACGCTTACGCCTACGAAGGGCGAAGTAATCAAGCCGGGCTCCGTCTACAACGTTACGTGGTCCGTGACGGGCGATTCGACCCCGACGAGAATCAATCACTACACGATCGAGCTATCTTTGGACGGAGGCGATACGTGGTCGGTGGTTGCCGCAAACGTCGCCGGCGGGGTTACGTCGTATGAGTGGACCGCTCCTTCGCTAAAGAGCAAGTGGGCAATCATTCGGATCAGTTGGTTCGCGTCTAACGGCGATACTGGAAAGACGCAGACCGACATCTTCACGATCAACAAGGTTAAAAAGGTGTCTCGCTGAACCCCCTAAAGTAACGGGGAGAGGTTCACGCCTCTCCCCGTTACTATTTTTTTTGCTCTCTCATTATAATTTCAAAGTCCGCGAGACAGATACAATTTGCGTGTGTCTTATAGTATAAAACGGAGAAGATCACTTAAGGGGATTACTCCATATGAAGAAGATCGGACTGCTCGTCGCCTTATCATTTTCTATTTTCGCGATTGGTTCGCCTCACTGGCTCTCCGCAAGAGTTAATGCGGATAAGAGCTCACTGACCTTTGCAAGAGACATCGCGCCAATTCTTCAAAAGCGATGCGAAGAGTGTCATCGCTCGGGCGGAGTCGCGCCGATGTCGCTGGTGACTTATGAAGACGCGCGGCCGTGGGCCCGTTCAATCCTCGAGAAGGTAGTTACTCGCGAGATGCCGCCCTTCCACGCATCCGGCACAGTCGGCCGCTACAGGAATGATCCGCGGCTCACCGATCGGGAAATCGCCGCAATAACGAAATGGGTAAATGGCGGCGCGCCGAAGGGAAATACAAAAGACCTTCCGCAGCCTCGCGTATGGAACACGGGCTGGTCGCACGGAGAACCCGATCTTGTCGTGAAACCCGCAAAACCCTATGTCATCAAAGCGAGCCAGAAGGATCAGTACGTCTTCTTCTTTTTCGACTACACGTTTCCCGAAGACACCTGGATTGCGGGAGTGGATACCAGACCCGGCAACTTGAAAGCCGTTCATCACGCCAACACGCATCTGGTTCCTCCGATGATAAAGACTCCGGCGGAAGGCTACATCGCGGGCGACTTCGATCCGACCGCGCGCGGCACGATTATGCTGTCGGGATGGGCGCCGGGTGTTGATTCAGTGATTCTTCCGGAAGGAACCGGTGTGAGAATTCCCAAAGGGTTGAGGCTCGGCATTCAGATTCACTACGCACCATCCGATGTTGAACGAACGGATCAGACTTCGGTCGGAATCTACTTTGCGGACGGCTTGATCAAGAAAAACATCAGGATACTATTCGGCGATCGAAAGGACGTTGAGATTCCGGCAGGCGAAGCTAACTACAGGCTTGCGGCGAAACAGACTTTCGACACCGACGCGGTGGTGAGATTCTTTCACGTCCACATGCACCTTCGAGGAAGGTCTTATCTGATGCGTTTCACCTATCCTGACGGCCGCGTCGAGAATGCGCTCGAAGTGCCTCGCTATGATTTCAACTGGCAGCGAGTCTATATGCTGAACGAGCCGATGCGCGTGCCCAAAGGCACGACGGTTGAATTCATAGGCACGTACGACAACAGCAGCGCGAACAAATTCAATCCGGACCCGGCAAAGATCGTCCGATGGGGAGAGAAGACAACCGACGAGATGATGCAGGGCCGAATCTTCTACGAGTCCGAGAATGAAAATCTGAATTTAACAGTCAAGCACGGAAGAGCCGTAGCCGCTGTTGAGTCCGCGGAAAAGACAAAGTAGGCGGATAAGTGGGGCGCGCACAGCCGCGAAATGTGCGACATATGCATCGGCTACTGGGCGATGTGGCTCACGACTTCGTAGATTTCGCGAGTTCCCTCTCGCACGTTCTTGACGGTTATGCGTTCGTTGTTGCCGTGAACGGTATCGCCCTCCTCTACGGTCGTAGCGATCGGAGCCCAGCCGTAACAGGTGATGCCGAGCTGCCGGTAGAGCTGGCTCTCGGTGTAGCCGCTCAACATCTTCGTCGTGATTATGGCCTCGGGATGATGTGCTTTGGTCACGCGTGAAATCACCGCGAATAACTCCGAATCTATAGAGGACGTGTTCGGAGGTTTGAAGCCGTTCGTGTTTTCAACCTGAATCGAGTTGTCGCCGATGACGCGCTTGATCTCCGCGACAAAATCCGCCGGTTTTTCGCCCGGCAGGAGGCGTACGTCGAGATTGCACGTGGCAGTATTGGGAATAACGTTTGTCTGGCGGCTGCCGCTCATCATCGTCAATGAAATTGTATTTCTCAGCATGTAATTGTATTCGCGGTCGGCGCTTATTTGCCTGACGAATTTGGGGTCCTTCAAGGACTCTCGGATATTGGCGAACTTCGCTTTAATGGCAGGAGACTGGAGCGGAGCTACGTCGTGAAAAAATTTTTCGACCGCGGGAAGGAGTTTTACAGGCGTTTGATAGTCGACGATTTTGGCCATCGCTCTGACCAGACGGTGTGAAGCGGAATCGGCTATCGGGCGGGAGCCGTGTCCCGGCTGTCCGGTTGCGGTGAGCTTCAACCAGTAAGGCGCCTTCTCCGCGACATCGACGCCGACGTATTTTATCTTTCCGTCTTCCAGCAGCGCGTCGCCGCCTTCGGTTATCAAGTACTCGGCATTTTTGAAGAGCTCGGATTTGTTAGCGATCATCCATATCGACCCCGAATCATCGACTTCTTCGTCGGCGGTCGCGAGAAAGATCACGTCCCGTGACAGGTGGGGTTTCTCTCGCGCAAGAATGATCATCGTCATAAGCTGCAGCAGGCCCTCGCTCTTCATATCGAGAGCGCCTCTCCCGTAAATAGATCCATCAATGATCTCGCCGGAGAACGGATCGACGCGCCACTTGGATGGATCGGCGGTTACTACATCGGTGTGACTGAGCAGTATGATCGGCCGCTTCGACCCGTCACCCTTTAGCCGGGCGATCAGGTTCGCGCGCCCGGGCCGATATTCGAAAATCTCGCTCTTGATGCCTTCCTGATCGAGTACACCCTTTAGAAATTGCGCCGCGGCCATTTCATTGCCTGGCGGGTTGGAGGTATTGACCCGCAGGTACTTCCTCATGAGCTCGACGGCAAGATCCTGATACGGCGCCCAGCTTATGTCGGCGACCGGGACCGCCGCGTTTAACGATATCGGCCGAACGATTAGCGCGAACAAAACGATGAGACAACTCACCGCCGAGAGCTTTGTAGGTTTCAACATGGAATCTCCCCGATTAATTTCCCGGAGATGCTAAGGCTTTCGAGTTTGCGTGGCAAGCAGCGGCTGATAAAATGCCGCGTCACGCGAAGTCAAACAATCCTGAAAATACTTTCGAAGTAAGCGACGAGGAGGACAGATGGGCCTGTTTCGAAGATACACAGCTACGGCCGTCGCTCTGACGGTTCTCATCTCCACGGCTATCGCTCAGGAGGGCAGCGTATGGGCCAACCGAAAATCGGGATGGCAGCAGCTCACGGGAAACCAGCGCGCGACGGTTTTCGAATTCGGCGAGGCCTTTAAGAACTATCTGCGAGTCGCCAAGAGCGCGCTGACCTCTACGCGCGAAGTTATGAGAATGGCTCGAGCAGCCGGTTTCGTCGATTTCAAAGACGCCGGGCAGGTTAAACCCGGCGCGAAGCTAATCTTCAATGGGCGCGACCGCGCTCTGGTGCTGGCGGTCATCGGCAATGAAGCCATTATAGATGGTTCGCGGGTCGTGGGAACGCATCACGACAGCCCTCATATCGATTTGAAAGCCCGTCCGTTCTTTGCGGCGCACGGCTACGCGCTCTTCAAAACCATCTACTACGGCGGAATCAAAAAATATCAGTGGGCAAACGAACCCCTGGCATTGATCGGGCGAATCGACACGGTTGACGGCCGCGCGGTTGAGGTCTCAATTGGAACGAATCCCGGCGATCCGGTATTCGTTATTCCGGACAACGCTCCCCACTCCGACACGGAGCTGCGAACGCGAACCTATACTGAAGTGCTCAAAGGCGAGGAACTGAACCCGGTTGCCGGAAGCATCCCCGGAGAGAATGGCTCCGTGGTCGCCGAAGTAATAAAGCAGGTTTGCTCAACCTATAAGGTGAGAGAAGAAGATTTCGTAAGCGCGGAGCTTCAGCTTGTTCCGGTTCAACAGCCCGCCGACGTAGGGGTCGACCGCGGATTGATTGGAGCATACGGGCAGGATGATCGACTCTCTTCGTATTGCGCGGCTCGCGCAATAATCGATCTGACCGGCACGCCTCGATACACGGCGCTCGCCTACCTCTCGAATTTCGAAGAAGTGGGATCGGTTAACAACACTGGAGCCGCGTCGCAATTGCTGAATTCGGTTTACGCCCAGTTGATTGGCGCGCAACGCGGCGTGGCATACAATGATCTCGACCTGCGCCGCGCCTTGCGAAACGCGCACGTAATCTCGGCCGACACCAACGACGGGATCAACCCGATATTTCCTCAGACAAGCGAGGAATCGAACGCAGCGCAGCTCGGCTATGGAGTAACAATCAAGCGCTACGGCCGCGGCTTCGACGCCAACTCGGAATTTATCGCTCGGATTCGAGCCATCATCGAGAAGAACCAGATTCCCTGGCAAACCCAAACGCCCAAGGTCGAAGTTGGAGGAGGAGGCACAATAGGCGGATTTATGTCGGCCGAAGACATGGAAGTGATCGATATGGGAGTGCCGCTTCTCTCGATGCATGCCACATTTGAAATGTCTTCAAAGGTGGACGTCTGGAACTTCTACAGATTCATGTCGGCATTTTATCAATCCGCCTGAGGTCGATGATCAGCGGTAAATCAGCCATCGGCCGCTCTGCCATTCTTAGTGCTAATAATTGGAGTATGACCATTTTCCGATTGTCCCCTGAAAGGGAACGCGTCAATGAGCCGGGGGCCAGCGAAGCGCAGCCCCCGGTGCGAATAATTGGAGTATGGCCATTTCCCGATTGTCCCTGCAGGGAACGCGTCAATAGCCGGGGGCCAGCGAAGCGCAGCCCCCGGTGCGCGAGAGGATTTGATTCCCGAACGAGAACGCAGAAATTTGGATATTTCGGAGGCAAAAGCGGGCGGGTTGGTGTCGGTGCAGGGCATAAGCGACGCAAGGGAAGAAGGCGAAGTAACTCTCCGGGGGAATCGAGGAGCGAATAGATCCCAGCACTCAATGTGCGAAATTTCAAAGCTAATAGCTGGCCGCTTACTCATCGAGCAGTTCCCGCAGTCGCGGCGCGAGCGCGCGGCGAATTTCAGGATCGGACAAGGCGTACTCATTAACCGTCTTGAGGTAATTGACCGGATCGCCGATCGTGAGCCACTGGCCTTTCACGCTCTCGGTAACAACTCGGCCGCCTCGTCTGATGTATTCGCGGATTGCATCCGTCAGCCAGAGTTCGTTTGAGCGGCCGAGCGGCGTCTCCTTCAGGATCTGGATTATCTCTTGTGAGAGCAGGAATCGGCCGAACATCGCGAGATTGGAAGAAGCTTCGGCCGGAGATGGTTTTTCCACTACGTCAGCCAGTTCGAGATCGGCGCTGCCGGGCTTGATCTGAGCGATGCCGTACTTGACGACCTCTTCCCACGGCACCTCCTGAGTACCGATAGCGAGCGCGCCGGTTCGGTTGTGCTTCTCGATGAGGCGCAACGCGAACGGCGTTTTTGACTTAATTAGATCGTCGCCGTATGCGTATATGAACGCTTCGTCGGCCGGTAGGTGAGGCTGAGCCGTCATCAACGGCGTCCCGTTTCCGTAGGGGCCTTCTTGTTCGACTATGATAATTTCCGCCTGAGAGAGCCGATCGAAAAATTCATCGAGCGGTTTGTGGATGCCGCGTGTAGGCGGGCTGGCTGGTTCGTAATTGCGTTTGAGATGCTCGGAGTTCTCGCCCGTCACTATGATGATGCGGTTCAGGCCTGAGTCGATAAAGTCTTCGATGATGAGATGAATCGCCGGTTTATTTATTATCGGCAGGAGTTCTTTTGGATAGCTAAACGTGATAGGCAACATCCGGGTTCCAGACCCGGCCGCGGCAATTACTCCCGTAGTAACCTTCATTAAACGATCTCTCTTTCAGGCAGTCTCTTAACCTATCACGCGCGCCAATCTCGCACAATAATCTAGTAATGGTGGATGAAGTTATGCTTCACGCCGGCACATTACACGGGACCAATTTGGGCGGAACGCGCGCGGTTGAGCGTGGATGCGAGTGAAGAAACATCGCGCGTCATTTAAGGCGAAGGGCCGCGGGCGAATTATTTCTTGGGGCCGCGGAGTTTGGTTATTTCTTCTTTGATTAGCGTGAGATTTTTGTTGTTTGGCTCGGCTTTGATATAAGCGTCCAACTCGGCGGCGGCTTTTTCTTTCTCGCCTCGGCGCTCGTACACCCGCGCGAGTTGAAGGTGGATGTCGCTAAGCCGACCGTCGCTCAGTTCTTTCGCTTTGAGAAACTCGCGTTCAGCGTCCGCCAGATCAGTAGCCGTTTGTTTTCGATCGTTTGTTCGCGTGGATAACTCGACCAACGCGACCCCACGATAGAAGTGAGCCGACGGGCTTGTAGCGCTGAGCTTCGAAGCTTCACGAAAAGCGTATTCGGCCACGGCGAATTTCTGCTGCTTCAGCATCACCATTCCGAACAAATAATAGACCGCGCCTTCGCGGTCATTAATCTGGCGAGCGCGTTCGAGTGACTGGAGAGCCTCGTCGTATTTGCCCGCTCGTAACATCTCAGCGGCAAGGGCAACGTGAGCTCCGAAGTAATCGTTATATGTTCCGATGGCCTCTCGAAGCAAAGCGACGGCTTCATCCGGCTTTCCGTCCTTGATTCTGGACATCGCTTTTTCGTATGCGGCGCGCGCGGGCTTCGGCACGTCCTGCACGAAGTTTGTTCCGGGCGGCGCGAGCGGAGTCGCTTCGGGTTTAGGTTTGATCAGTATTTCCAACTGAACGGTTTCGATCGTCGACATGCCGGGCGGCAACCGAAAAGTAACCATCTCTACCGCGGGTTCGTAGCCGGCGACGGTCACCGATATTTCGAAGTCTCCCGCCGATAAACCGCCGAATGCGAAGTCGCCGTCGTTACGAGTCACGGTTTGGCCGATCATCGCGCCGCCGCCGATTTTCAGCTCGACTATGGCGTTGTTCACGGTGGCGCCTTTTATGGAACGGACCTTCCCGCGAATTACGTTATTTTGCGCCTGGGCGGCGACGGCAGCCGCGAGCGTGATCGCGGCCGCAACCAGCACTCTGATCTTCATAAGCCGTACCTCAAAGCAAGCGATGGCGGAATTATAAACCAGACCGCGGAGCAAACCCCAAGCTCAGCTTCCCATCAACCTGTTTTCCGCGAAGCTGAAGTGTCCACGCCGGCCGACGATAATATGATCGAGCACCCGTATATCCATCGTTCGCGCGGCTTCAAGGATAGTGCGCGTCAGGACCTTATCTTCGGCGGACGGATCAGGATGGCCGCTCGGGTGGTTATGAACCAGAATCAGGCTCGACGCATGGCGCGAGAGCGCCGCTTCTATGACGCGCCTCGGATAGACTGTCGCGCGATCGACTGTTCCCTCCTGCACGATCTCGCTGTCGATCATCTCATTCTTGGTGTTGAGAAAAATGACCATGAAGGCTTCGTGCGGAAGTCCGGCTATTTGTGCGCGAGCGAAGTTGACAACGGCCTCTGGAGACGAAAGCACGTCGCGCTGAGACGCGCCTTCTTTGAGATAGGCGGAGCACATTTCTTTTATAAGCCTGATCAGAACAGCGGATGCCGTTCCGAGCCCTGGCTCTGATTCAAGCTCGTTTTGCGGAGCATCGAGCACTCCGGCCAGGCCGCCGTGTCGTTTCAGCAGACTCTTTGCCACGGGCTTAACGTCGACTCGGGGGATTGCATATGTGAGCAAGAGCTCCAGCAGTTCATAATCCTGGAGCCCATCCGGTCCGGCGCGAATGAACCGTTCTCTCAGACGTTTGCGATGTTCGATATAGTGCGGCTTGTCATCCATCTACGGCGCTCCGTCACTCCGCGCTCGCCCGCAAAGGCGGCTCAGTCTCCGTTGAAGGCGGAAAGATAAAATCCTTGAACCTGTTGTAGACATAAGAGACGATCAACATTATTACCCCGAGGCCCATAAAAGAAAAAATCCTATAGAGCGTTTCGAGGAACCTGAGATCGTAAAAGAAAATCTTCAGGATGCTCACGCCGAAGATGACGATAGCCAGAGTCCGGACGGAGGCCAGCCGGCGCCATATTCCATAAAAAATAACGAAGATCGAGTACACCAGCCAAACGAGCGACAGCATCATCTGCTTCAAGTTGAAGAGGCTGGTCAGGGCGGCCGAATTGCCAGGCAAGCCACCCGACAACCGCGCGATTTCCCTGTCGAAGTAGTCCTTTGTTTCCGATGTGGCCAAAATAAGAATCAACAATGGAATGACCGTTCGCATCATGGGCAGCAGCCTTCCGGCCCACCCATACCCTTCACGCTCGCGCCGCAACAGGTGCTCAATGACGATCAGGCCCGCGATTGCCAGAACTAGGGCCGCGAGTCTTTGATTCGCTATGAGTGTAAACCGCTCGATGGGCACGAACGAAAACCCCTCGATGCCGCCGAACACGACCACAAGACCCGCGGCCATCATTCCAATGACGAAGACCGGCATCAGCTTCTTTCTCAGTCCTGCCCAGACGAGAGGCGCCGAGTAAGCCGTCCATACTACGACGAGCGTCATAGCTTCAGTGAAGGAAAGAGCACTCGCGGTTTCAGGCGTCGCTCCATTCTTCAGGAATCGAAATTGATCGTGAGTCTCCGCCGTGCACAACTCGAAGAGGCAGATACACAACGCCGCTAGAATTACACCAATGACCTGCCTGATCCACTTCTCGTCCTGATCTCTCGCGGCGAGCCATATTCCCTGTGTAGCGAGAGCCGCCATAATGATCAAGAGCGCGCCTGCCCGATAATTGATCAGCAACGAGAAGTTCTGGATCGGCTCGAAGGCGAGTCCGCGCGTCAAGCCGAACAATACGGCGAGACCTGCCGCCGCCAGCCCGCAATTGACCACGGCTTGAGCTCGCGTCTTTAGACCGGCCCATACCATCGGCAGCGAATACGCAACCCACACAAGGGGCATCGTCATCGACTGGATAAATCTCAAGCCCTCCGTGCTTCCTTCCCTCGAATTAGCAATCACGTGTTTGAACTGATCGTCAGTTTCGACAGTCACCAGCGCAAAAACGATGACACCCCAGACGTGGTGAAGAATCGAGCGAATCCTGTTGTGTCCCGCGCGAGCGAAAAGATGAGCGCTGAATCCGATCGATCCCGCCAAGGCCGCGAATGCGAGCGCGCGGCTATTCCATAGCAACCTAAACCGTGTTTCGGGTTCTAATGAAAAAGCGCCGTCGGTCAGAATGAGTTTGCCCAGCGCGAGCGCAAACAATGCCAGCCCCGAACGCCAGACATATTTCAAATCCCAATGTAATCCGCACCAAACCAGAACCGCCGCTTCAAGCGACCAGAAGAATACGGTCTTGAAGCCCGTGAACTCTATAGTCGTAGCCAGAACCATCAACACGACGGCGGTCAGAACGTTGCGAGCGAACGCAAGAGGATCGTTTCCGGTAACCCGGCGAGCAGCCAGCGCCGTCAGCAGATAGACCACTCCTATCGTCGCGGTAATCCATCCCATCAATTCGTGATGTAGTGGATTAATGATCGAGTACATTCCGGTGTAGTAGAGGACTCCGTTAAAGGCGCCCGTGATCTGGCGGACTTCCTGGAATGACTTCGCGGGTCTGACTGTTCGCGAGACGTCCAGTGCATAGAAAAGCACCCAAAATACGGTCAAGAATATGACCGTTATCGGCAGATCGAGCTCCCGGTAAAAGCGCGAGTACCAGAGAATGTAATAAACATAGGTCGCTCCAAGCGTGAGCGGCTCCAGCACCACCCATCTGTCCTTCACGATCAGAATGGCGATCAAGCCCACATCCAAAAGCGCTATGTAAGAGAAAAGCCCGGTCTCGTTAGCCGTTCCCGTGCTGAGAAGGCGAGGAGTCAGAAAGCCTCCAAGCCAGCCAAGAAACACAACCGCCAGTGAGTTGTATTTGATGCCGATGATGAATGTCAGCGCGGTTATCGCCGCCATTATCAGGAATGCGACTATTTGAGTGACGAGCGCATACAGATTGAAGGTCGCGTATGCCGAAAGGTACAGGATCGAAATTCCCGCGCCCAACAGGCCCTGCGCGAATTTCGACAATCCCCTCTTGTGAAATCGCGAAGCCAGTGCGAGCAATCCAATCCCCGCCGCATATCCGATTCCTACCCTGCCCCACGGCGGTATGAGGTTGCGTTGAAAGGCATATAGAAGGAAAGAACCAAAGCCGATCACAAGCGCGACCGCCCCAATCCAGTTCATCAGCCTTCCGCCAATAAGCGCTTCCCACTCGCGCCTCGATCGGGCTGGTTTCTTTGGTTCAAACGAAGCGGCTCTGTCTCGCTCGGTGAAGCTGATCTGGTCGACGCGCGCCGACGGCGGCGGTGGGGCTGAGATTGAAGGGTGTTGAGCTTGAGGGGGCGACTGCTGAATGATCGGCGGTCTGGGAACGGGTTCCTGAGCACGCGATGGAGGAGGCGGAATTGAATAGGGCGCCGGTGGAATTGTAGGCGGTCTTATGCCCGAGAATCCGGGAGCTTGGGATTTACCCGGATCTGCCTGGAGTTGATCCGCGGACTGTTCTCGAGCCGGCATCGAGCCGGAATGTTTCAGGGCTTCATTGAGACCGTTGACCTTCCATTCGAGCGCTTGAACCTGTCGTGAAAGCGCATTTGTCTTGCTGATGTAGACGATTATCAGGACGAGAAATATAACCGGTATCGCAAGCGCCGCGAGCGCCAGCATTCCGTAGAAGATTTCTTCCATTCACTCTCCTGGCTAAGCGCAGGTCGCTGAAGTGACAGGGGCATCACGCCAGTGGGTTTGTATCAGTTTCGAGCGATGTAGACAAATCTAAGGTAGGGCGAGCCGAGCCCGATTATTGCCATCGGAAATAATGCGAGCAAGCTTGATTTCCCGGCGGCTGCGAACGCCCGCCGACTATTTTGGCGGCGCGAGCCGCTGACCCGGATTCAGGAACTGAACTCCACTTTCGCGCAGCGTTCTGTTTACGCTCGCTACATCCTCATCAAGCAGTTTGTTGAGTTGATCGACTAGCGATTTCAGCTCGCTGGTCAGCTCTCCGATCCTTTCGGATTGCGAAGGCGTCGGAGGCGCCGTGTACGAATCGAGCGAACCCGAAAGTTGCCCGAGTCGGCCAACGACAGGTCGGGGCGCATCCGGAAGCGCAGGGCCGGCTCCTCCGGATTGATCGGCTGAAGCGACCGTCTTCCGCTGGAGATCGTCGACTTTGTCGGTTAGCGATTTCAAGGCCGCTCTGGCAGCGTCGGAAACATTGGGAGCCTTCTTGAGTTCCGCGTCGAGAGACTTGAGCTGGGATCGAAGCGATTCCACCGACCCACGCAAAGAGTCGGCCGACTTTTGCAGCTCGTATACTTTCATCACCGCATCATCAAGCCGGGCCCGGTCACCCGGTGAAATCTGAATGCGAGGATCCTCCTCGACTCGAACAGATTTCGATGCCTGTTTTCCGCCCGCGCTTATTGTCACTGTGTAGTCGCCCGGAGACACTCTCGGCCCGCGCGGCGCGCCGAAGAAACCGCCCCCTCCGCCTCCCGATCCGGTGACCGGCGCCGTGTATCTGAGATCCCAGTCGACGAAGTTCAAACCCGCGTCCTTGGGACCGTCAAGCTCCCGAACAAGCTTGCCGCTTTTATCGGTGACTCTGATCTTCACCGCGTCCCTCTGCGCGGATTTCAGGTAGTAATGCAGGCCGGCTCCATAAGCCGGATTGTCCGCCGCGAACCACTTGTGTCCGATATTGCCCTTGCTGTTGTAGATTCGAAACTCCGTCGCAGGCCTTATGTCGAACAAGGTCAAATCCGACGACGCGACTGCTCCTGAAGCCTGTTCGAGCGGAGTTATGTCGTCCAATACCCAAATGGAGCGGCCGTGCGTGGCCAGCACCAGATCATTCTCGCGTCCGTGAATCTGAATATCGTCGACGCGCACTGGCGGAAAGGCGCCTTTGATCTTGCTCCAGCGGCCTCCCTTGTCGAAAGAGACGAATGCTCCAAACTCCGTTCCGAGAAACAACAGGTTTTGATTGCGCGGGTGTTCGCGGATAACGCGCGCGGTGACGCCGCTTGGAAGATCGCTCTTGATCGACTTCCAGGTCTCGCCGAAATCCGTGCTCACGAAGAGATATGAATTGTAATCGTCCGAGCGATGACCGTCGAACGTGACGTATACCGCGCCCTCCGCGAAACGCGAAGGAACTACGCGACTGACATAGGTGTTTGCCGGGACCGACGGGACTTTGCCGGTCAGATTCTTCCAGGTCGCTCCGCTGTCGCGAGAAACATGCAGGTTTCCGTCGTCGGTTCCTGCGTATAGCAAGCCCTCCTTGATCGGCGATTCCGCCAGCGTCACTACCTGAGCGAACGTCTCCTGGCCGTCGTGTCGAGAGAGCATGTTCTTGTCGGGCAGGGCCCCCATGATCGGGAGCTTCTCGCGATCCTGATCTTTTGTCAGATCGGCGCCGGCGGTCCACGAGTCTCCGCGATCGGTGGATCTGAAAACGCGATTCCCGCCGAAATAAATCGTTTGGTGATTGAAGGTCGAAATGACGATTGGGGAGTTCCAGTCGAATCGATACGCCTTCTCTGTTGAGCGGGGCTCCGGTCTTATGTTTCGGCGTTCGCCGGTCTTCATTTCGAGTCTGGATACATTGCCGTTTTGGGATTCTACATAGATGGTGTCGGGATCGGCGGGGTCGACCTGGCTGTAGAAGCCGTCTCCGCCGCCGGTGCGAATCCAGTCGTCGTTGGTGATGCCCGCCTGAGTCAGCGTGCCGGCGGGTCCGCTCCAGCTTCCGTTGTCCTGAAGGCCGCCATAGACCCAGTACGGTTTTCGATTGTCCAGGCTGATTTCGTAAAACTGACCAAGAGGTATCGTGTTTACGTAATCCCACGAGCGGCCTCGGTCATAAGAAATGTGAATTCCTCCGTCGGAGCCTGCGAGCATGTGATTTGAGTTGGCCGGATCGATCCAGAGGGCGTGATAGTCTCCGTGAATCCTTGTGACTAAATCCGAGTTGAAAGTTCTGCCGCCGTCTTCCGAATAAAACATCGGGGCTCCGCAAAACCAGATGCGCTGGTCGTTGTTCGGGTCTATGCGAATCTGGCTGTAGTACATCGGCCGATGGTTCGTATCGCTCATCTTCTTCCACGTTTCACCTCGATCTTCCGATCGAAACACTCCGCCTTTTTCGTTCTCGATGAGCGCATAGACTATATTCGGGTTGCCGCGATAGATGTCGATGCCGATTCGTCCGGTGATTCCGCCGGGCAAGCCCTCCGTGAGTTTCTTCCAGTTGGCGCCGCCGTCTACGGTTCTGTACAGGCCGCTGTGGGGTCCTCCTCCGTTGAAGCCCCACGGAGTTCGCCTCCGCTGATATCCCGCCGCGTAGAGGGTCATCGGGCTCCGCGGGTCTATGGCGATATCGATGACCCCCGTGTCTTCGTTGATGAACAGAGACTGGCTCCAGGTCTTGCCGCCGTCGGTCGTCTTATATACTCCGCGTTCCTTGTTCGGGCCCCATAGGTGTCCGCAGGCCGCTACGTAGACCGTATTTGGGTCGTGCGAGTCGATGCAGACCCGTCCAATATGCTTCGTGTCTCGAAGGCCCATATTCTGCCAGCTCTTGCCGCCGTCGAGTGATTTGTAGATGCCATCGCCCCACGATGAGCTCTGGCGGTTGTTGGGCTCCCCTGTGCCGACCCAGATGACGTTCGGGTCCGAAGGCGCGATAGCCACGTCTCCGACCGAAATAGAACCGGCCTCGTCGAAGATCGAGTCCCAGGTAATGCCGCCGTTAATTGTTTTCCAAACGCCTCCGGTCGCAGCGCCGACATAGATGATGCTCGGATTGCTTTCGACTACCGCGAAATCATCTATTCGGCCTCCCATGATCGCCGGCCCTATCGCTCGCGATTTTACCTTATTCAGGATTTGAGCCCCGAAGTTATTATTTCCGTCCTGCGCCCGCGCCGGAGGAAGCGCGGTCATCAGTAAAATCACCGTAAGCGGAAGAAGGCTCGCGCGAATCAATTGGTTCCAGGATCGGCAAGAAAAGGCGGCGTTTTTCATGGGCTTTAGGGCCTCTCTTTTATCTCTGAGTTTGTGATGAGGCGCGCTTTTCGGAGCGCAGGGCCGAACTTATCATCGGCTAAATGAGCCGTCAAGGATTGGCTATTGATCAGAACATCGTTAACGTTTTCTTGATGCGGCAAGGAAACGCCTATTTTAGCCCTCGAGTCCTTTATCAAGCGATTCGTCTCTATGATATGATCGCGGTTTTGATCAGCCCCAGTGGCAGCTTTCCGCTTCAGGCTGCTTTTATCACAATGAGAGGAGGAGATGGATATGTTGAGAACGTCGGCCATGGCCGCCGTCTTATGCCTGATCGGCGCAACCGCTTCTCTAGCGCGAACGGGCGGCGCCCGCACCGTGATTTATGAGGGTGTCGCCACCGAGTTGGCCGCATCGAGCGAGCCGTCAAGCGATCTCTGGGTGACTCTGAAGGACCTCACCCGCGCAACTAAATTTGTCGTTAAGCCTCAGGGAGTTTGCCGAGACGAATCGTGCTTCCCGCTTCCGAAAGACAGGAAATCACAGTTTGTAATGAAAAAGGGGAAGGTCACCTGGTTCAACCTGAGTGAGTTCGCGAAGCTTATAAAACAACCGACGACATTCGACGAACAGAATTCCGTCTGGTATTTCGGTCCGCGGCCCGAACAACAGAACGCTTTCTTGACATCTCTTGAAGCGCCCGAATTCACGCTGCCGGACATCAACGGCAAGAAGCACTCGCTCTCCGATTTTCGAGGCAAGAAAGTGCTGTTGGTCACGTGGGCTTCCTGGTGAGGCTGCCGTTTTGATTTGCCAGGATGGCAAAAGCTATACAGCGAGCTCAAGAGCAAGAACTTTGAAATTATCTCGATTGCCGAAGACACCGGCGGCGTCAAGGACGCCGGGCCTGCCATCACTACCGCCAAACCCGAATACACCGTCCTGATCGACGACCAGCACCTGGTTACACGGCTTTACGACATGGTGAATGTGCCGACAGGTGTGTGGATAAACGAGCAGGGCAGAATAGTACGGCCTAACGAAGTGGCTTACGTCGACAACCGCTTCAAGGGAATGCACGGCGTGGACGCCGCTCCGTATCTGGAGGCGATTCGCGACTGGGTCGATAAAGGCGACAAGAGCACTTTCGCAATCTCCGAAGGCGAAATGCGAGCGCGTCTGAAGCCGCAGAATCCGGATCATTCGCTTGCGGCGGCCGAATTCGCGTTGGGCGAGTATCTGTATGCCACGGGCAGGGGACGGGATGCGATCCCTCATTTCAAAGAAGCCCAAAGGCTGAATCCCGAAAGCTGGAACTACAAGCGGCAGGCATGGGCTCTGTCGAGCGCTGAGAAGGACTACGGCACGACTTTCGGGCAAGAGGTGAAGAAGCTCAACGGCAAGCCGTACTACACGCCGCGCACGCTGCCTAATGAAGTGAAAAAATCCGACGAGAAGAAGAACTGATCTCGGAGCGGCCCATCAGAAATCTGGGCGCTTGTGCTCTGTTGTATTCTCTCTCGCGAATCTGAACCTGTATCAGGAGGGCGGTTGCCGTCGGACCGCCCTCCTCTTCATTTTAGAGATCGGCGGGAGCATTAGCCGCTTCCTGCTCCTCTGCTATAATGCGTCTCCGCGTAGCGGCAATATTCCACGCCTTAGATGGATCGACAATGACATCAAAGAAATCTCAAAAGAGCCTCGTAGAACTTCGAATCAACGGCGAAACCATCGAGGTCGCCTTCGCGCCTCACAAGACTCTGCTCGAAGTCTTGCGAGAAGATCTCGCGTTGACCGGAACGAAACACGGCTGCGAGCTGGGAGAATGCGGCACTTGTGCGGTGCTCGTCGATGGATTGCCGGTTCTTTCATGTCTTGTACTCGGACTCGAGGCTGAAGGCCGCGAAGTCACTACCATCGAAGGGATGGCGACGGCGGCGGGCCTGCATCCCCTGCAGGACGCATTCGCGGATTTAGGAGCGGCTCAATGCGGATATTGCAGTCCGGCATTTCTACTGGTTGCAAAGGAACTGCTGGAAGTAAATCCTTCGCCCAACCGAGATGAGATTAGAGAAGCGCTCTCCGGAAATCTCTGCCGGTGCACCGGCTACATCAAGATTTATGAAGCTGTTGAGCTGGCGGCGGCGAGAATGCGCGGAGAGGCCGTCGAGCCGGCAACTGAAAGCATCTACGGCTTCGAGGTTTGACCCGCTTCGCTCAGCCTCCAGTAAAAGGACTCCGATGAAACTACGACCTGTTCATTGCATAAGACTGTGGCTTGCTGCCGCGGTCATCCTCACGATTCAAATCGCGGCCGCCGCCCAATCCGCGGGTGTCAGTTATCGGGTTACGCTCGACAAATCGCCAAATACTCATTTTCTCCACGTCGAGGTTCGAGTAAACAGCACGGCGCCGTCGATCGACGTTGCAATGCCGGCGTGGTCGCCCGGGTCTTACAACATTCATAACGGGTGGCGGAACGTGCAGGAATTCTCCGCGAATGACGAAACCGGGGCATCTCTCAAATTCGAAAAGGTCGATAAACAAACCTGGAGAATTCACCGTCAGGCCGGACAGGCTACTACCGCGCGGTACAAGCTCTATTATCGAAGCTATAACGACGAGATGTGCTATATCACAAGCCCCAATGTCTTCATGTACGTGATCGGCAAGAAACCCTATCCGATGGAAGGGCCGATTTCAGTAAAACTCGAGGCTCCGGCGGAGTGGCGCGTTCAAACCGGAATGGAGCCGGGCTCCGCTCCGAACACCTACGTCGCGCCCGATTACGATACCTTTATAGATTCTTCAATTTTGATAGGCTCCAATTGGGAGCAGACTCAATTCGACTATCACGGCATTCCGCACTACTGCGTATTCATAGGTAAGGGGAACTTCGACAAACAGAAGATCACCGACGATACGAAAAAAGTCGTCACTTATCTGCTCGATATGATGGGCGGAGCGCCTTATGAGAAGTATGTCTTCTTTCTGAGATCGCGGCCGGGACAGGGTTCGGGCGGACTGGAACACCTGAACTCGACCGACATATCGTTTTCCGCCTACAACACGCACGATCCTCAATCCGCTTATCTGCGGTTTATGTTTGTCGTGGCTCACGAGTTCTATCACCTCTTCAACGTCAAACGAATTCGCCCCGCTATACTCGGTCCCTTCGACTACTCGCACGAGCAGAACACGAGAAATCTTTATGTGTCCGAAGGAATGACCAGCTACTGGGCGGCGGTCGGACTCAAACGCAGCGGCGTCTGGTCGCTCCAGGATTATTACGATGAGTTGAACCGCGAGATAGAAAAGCTTCAGTCCGCCCCTGGACACAAAATCATGAGCGTGGAGCTTTCGAGCTGGGACACCTGGAACCGCGGTGACAATGCGACCAACAATTCGATCGACTACTACAACAAAGGTGAATTGATCGGTAACCTTCTGGATCTCGAAATACGCTATCGAACTTCGAATCAGCGATCGCTCACCCACGTGTTTTTGTATCTGCTAAAGAACAACGGCTTGCCCAAGCCCGGCTTCGAAGAGGTTCACGGATTTCGCGCCGCCGTTGAGACCATAACTCGAGAGGCGGCCCCTTCGAACTTCGATTTTGGCGATTTCTTTAAGAAGTATGTATCGGGCGTCGAGGAGATTCCGTGGAACGACTTCCTTGATCATGCCGGCCTGATGCTGGAGCAGAAGAAAGGGAAGCCTCGAGCGTATATCGGCATCACTACCGGGACTACGCTTCCAGCGGCTGGCTTCTTTGCCGCGCCTCAGCAGCTTGTTCGGGACGGCCAAATCGCTGTAACGAACATCGCGCCCGGCTCGCCTGCTGAAGAAGCCGGCCTCGACGTTGGCGATATTCTCGTATCGATGGACGGCGACAGGATCGATCCAGCGACGTTTGCGAGCAGGTTCAATGAAAAGAAGCCCGGCTCGACTATTACAGTCGCTGTGATGCGAAGAGACCGCCTGAAGAGTTTCACGGTCAACGTGTCTCAACAGGAGCCTTTGTCCTATTCGATAAAGTCAAAGGATGGCGCGGGTGATCTTCAAAAGACGATATTCAGGTCCTGGCTGGCGGAGAAGTAGCCCGCTTCGACGTAATCGGAGGGTGGAAAAACGTGATGATAAAAAAAGCCACAAGAGACGGGAGAACAGGTTCGTCTCTTGTGGCATTCACTCTAGCTTGGCAATCCGCTCTTCGGATTATTCTATTATGAGGGTATTTATGAGTCCCTTGAACTCCATCTTGCTTACCTGGAAGGAGCCGTCGGCCGCGGCGTTGAGGATCAAAACCGTATCCGAAGCCGGCCGATCCATCTTATTGAGACGATAATTTGCCTTGGCAACTTCGCGTCCGTTACGGACAACAGAGAGCTGTCCTTCTTTTCCATCGACAAACTTTATTGAGTACTCGCCCTTCGGCAATATCTGCCCGCCGATTTTCGCGTCCCGGTTGAGAGTAATAGTGCGCGAGATGTTTTGCGCGTTCACGAGCGCCGCCGCCGATCCAATCACTACCACCAACGCGATGATCACTGAAGTAAGACGATTTCGAGTCATTCCATCTCTCCTTTTTCGTTTGTGCCCTGTGCTCGATTTATCCTGTGCTCATTACCGGCCCGTCGCCGGCTCAGATTTTGCTAGGTCGCCTTTAAGGCCGAACCCTCCGCGATTCTTGTAATGGGCTAACGTCTCGCTCTGTATTGCATTAACGCTCTTCATTTGCTTAACATCCGTCAATACGTTAACGCTGTTAAGCAAGTTCCCAAAAAAAATTGTTTGAACGAAATTATTCCTACGGTTTGAATCCGTCTATCATGGTGTCGATTACGAGATCGATGAGTTTGTTTTTATCGGTCCATGGAAACTTCGGATGTGTGATGAGTAACGCGGTTATCCCGTGAACGCTTGCCCACAGCGCCTGGCTCGCCGCCTCGACGTCGACACGTCGAAACTTTTTGCGTCGAACGCATTCGGCTACACACTGCTGGAGCAGATTGAACGCCTTTTGTCCCATCGATTTCTCATAATACTTCGACATATCGCGAAGCTCGGGACGATTGATGAAGGTGACCTTGTAATGATTCGGATACTTGAGGCCGAAGTCGACGTAGGCCCGTTCAATCTTCTTGAGGGTGACTACAGGATCGATCATCTCGGCAAGAAGAGATTCGGATTTGCTTGCGAGCTTTGAAAAGGTCTCTTCGGATACCTGAAAAAGGAGATCGCCTTTATCCTCGAAGTAAAGATAGATAGTGGTAGGCGAGTAATCTATCTTTTCAGCTATGCGCCGCATCGACACATTTTCGTATCCTTCTTTGACAAAGAGATCTCTGGCCGCGTCGAGTATTTCGCGGCGCAGACTTTCCTTCTCTCGTTCGCGTCTCTGTTTCGAACCCATCTTGCGATTGCTTACGATACAGCCGGAGGTCAAATTAACAGCGTTAAGCTAATAAGGGAAGGAATAGATGTCAAGCAAAGGAAACAGGGGACAGGGAAGGGTCAGGGTAGACGGAGCAGGGCTGAGTGCGCGGCTAATGGGAAACGATCACGTGGGGATTCGAGTGAGCGGCATTCGGAGGGGTGGAAATGGAAGCGAGTATCGATATGAGAAACCGATACAAGGACAAGGAACCCAGGACAATGGTCAAGGACAAGTGCCAAAGACAAATGACTTGACACCGCAATGGCCCCTACTTATTATGGTTGTCTCATTTACCCCCCGAAATGAAATTACAAAAGTGAGGTTGTTCGGCTGACATGCCGACACTTGGATCCGAACTCAAACACCGCCGAGAGGAGCAAGGCATTACGCTTGCTCACATATCCGACGCTACCCGTATCGGTACCCGTTTCCTAAAAGCAATAGACGAAGACAATTTTTCAGTCCTGCCGGGAGGATTATTTACTCGTTCATTTATCCGCGCCTACGCAAAGCAGATCGGAATGAACGAAGAAGAAGCCGTCAGTCTCTATCATCAACAGATCGCTCCTCCTCCTGAAGAGTCTGCTGAAACACAACCTGCTTCGCCCTCCAGGCCTGAGCTTGTTTCTTCGATCACTAATCCCAGTGAACGGCCCACCGCGCGCGCGCGTTGGCTAACAATCGCCGTAGCAGCGAGCGCGCTCGTCGTCATATCGATTGTGGTGGTGGCTTTGCTCAGGCGATTGAACCGAGAGGGAAGCGCCTCGCCGTCTACAAGCACCCAGACAGCCGTCAAGGCGCCTTCAACCGCGAAGATTCAGCCTGTCGCTTCGAGTCCGGCGCGAGCGCCTGAACAGGCAGCGCCGATTTCAATATCGGCATCACCGGATCAGAATGATGTCAGAAAAATAGTCATCAAGGTTGAAGCAACCACCGGCGATAGCTGGATCAGATATCAAATCGACGATAACAAATCCGCGGCTATGATGCTGAAAGCAGGCCTTTCGCAAGATCTCCCGCCTGCCGAGAAACAGATCAGATTAAATATTGGAAACCGTAATACGCTGAAGCTCAGCATCAACAATCGAATAGCCACCTTCCCGCCGGGCACTCCTAATTTCGCCGCCCAGGTAACCGTTTCGCGCGATAACCTTCAAACTTATATACAGTAGATCCATCGAGGCTGCTCGCTCTGATCGACGTCAGTAATTGTAATCCCGAACGCTGATCACTGACAGCCTTGGAATCCCATGAAATCGCACTGTAAGCTCGGCTTCACTGATGCCGATCCAACGCAGTTTGTGATGCCTCACTTCGAGTTGTTATATTATCGCGGACCAAATCCGAGGCAATTCATACTTCGAGAGAAGGAACAATAGATGACTAGCTTGATGAACCGCTCTCTGGCGCAAGTCGATCCCGACATAGCCGCGATAATCGCAAAAGAAGAACGCCGCCTTGCCTACAATCTCGAGATGATCGCTTCAGAAAACTTCGTCTCAGAAGCGGTGCTTGAAGCAATGGGTTCCGTACTCACAAATAAATATGCCGAAGGCTATCCCGGAAAGAGGTACTACGGCGGCTGTGAGTTTGTAGACGCGGCGGAGGAGCTTGCGCGCGCGAGAGCGCGTGCGATCTTTGCGTGCGAGCACGTGAATGTCCAGCCGCACTCGGGATCTCAGGCGAATATGGCGGTCTACCTTTCGGTGTTGAATTACGGCGACACCATTCTCGGGATGAATCTCGCGCACGGCGGCCATCTTACTCATGGTCATCCTCTCAATTTTTCGGGCCGCAGTTACAAGATAGTTCCATACGGGGTGACTCAGGAGACGGAGACGATCGACTACGAAGAGCTCGAACGGCTGGCTCACGAGCACAAGCCGAAGTTGATTCTGTGCGGAGCTTCCGCGTATTCACGGGTGATCGATTTCGAGCGAATAGGACGCGTCGCACGCGATGTCGGAGCTCTCTCGATGGCCGATATCGCCCACATTGCGGGACTCGTAGCCGCGGGGCTTCATCCCAGTCCGATTCCGCATATGGACTTTGTTACTACGACAACGCACAAGACCCTGCGAGGGCCGCGTGCGGGAATGGTTATGTGTCGCGAGCAATTCGCAAAAGATCTCGATCGAGCGGTCTTCCCCACCGTTCAGGGCGGACCCCTGATGCACGCCGTCGCCGCAAAGGCGGTTTGTTTCAAGGAAGCCCTTGAGCCGGAGTTCAAAACCTATCAAGAGCAGGTAATCAGGAATGCCCGCGTGCTCGCACTGGAACTCAGCAATGCAGGTTTTCGGATCATCTCGGGCGGCACCGACAACCACGTTATGCTCGTGGATGTCTTCGTCAGAGGGCTCACCGGCACGCAGGCGGAAAAGGCGCTGGAACGAGCCGGCGTCACCGTGAACAAGAACGCGATCCCGTTTGATACTCAACCGCCTATGAAGGCCTCCGGAGTTCGCATCGGGTCGCCCGCTCTGACTACACGCGGGATGAAGGAACCGGAGATGAAGGTGATCGCGGGTTTGATAAGCGAGACACTCGCCGATTTCGAAAATGAGTCCGCAGCGAAGAGCGTGCGCGAGAGGGTGAACCGCTTGTGCGAGAGTTTTCCAATGTACGAGGGCCGATTGGTTCGCAGCAGCGCGCAAACCAAATAGCACCTCATTTGTCGCCGGCCAAATCGATGGAAGATGTTTTTGGTCCAGACGGCCTGATCGCAAGGCATCATCCTAACTATGAATACCGCCCAGGCCAGATCGAGATGGCGGCGGCGGTACATCAAACAATCGAGAAGGGTGGATTGACCCTGATCGAGGCGGGAACCGGCACAGGTAAGACGCTCGCCTACCTCATACCAGCGCTCGCCGCGGGCCGCCGCGTAATTGTCTCGACGGCAACAAAGGCGCTCCAGGAACAACTACACAAAAAGGACATCCCCTTTCTACAACGCATAATTCCGCGAGAGTTCACCGCGATATGTATGAAAGGGCGTTCGAACTACGTCTGCCTTAACAGGTTGAAAAAGGCTGAAGTAATGCCTGTGCTGCGCGGCCTCGAGGAAGTGGATCATTTCGAGGAGATTCGCAAGTGGGCGGCCGAGACCGAAACTGGCGACCGAGCCGAACTGACAAATCTGCCGGAAGACCTATCGTTCTGGCCTCAAATCGACGCCCGCGCCGAAATATGTCTCGGTCAAAAGTGCCCGGAGTACGATGCATGCTTCATAACTCAAATGCGGCGCAAGGCCTTCGAGTCCGACGTCGTTATCGTCAATCATCACCTGTTCTTTGCCGATCTCGCGCTCCGCGGCGGCGAGTATGGAGCCGTGCTTCCCGACTACGATACGGTGATCTTCGATGAAGCCCACGAACTCGAGGACGTTGCAGCGAGCTACTTCGGCTGCAGCGTTTCAAACTTCAGGTTCGTAGACCTGATACAAGATACGCAGAAGATCACCATCAACGAAGTCGAGAAGGCGGCTGAGCTGACAAAGGCGCTGGCGCGGCTTTCGCAACGATCCGACACATTCTTTCTGGGATTCAGAGGGAGCGGATCTGATCAGAACGCAAACAGCGGCCGGTCGTTTGGGCAGCGCAACAGGGGTTCCGGCTCGGACGGCAGATATCCTATTAGCCGAGCTATGTTCGCCAGCGCGGGCAGCGATGGAAAGCTCGCCCTTACCGCAAAAGGCGAGACCTTCCTATCGTTGCTCAAGGCGCTCGATAGGGTTTTATCCGCGGCCAATACGATCACGGATGGACCGATCGAGCTCGAGAACATCATCAGGCGAACCGAAGAATTGAAGTTCGAATTGGAATTCGTGGTGATGGACGAAGATCCTACTTTTGTCCGCTGGTGCGAGCAGAGAGGCCGCGGCGTTTTTCTTCACGCCACTCCGATCGACGTATCGGGAATCCTGAGCGAAAAGCTATTCGCGGAAGTGAAGAGCGCCGTCCTGACCTCGGCCACGATGACCGCGGGAAGGAGCTTCGGATTTTTGAAATCGCGGCTGGGCATCGAGCACTCGCGTGATTTTCTGATCGACTCTCATTTCGATTTCAAGAGCCAGGCGGTTTTGTACCTTCCCGAGCGTATGCCCGATCCGCGAAGCTCCGAGTTCCTTGAACGATCAGTGGAGGAAATAGTCCGTATTGTCAAAGCTACCAGCGGCCGTGCATTCATACTATTCACCAGCAATAGCTCTATGACCGAGACCTATGAGCGAGCGCGAAACCTGATCGATTTCCCACTGTTCATGCAGGGACAGGCTTCAAAGACCGGGCTCCTGGATCGGTTTCGAACTACCAAAGGGGCCGTCTTATTCGCGACCTCGTCCTTCTGGCAGGGTGTTGATGTGCAAGGTGAAGCGCTTTCCTGTGTAGTCATCGTGAAGCTTCCGTTCGCCGTTCCCTCCGATCCGGTAACGGCGGCTCGTCAGAAATATATAGATGATCAGGGCGGAAACTCATTCTATGAATACTCTGTTCCGGAAGCAGTGATCAGCCTGAAGCAGGGCCTTGGCAGATTGATCAGATCGACATCCGATCGAGGAATCCTCTCGATTCTGGACCCTCGGCTGCGTACCAAAGCCTACGGCAGGTACTTTCTTCAGAGCTTGCCTCATTGCAAGGTGACGGCAAGCCTTGAAGAAGCGGCGGCCGTGCTGAGATGATCTGTCGGCAAAACCTCTCAAGGAGCAAAAGCGATGAAAATCTTCGGCAAGGCCTTATGTTCGTCACCAAGAAAATGACGGGCGGACGAGAGCCAAGGCCGGGCGCAGCCGGCGCGTGAAAAGTAATCTCAGCTTTTTGCCGGGCAGCTCTCAGTTGGACTGCTTTCTCTAAAGCTCTAAAGCCCCCGACATCGCTGGGGTTCAGATCAGGCGCGGAGAGAATTGAAAACCGCGCTTCGGCTTGTCATAGGCTCGGAGGCTTTTCGCGTCAGGCGCGTTGTTGTAGAATTTCCACGCGGCTGTTGATCCCCGGCACGCATGGAACTGATAATGAATATGGATTAGGCAGAGTCTTGGAGTACGGCGATGCGCGCCTATGACGGAATAAGGGCGGAGCGAGGAAACGAAGTCAACCTTGATGCGCCAGGGTTCCTGGAACAGGCTCGTCAACTGCTAGCCAATAACATCCCACTTGAAATCAGATTGACCGGCGGCACCATGAGGCCCTCCATTCAAGATGGGGACATGGTCACCGTTGAACCTATCAACGACGAAACTATTCAAACCGGCGACATAATCCTATACCACAGCATTCGGGACACCGCTGTCATTCATCGCGTTGTCCGCGTCGAGAAATCTTCCGCCGAACGAAGGGTGGTCACGCGCGCGGATGCGGCCGTGCAGATGGATATACCGGTTCCGCTTCATCGGATATTGGGAAAGGTTAAGCGCGTCCGACGGGCGGGCGAGTCTTTGAAAATGACCGGTCCATCCAGCCCGCGAAACAGACTGCAAGCCTGGCTCAAACGCTTGAAGTTTTGGTGACTTGCTTAAGATCGCGTGATCCGGCGTGAGCACAGTCCGATCAGCGCGCGAGCCTTTGAGCGGCGAGAAGATAGAACAAAACTCCCCCAAGCACGATCCTGTAGCCGACGAACACGAAGGTTGTGTGCCGCTGAAGATATCGCAATAGAAACGCGATGCTGAAATATCCGACTATGGCTGAAGCGAGCGTTGCCACGATCAGCTCCGGCACGGGCGCGCTAACGGACTTGAGCGCTTTTGGAAGCTCCAGCAGGCCGCTCGCGGCGACGGCGGGAATCGAGAGAAGGAAAGAAAACCGAGCGGCCGCTTCGCGAGTGAGCCCCGAGAAGAGCCCACCCGTTATCGTCGAGCCTGACCTGGACGAGCCCGGTATTAAAGCCAGAACCTGAGAGAAGCCTACGACCAAGGCGTCTGATACTTTCAGTTGATCCATTTCCCGCTTTCTCGACGCAACAATCTCAGCGAGCGTAAGAAGCAGAGCGACGCCTGCCATGCTCGAGGCAATTACCCATAGATTCTTGGTAAGCGATCCCTCTATGACATGCCTGAATGCCAGTCCGAAGACTCCGACCGGGATCGAGCCTATAATGATCAACCAGCCAAGCTTGGAGGCAATGCGGGTGTCGTCCCGCGTACTCTTTTTTGCGACGAGCGCCAAGTTCCCGCTGACAAAGCCGCTGATGATTTTTATGATGTCCGTCAAAAAGTAAGCGATCACCGCCAAGAGCGTGCCGAGCTGAATGACAGCGATGAAAGCGGTCCATTGTTCCGGATGCTCCGGACTAATCAGGCCCATCCAACGACCGGCAAGTGTGAGATGGGCCGTGCTGCTGATTGGTATGAATTCGGTGAGACCCTGGATTATGCCTAGTACGAGAGCTTGCCAGATCGTCATCTAATGAGCACCCCTGATTCTTGCAGTGAACAACAAGCTCGCGATACTAGCGAGAGCGGTCGGCAGTGTCAAACGTAGTAATCGCGAGACGTATGATTGCAGGCGATGACGATCGATTTACATCGGCAAGCGGTCTGGACTTCGAAAAAAAACATGAGAGATCCAATTCGAGACTTCATCAAAGGTGATCGCGCGAATGTCGATGGTGCAAGAATTCTAGCGGAAGCGCTTCATAAAGACGGATGGGTCCCGGTGCGTGGGGCGGACGGACTGAGGCCCATACAATTGTTGTAATCTACAATTGTATGGGCCTCAGTTACACTCGGCTGTTCGCGTCTTAAGAGCTTAACTATGGGTTGATTATTCCTCCGTTTGACTGGGCCGGTTGAAGGTCTCCAAAGAGCCCGTCATTTTCATCATTAGGTCCCGCGGTGAAGTACAGCACGGCAGAGTTTCCACCTTGTCCGCCATTGCCGAAAATCAATCCCCACAACCCATCGATCATTATCGGCTGGCCGATTTGGTTCGTCAGTTTGCCCATGAAAGCGCCGGTGCTTATGTCATAAGCGTTTATCTCGCCATCGCCGAAATTCCCGACGAGCAGCGCGTTGCTGAACTCGCCGAAATTTGCGGCGAAGGCCATACCCCAGGGCGAATTCAATTCACCGCCGGAGACGAGGCGGCGCATCAATTGGCCCGCGGTGCTGAATACGTCGACAAATCCATTCCCTGGACCTTTTTGATCGTCCTCGTTATCGGGAGGCTTCTGCAAAGCGAAGCTTACATACAAGAGACCCTGGATATTCACGATTCCAAAAGGAGCGAAGCCCGGCGGCAGCGCTGAGTCCGTAAACGAGCCGACCTGATTGAACTGTCCGTCAAAGACTCGAACGGCGTTGTTGTGGAAATCCGTTGCGAACAATCGGCTGCCGGAACCGCCATTTGTAATGGCGAGCCCTTTGTACACGGCGCCCAGGCTCGATTGATCGGATGCGAGAATAGCGGTGGTCGGGCTGACTGAGGGATTCCAGCCCGATATTGTTCCGTCCTCGGTCGCAAAGATGAATACCGCGGGAGCAGGTTTACCTCCGGGCATTGAGACCAGGAAATCCTGAGAGCCATTGAATACTATACCCGTCGGAGCTGCCGGATCGGTTGAGCCGCTGGGAGGCGGTATCGTCACAACGAGCGGAGACTGACTGCTCGGGACCTGGTGCGCCTGGCCATTGTAGACAGTGGAGACCCCGGTCCCATTGTCCGAAATCCAAAAGGGGCCGGTTGGACTAAACGCGATGCCCCATGGATTTTTAAGGTTTGGGTCCGTCGTTATGGCCGTATTAGGCAAGTTCGAAACTAGATTATGCTGTATATAGCCGGTGGAGTTCTGCATTCCAGCCGCTGGCATTATCGAAACGAAACAGAGCGCGCTCACGACCATTGCTGCCGGGACAAGCACGAAAGCGCGTTTGGATCTTGACTGCATATATACCCTCCATTTGTCTTGGTGTAGTACAGGACGGATGTAGTGCAATCGGGTTCTTCGACCTGATTGAACCGCCCACACCGGTCCGCTAAAAGGGAGACAACCGCGTTGACGTCTTTCCTGGCGAAGATAGAGCCGCGTACATGCGCGACTATTGAGCGGTTGCGGGCGCACGAGAGGCGAATACCGTGCCATCGCACGGACGAGATAGGGGGAAGCGCTTCTCATCGATAGGAACGATGGTTCACGCGCAGTCTTATTGTGTCTGCCGATTCATGCTGTTCGACTCGTGTTACAAGACTCTTAACGAAGAGTTGTTAAAATGGTATTCTCCCGAATCGAACAATCCGTAGAGGATGTTTTTGAAAGCCCCGGTCGATTTTCACCAACCTCATTTTGATTGAAGATTTTGAGTGTAGAATGACTAAAGATGCGCTTCTCGCCGCGCGGAGTCAGCAGGATCCATTGCAGGTTCATCGCAAACGCATAATCTATTCGGCCGCCATCGCCGCAGTGATCTGTCTCCTGCCATTTTCTATTAGCGAATTCGTTAGAGGACGCGTCACACTGGGCCTCGCGATCTTGATCGTCACGCTCATACTCGCGATAGACGCCGCCGCGGTCTATCGCAAGAAAAATCTGCCTATCCCTTTCGCGCTTCTGTTTATTCCGATAGCGGCGGGGATCGTCATTTC
>Ga0209687_1000053_pt1 | contig 50867 bp, 14 predicted proteins | sample GraSoiAngelo_136_FD_185893 | JGI IMG/M metagenome (GOLD analysis project Ga0209687, IMG submission 185893) | Grasslands soil microbial communities from the Angelo Coastal Reserve, California, USA - 14_0929_09_20cm (SPAdes) (version 2) | ecosystem: Environmental > Terrestrial > Soil > Grasslands ...
CCTAAAACCAGCGTGATAGAAAAATAAATCCAAGAAGAGAGTAGCTGAAATGTGCTCCTGAACGTAGTTTCAAGTGTAAGAAAGAAAGCTGCGATTCAAGAAAGGAACACATTTCAGGTGAACAAAAGAGACCACAAGAGGCTGAGCGAGCGCAAGCGGAGATTGGGGAAGCGGCTTGAGAGGAAGCAGTACGAGGATCAAGCGGAAGCGATGTTCAAGCAGACGGCGATCAGTTATGAGATGGGAGGGCGGGTGGAAGCGATGGGATATGGAGGGATCGGAGCGATACACAATTTGGTATGTAAGCTAGGATTGGATGAAGCGCTCAATGAGGCGATAAAGCTGTTGAAGATACATGTGCCGTACCACGAATCAGATCACATATTGAACATGGCGTACAACGTAATGAGCGGGGGGAGGTGTTTGGAAGACATCGAGAGACTGCGAAACGATGAGGGTTATATTGAACAGTCTCGTAAAGCGGGCCAGGGACAGCCTTCCAACCTATTTAGTCTAACGCAGCCTTTTCCGCGAACCAGTCTTAGCGTGTTTGATCCGCTGTGGGGCGAAATTCCCTCTTTGAATTGGGGGTTTCGCCCACATCCAGGCCAAAGGTCTCCGCCCCTCCAGGCCAAAGGTCATTGATCGATCCGGCCGACTCAGCCCTCACGGAAACGCGTTGCTTTGGTAACAGACCCTTTCAACTATTTTGACCTCTCAAATGCTCTGCGCTCCGACTGGGCGTATCGATATACATAGCATCCCGAATCCATAGCATCCCGGATACATAGCATCCCGAGTTATTGATGAGAACGTTTTATGGAGTGAAGCGCTCCAATAAGTCTATGCTCGATTACTCTTAGCTATATCTCTTCAGGATGTATCGCAAACAGAGTCGCGTTCGGAGTGAGCCGCCGCGAGGTGCTGAAGCGGTGATCGCCAGGGACCAGGTAATAGCGGGTTTAAGCGACGTAGAAAACACTTAATCGTTGGACCAAGTAATATCACTTTTGAGCGACATAGAAAACAATTAATCGTTTTAGGGCGGCACGCACCTTGCTCGACAACCGTCGCTCCTCATTCGATAGAAATTGGAGATCATCGATCCTGAAAGCGCTTCCCTTTATCTCGGCCGAAGTAAGCCATACTGGTTACGTCATCGCTTTGGTGGTATCTCCGATAACACTCGGAGCATTGTGGCAGCTCGAGCGCATAGGATTGTTGGCGACAGTGTTGAGTCTGATCGCGGCGCTCATCTGGGTAGTCGTGTTGAGACGACGAGTCGGGCGGCAGACGGAATTTATTTCCCGCCAGTTGGCAACCGAAGCCTCGTCGAGAGAGGCAGCGCAGTCAGCCGATCACGCCAAAAGCGAATTCCTGGCCAGCATTAGTCACGAAATTCGAACGCCGATGAACGGAATACTCGGCATTGCCGACCTGGCGCTCGAAACCGAGCTCAACCGCGAGCAGCGTGAATACGTGAGCCTGGTTAAAACGTCGGCTGAGTCGTTGCTGATCGTGATCAGCGACATATTGGATTTATCAAAGATCGAAGCTGACACATTCGAGCTGGAGTCGACGGAGTTCAGTCTTCGACAGACGGTTAACACCGCCATAAAGACGAAAGCGCTGGAGGCCGACCAGAAGCGTTTGGAGCTGCTTTCGGAGGTGGGATTCGACGTGCCTGACGGGCTAGTCGGAGATAATCTCCGCGTCAGGCAGATACTGCTAAGCCTGGTTGGGAACTCCATAGAGTCTACTGATTCGGGCGAAGTTTTAACGAGAATCGAGCTGGAGTCTAGAGACGAGGAAAAACAAGAAGTCTGTCTGCACTTCAGCGTCTCTGATACCGGATCAGGTATTGCGCCGGAAAAGCAAAACGTGTTCGACGTTCTTGTGCGAGCCGACAGCTCCGGCACACATACCTATGGCGGCATAGGGCTCGGTCTGGCTATCTCAGCGAAGTATGTATCGATGATGGGAGGCGAGATTTGGGTTGAGAGTAAGCCTGGGAACGGGAGCGTGGTTCACTTCACCGCCAGGTTCGGCGTGGCGAAGGAACCTAGCCGAACGTGCGAGTCTACGACGTTGATCAATATGGCGGGAGCGCCGGTCCTGGTAGTGGACGACAACGCCACGAATCGGCGTTTGCTCAGAGACATGCTGATCAATTGGCGTATGAAGCCTATTGTGGCGGAAAGCGGGGAAGCGGCGCTGGCAGCCCTGAGAAAGACCTGCGAATCCCGAGAGGCATTGCCGCTTGTGCTGCTGGACGCTCATATGCCGGATATGGATGGCTTCGCGGTAGCCGAAGAGATAAAGAAGACTCCAGAGTTTGCGGGTTCCACTTTAATTATGTTGACCTCGAGCGGCCGAACTAGCGATGCGGCTCGATGTCGCGCATTAGGGGTAGCCGCTTATCTAACGAAGCCCCTGTCACAGGCGAGCTTGTTGGAGGCGATCACGGGCGCACTTGGGGCTTCACCTTTGGCTGGCGGCGCGAACTCGATTAAGCCGTCTTGTGAGCAAAACCAAGCGCCGCTGAAAATCCTGTTGGCGGAAGACAACCCCGTCAATCAGCAGCTTGTGGTCACGCTCCTGGAAAAACGAGGGCACTCGGTCGCAGTGGCGGACAACGGCAGGCTCGCCGTGGAACGATTGGAAGCCGAAAGCTTCGATCTGATACTGATGGATGTGCAGATGCCTGAGATGGATGGGCTTGAAGCAACCGCCGCGATTCGGCTGAGAGAGCAGGCCGGCTCATCACGAATCCCTATTATCGCTATGACGGCATACAACACGAAGCGCGAGGGGGAGCGATGCTTTGAAGCAGGCATGGACGGATATGTCTCTAAGCCGATCAGCGTAGAGGCGCTGCTCCGGGTTATCAGGAACCTGCTGTCGGGCTATGCAAAACAAGATCGCGGGGCTGAAAAGCGTCGCCCCGGCATGGCTACTGTCTCAGCCGACCAGGTGCTTGACCGATCGGAGTTGCTGGCGTTTCTGGATGGAGACGTGCAGTTTCTGCGTCGTATGGTTCAGGCGTTTTTCAAAACATGCGACGAGTCGACCTCTCATATGCGCGAAGCGATCGCAGCCGGGGACGCAAAGAAGCTCGATGATGCCGCGCACTTTTTGAAAGGCGCCGCCGGGCATATGAAAGGGACCGCGGTCGTTAGCGCCATTCTGACGCTGGAGGAGAACGCTCGCTCAGGCGAGCTAGGCAAAGCCAACGAGCAGTTTAGAGCGTTGGAATGGGAGCTGACTAAGCTGAAGCTGGCGCTAACCGAGATGACAAGCGATCAAGCGACGCACAGTCTGAAGGGAGCGCTTGCGGACTGAGATAGAGCAGACAAATGAAGGCATGGATCGGAGACTCCAAGCGAGCCTCACGTACCGGCAGGACTCAAAATTTCGTCTTGTGCAAGTCGGGTCGTTCGTCGAAGAGCGGATTGAAGCTCTTCAACTTTTATCGGCTTGCTCACGTAGTCATCCATTCCCGCGGCGAGACATTTTTCTTTGTCGCCCTGCATTGCATTGGCGGTCATAGCAATGATCCGCGGCCTGCCCTGTTTTGGCCATGCCTGGCAGATATGCCGAGCGGCTTCCAGTCCATCCAGTTCAGGCATATGCATATCCATTAATACCACGTCGTAAGGCTGCCGCTGGAGAGCATCGATTACCTCCAGGCCGTTGGCAGCCAGATCAGCACGGTATCCCATCTTTTGCAGCAGCGCCAAAGCAACCATCTGATTGACTGCATTGTCCTCGGCAAGAAGAATCTTAAGCGGATGGCGCGCCCCAAGCTCCTTATCGAATTCCTTCTCTCCGCGAGTTGTCTTGATCCTGGTCACTCCTAGAAGGACCTCGCCGAGAATATTGTGCAGGTCGGGTGCTTTGATCGGTTTGGTCAGATAGGCAGCGAATATTGCTTGTTGCCCATTCTCCGGCCGCCTTGTTCTGCTTATGCCGCTGGAGGAAAGCAGCACGAGCGGCAGCGTGGTGCACCGATCGAGCTTGCGAATCTCCTGGCCTAGCGTCACGCCGTCCATCTCCGGCATTTGGTGGTCCAAGATCGCGACATCAAAGGGCGGCTCGTCATGCAGACAACGAAGTCCTTCCGCGGGTGACGACACTGCGTACGGAATCATTCCCCACGACTCAACATACCGCGCGAGAATTTTACTGTTTGTGGCGTTATCGTCCACCACAAGCACTCGCTTGCCCGAGAAGTCAGGGTGGAAGACAAAGGTGTCCTGCGCTTCCGCGGCAGCCGCTCGGGCGACGATGGTGAAGAGAAAGGTAGAACCAAAATGTTCCGTGCTTTCGACCCACATCCTGCCGCCCATCATCTCAGCCAGCCGGCTGCTGATTGCCAGCCCCAAACCGGTGCCTCCGTACTCACGAGTGGTGGAAGGATCGACCTGACTGAAGGATTGGAACAATCGGCCTATCCTGTCCCGCGGTATGCCGATGCCGGTATCCCTAATCGCAAACTCGAGCTCGACTCTCGTGTCATCCAACTGCCGCGAAGATACGGACGCAACGACCTCGCCCTCGTGAGTGAATTTGATCGCGTTGTTCAAGAGATTGACCAGTACTTGGCGGAGGCGGGTGATGTCTCCGACAATGGTTGAAGGAACGTGATCGTCAACCAGATAGGCAACGTCCAGACCCTTCTCAGCAGCCTTGGAAGAGACGAGATCAAAAGCTTCCTCGATGCAATGGCGCACTGAGAGTGGATGTTGTTCCGGTTCGAGCTTGCCGGATTCTATCTTCGAGAAATCGAGAATGTCATTGATGACGGATAGGAGGGTGTCGCCGGCGGTACGAATGATCTCGACGCAGTCTTGCTGTTCGTGAGAGAGAGAAGTGTCGAGAAGAATAGTAGTCATACCGATGACTGCGTTCATAGGGGTTCGTATTTCGTGGCTCATGTTGGCAAGAAACTCGCTCTTGCTTCGCGCGGCTGCTTCAGCCGCCTCGCGGGCCCTTTCCAGTTGCGCTTCGATCTCCCTGCGCAGCGTCAAATCCAACATCGTTCCGACCATGCGAAGCGGAGCGCCCCACGAGTCACGTATCACATAGCCCCGATCCATTACATAAACATAGGATCCATCCGCTTTCTCGAACCGATATTCATCCCTCCAGGATTGCTCTCCGCTGTCGAGCGCGGCCCGAATGCCGGATTGCACTCGCTCCCGATCCAGCGGATGCACTTTGTCCACCCACCACGCAAGATTGCCTACCGCGTCGTGCGGATAACCAAAGACCGTGTGAATGCTCTCATTCCAGGAGACGCTGTCATTTTGCAGATTTCGGTCCCAAAGAATGTCGTTGGTTGCCAGCGATACGAACTTGAATCGCTCATTGCTTTCCCAAAGAGCTTCAACAAGCTTCTCCTGCGCACTCTGCATCAGAGCACACCGGACCGCGAAGGAAAGCATCGCGACGGCGATGGCTGCGAGGCCGACCAGTCGAGACTCGCCGTAGATGCTCAGGCCCAGGATCGCGCTGCCGAGAACCATCACCGCGAGGCCGATATTGAAGATAAGCAACCGGGTGCGCCTGGAGCCGAACTTGGAATGACTATTCCTTTTTTCAAAGGGCGCAGGACGCCATCTCGTCGCCAGTCCCGCGGCCGCCAGGTACGGAACTATCCACAATCGATCAGAGTATTCCGCCAAGTCAGGCTGGAACTGCTCCATGTATGTCGTAGTTGCGTGAACACAACAGAGAACGATCAGGTAGACAGCGAGACGTCCGAATAAACCTCGCATGGGGCCGCGCGAAGCGAAGGTGAATCTGGCGATTGTCGAGATAAGAAGTACGGCGTTTACAATGACGCTTATGCTGACATTGGTGAATACATCAGCGTCATGCGGAGCTATCTCGGCCAACCTCGTGTGGTATACGCCCAAGCTTACAAGGGCGACGGCAACGCAGCCATCGAGAATTGTCTCCACTCGAGTAGATTCGGAATCATCCGAGAGGAACAAGGGCATCGCCAACGCCGCCGCGGCCAAGCGATAAAAGAACGATGGAAAGAACGAGACACCGTCGGTGACCGGGATATCGAAGAAATGATAAACGGCCCATCCTACATCCGCGACCTGATGGAGTCCAAAGGCGATCCCGACCAGCAGCCAGAACAGGCGAGCAGGACCTCGAGCCCGGTAAGCAGCACCGAATAAAATGACGATGGCAACGGAATTTGCAAGGACTTGCAGAATATCGAAGAACCGCAGTTGCCAGGGTGTATTAGCAAAAGCCAGCCAGCCTGCATACACGACGAACAGGATAACCGCCGAGACTCCTGTGACCTGCTTCCGAGACGGCTGAGTCTGAATTACCTTAGAAAGCCACGCGCCTTCTGATGGCCCGCGCTGTGATGTATTCTCAGGGTTCACGACTCAACACCCTCTCTTTCTACAAGAACAAATAGAGTTCGCGCTGCACATGAACCCGCGCACTGGCGCCTGCGCGGGATTCTCTTAAACAGAGGCCGACTCAAACGTTACTTAATTCTGTCGGAGATCGTCTTCTAATTCAGAAGCTGATCCGGACTGAGAATTGCAGATTGCGAGAGCCATATCTCGGCGCGGCCGCGAGTGGTTGATCGAATGACGGATTCACCGTTGCATCCCAAACGGCCGAGTCGTTTCCATCGTTGTCGGTCCTTTGCTGGAGAGTGTACTTCACATTGTCGACCGCTCCTTGCTGGAAGTTTGCGTGATTCAAAAGATCAAACGCTTGAGCCGCAAAGGTCAGAGATACTCCTTCCTTTATCTTGATTGTACGGGCAACGCTGAAATCGATAGTTTCCACTCCCGCGCTTCGGAAAGAGTTGAAGCCGAGCCCCGGAACTATTGAGAAGTTCACTTGAGGCGTATCAAAGACAGCGGTGTAGGGCCGCCCGCCGGCAAAGTTCGCCGCCGCAGCGAAGGTGAAGCCCTTAAGCCCGCGCATCTGAGGCAGCCACGCCGCGCTGAGTACGAACCTGTTTGTTTGGTTTAGCAGGGAGGGGCCGCGCTGCGACCGTTGATCGAATTGATTGAAGTAGCCCGTTCCCTGGTCGGTATTCTTGGAAAGCGTATAGCCAATCAGTCCGTAGAACTGGGGCGATACGTAGCGAACCGACGTTTGCAACGCGTGATAGACCGATTTGCCGGAGTTGTCGATCGCATTGATAGCTCCAAAGTTCGGATTGAAAAATCCATCGATGGCCTCGAAATCCGGCACGACGAATGATTGTCCGTTCGGCAGATTGACAGTAGCCGTAGTGAAAGAGCCATCAAAGGCGGTTTGAAACTGCGAGGGAACCAGGTTCAGATCGAACCCGAAGTTACCGTTTGCCTGCCTCGTGACTCCGTTGGAATTTCCAAGCAGCGCGAGGCCGTGACTGTAAACATAAGTCGCTCCCACCACTAGATGCTTGCCGATCTGATGCTCCAATCCGATGTTTCCCTGTTCAACATAAGGACTGCGGAAATCCGGTGAAAAGACCACGACTGAGGGCGTGCCGCTAACCCCGCTCGGGAATGCGGTAAGGCTATTTGGAAACGTAACGATCGGGTTGTTGTTGCCGAATCCAGGTCCGGTCGCAACCAGAAAAGGCTTTGCAATTCCATTGGCCGCCAACGCCTGCGCAACGTCCAGCAAATTCTCGGGAACGTAGTACAAGCCAAAGCTGCCTCTTAAAACTGTCTTGCCGCTCCGGCCAAACGCATACGCGAATCCCACCCGCGGAGCAATGTTCGCGCGGCTGTACGGAATATTGCAGGTCAGCGGAAGAGCCGGATTGCAGGTCTTGGGCTGGGGCATCACTTGCAGGTCCCAACGCACTCCATAGTTCACAGTCAGATGGTCCGTAACTCGATAATCATCCTGCGCGAATAATCCGTAGCTCGGAGAATGAAATTTGACGGTGGGTTGACCGAATGATTGGAGATACAGTTCGAAGGCGCCGCTTGCAACGCTTTCAAGATCCGCGAACCTGTATTCTCCTTTTGGCGCATAGATGAAGGAGTTGTTCTCACGGTTCAAGTTGAAATCCGCTCCTACTTTGACCTCGTGCTTGCCAATCACTTTGGTCAAGCCGTCCCGCGCCTGATAGCGGCTGTCAGTCTCAGACAACTGGACGCGATTGCCTCCAAGGACGAATCCGGTGTCCGGATTTTGAATCGTGATAGTCGGAGAAGTAGGCGGCGTGGCAGGCAAATCGAAATGAGTATCTCTTCCAAAGTGGATGGCAAACTCATTGACCGTACTAGCATTGATGAAACTGCCCAGGCTGAGCTGGACAAAGTGGCTTGTAGCGCCGTCCGTCAACGAAAGACCGTCTCCCGTCGATGTTGGAGTGGTAAAGAAACCATGCGGGCTGCGGAAACGCTGATAGTTGTAAGTCGCGATCAAGTAATTTCGTTCGCTCAGTTTTGCATTTACTTTTCCGAAGGCGGCATTCTGGTTGAAGGTGCGCGGAAAGGATCCCGAAGCGGCGGCCACCGCTTGTTGCAATCCCGGATTAGCGGCAAAGAAGCCCGCCGGTAGCTGATCCAGATGCGCCGGCGCATTGTTTACCACGAGAGGTTCTCTCCGAACCTGGCCTTCATAATTCGCTACATAAAAGAGTCGATCTTTCCTTAGCGGTCCGGTGACGGTAGCTCCAAACTGCTGCCTGCGGTTCTCCGGTTTGTTAATGCCTGCGCTGTTGTTGATCGAGTCATTTGCGTTCATTGAGGAATCCAGCACGTAGTAGTACCCATCTCCGTGGAAAGCATTCCCGCCGCTCTTGGTGACAGTGTTGACTAGACCGCCCCCAGCTTGACCGAATTCTGCTTTGAAGCCGGTGCTTGTAACTTGAAATTCGTGGATTACATCTTCGCTGAATTGGAAAGGAATGCTCGTGCGCCCAATCTGCTGGGAATAGAAGGCATTGTTGTCGTTCGCTCCATCCACCGTGTAGTTGTTATAGTTGCCAGCCATCCCATTGAAGCTGACCATTCCGAAATCCCCATCCGTCGTTGATCCAGGCGTCAACAAGACAAAGTCCGTGAAGCTGCGGCCGTTCAGAGGAATTATTCCGATCACCCGGTTGCCAATGACGGTACTGATCGAAGAAGTCGCCGTGTCCACCGACGCGGTGGTTGTGGACGTAGCTTCTACCGTGACTTCCTGGCGCTGTGATGCAACGCCCATCATAGGCTGGAGAGTTGTTGTCGTTCCCACATTGATCGCGACATGATTGAATACCATCTGCTCGAATCCGGTTTTAGAAACGGTGACCCGATAGGCGCCCGGCTCAAGCGCAAGAAATACAAAATGCCCCTCGGCGTCTGAGACTTGCTTTTCTTCAGCGCCGCTCGTCTCACTCAGCGCGCGGATTTCCGCTTGTGCGATGACCGCTCGGTCCTGGTCCTGCACCACTCCTTGCAGCCGTCCTGTACTTGAGCTTGATTGCGCATAGATATCGCCGGGGACGGGAGCGACGGCGATTAGTGCCGCGCAAATTAGGGGCAAGAGCCCTTTCATCATTGTTTTAGAGAATCCCACGTTATGCCTCATTTGAACTGGACTCCTACTCTCTTCGTCGGGCTTTGATATTTGGGGACTTATGAAGAAGTGGAAACGCAACGGGCGGGCGCTATTCGGTATCTCCGTCCCGGTGCGGGTGAAAAAATTAGAGCCACCGACTGAGTAGCTCGAATATCTAGTAGTGAAAATGGTCCGTGTATCCGGCAACGATAAATGTCTTTGCGATAAAGTAAGGCGAGTAAGCTAATCCGGGGCGAAAGATCGCATGTCCCATATAATTCCCTTCACTCAAAACTCTGGGGACCCGAGCCTCATTGTTGCAATCGACAGGCCCTCTTTAGTTGGGAACCTCTCCGGCGATCTAAGTGTGGGTAACAGCACCGGTCATTGTATCTTATCGACCTACTCTGACTGTTGCGATTAGCGATATGAGACCCAATTAAGATAGGGCGAACCGCCCCAGCGTATTAGTACGCGCGTTGGCTGCGGCAGTCAGGGAGATCATGGCGGCGGCTATACTCGTGGAAGTTTGCTAAAAGAAAAGGCGTGTTCGATTCGTGGAAACCCTGAAAGTGTTGCGGTCTTAACTGAGCGAAGATATAACCCGGAACAAAAAGAGAGCGGTGTTCAAGATTTTGTGTAACCGGTCTGCGTCAAGGTTGTCGTTCCGTGTTCCAACACGGGGAAGCCGCAGCTTCCCCGTGCAACGTTCGATTCAGGTCGTGGGCCTCATTGGATTTTGAGCGCGTTACGTTGGCGCGATCGCCATGCCTCGTCTACTGTCCAATAGGTTTCACGGGCACAGGATAAATACCAGCGTCCGCCAGCTCTTTTAGCAAAGCAGGCAGCGCGTTAATCAGCGCGTTTGCCTCCTGCACGGCTTTTTCCAGCAGCGGACGAATCTCAACAGTCTGTCTCATCTGCGTTTCTGTAGGCCTTGAGGTTGAACCCATAATACCGCCTTTCAGCCCGCCAAAACGGAAACGCAGGTTCTCATTGAGACGCTCAAAATTCCCGGTCTCAAAGGGATTTTCCGCCCCGATGCCAAAGCGTCTGCCTACGGGCTCAAACTTCTTCGCGAAATCTTCAACCTTGGTCTTCATCGCCGCGGGGGCGCCCGCATTATCCTTCAATGCTTGTTGAATGGCTTTGATCCTGTCATTCACTTCATTCAAGCGATCCGCTGCTTCGTTTATGGTCTTCTGCAATCCATGCAGTTGAATCGCCGTGTCGAACCAGATTTTGCGGTCCTCTGGGGAGATTTGAATTTCCGGGTCGCCTTGCACGGTGATTGAATTGGCAGCCGATTCCTTGTCGTCAACTTTTAGGGTTACCTGATACGTGCCGGGTAAAACGAACGGCCCATCAAGACCGCCGCCTCCAAAGCCGCCTCCCCCTCCCCCTCCGCCGCCAGCTTGAGGCGCTCGCGGACGCGGCAAAGGCTTAACGCGCAAGTTCCAGATGACGGTATTGATACCGGCCGCGGTCTTGTCTTTGACGTCGTCGCCTCCAAGCTCACGCACAATGCTGCCGGAGGAGTCCTTCACTGTTAGCGTCAATTTTTTAGCGGGTGACTTCAAGTAATAAGTGAAGGCAGCGCCGATATCCTGGTTTTTCCCCAGGAACTGCATGTCGCCTTCAAACTCGCGCGACCGGTCTCCTGCCGCATTCATCTGCGTGGCCGGGCGAATATCAAACAAATGTGCGTCCGTTGAACGCGCTTTAGCAAACTGTTGAAGCGGCGTCATATCATCGAGAATCCATATGCCGCGCCCGTGCGTCGCTAATATCATTGCGTTGTCGCGCGGATGCAGCGTGATTTCGTAAATCGGCACGGTCGGTAGATTCGCTTTTACGCGCATCCATTGTTTGCCTCTATCAAATGTCACAAACAGGCCGCTCTCCGTTCCGAGATAAAGCACTTCAGGGTTCTTCAGGTCTTCGGTGATGGTGCGCGCCGCCTGACCCTTCGGCAGATTACCGACGATGGACTTCCAGCTCTGCCCGTAGTCATTGCTGACATAAACATAGGTGCTGAAATCGTTAAGGCGATGACCATCGAAGGTCGCATAAACCGTTGCTTCTTCGAAACGCGAAGGCGCGACTCGTGAAACATACGCACCCTTTCCCAAACCGGGAACCTTCGATGTAAGGTTGGACCAATTAGCGCCGTCATCTCGCGACACACTTATTACGCCGTCATCCGACCCGGTGTAATACAAGCCGGCTTTCTTCGGCGACTCATTAAAGGTGACGAGGTTGCCGTATGAGTTTACGCCATCGTCTTTCGCAAGCGTGATCTCTTTGCCTTTAACAGACATCAAGCTAAGCGTTTCGCGGTCGGTATTAGTCGTTAAGTCGCCGCTGATCGGTTTCCACGAATGCCCTCTATCAGTTGACTTGAAGAGGCGATTTGCGGCGACGAAAATCGTCGAGGGGTTATGCGGCGAAATCACCATGGGTGTATCCCAATTCCAACGATAAGGTTTTTCGCCTTCGGGCGGTTCGGGCCGAATCGCTTTGCGCTCGTTGGTCGTGCGATCAATCCGGGTCATGCGTCCGTCCTGCGATTCAGCATAGAGGATGCGAGGGTCGGACGGATCCATCTGCGCTTGAAACCCGTCTCCGCCGCTGATAACAAACCATTCATCGTTGCCGATGCCGCTTGCCGAACGCACGCTGCTTGGCCCGCACCAGGTATTGTTGTCTTGCAAACCGCCGCACACCGTAAACGGCGTCTTCATATCGTAAGCGACGTGATAAAACTGACCGAGCGGCATATTCTTAAGCCACACATACGTTTTGCTCTTATCGTAAGAGATGCCTACGCCGCCGTCGCCGCCGATCATCATGTGATTCGAGTTCGCGGGATCGATCCACGCCGCGTGAAAGTCAACGTGGATCTTCTGTGCGCCGTCATTGCGAAAAGTCTTGCCGCCATCGTCTGAGATGTGCAGTTGGACGCCGAGCACATAAATGCGCTGATCGTTATTCGGGTCAATGCGAATCTGGCTGAAATACATGGGGCGCGGATTGGTGTTCCCCATCTTCGTCCAACTTGCGCCGGCATCTTCCGAACGATACACGCCGCTCTCTTTCGGGTGTTCGATTCGGGCATAAACGATGTTTGGATTGCGGCGATATACATCAAGCCCTATGCGTCCCTTGGCGCCTTCGGGAATGCCTTTTGTAAGTTTCGTCCACGTGCGCCCGGCATCCGCGGTTTTATAGATCGCGCTGCCTGCGCCGCCGCCATTGAATCCCCATGTAGCGCGGCGCCGTTGATAGGTCGCCGCATAGACGACTTTGTTATTCGAAGGATCCATCACCAGTTCAGTAGCGCCAGTGTCCTCATCAGTTTTTAGGACGTTTGCCCACGTCAAACCGCCATCCGTCGTTTTGAATACTCCGCGTTCGCCGCCCGCGCCCCAGAGGCTGCCAAGAGCGGCGACATAAACTATGTCGTTATCGACGGGATCGACGATGATGCGGGCGATATGTTTGGAGTCCCGCAGTCCCATGTTCTTCCAGCTCTTGCCGCCATCCACCGACTTATAAACGCCGTCACCCCACGAAGAGCTCTGGCGATTGTTGTTTTCTCCAGTGCCTACCCAGACAAGGTTTGCGTCGGCCGGCGCAATAGCGACATCGCCTATTGATGAAGTCGTTTCATTATCGAAGACGGTGCTAAAGGTTGTGCCTTGATTGACGGTCTTCCACAAACCGCCGGTCGCCGTTGCGACATAGAAAACCGCCGGGTTGCTTTCCAACACCGCGAAATCGTCGATGCGGCCGGAAGGCGATGCTGGACCTATTTCACGAAATCGCAATCCAGCAAACGGCGAAGTCGAAGCGGATTCACCGTCCTGCGCGAAACCAACCGGTATCCACGGAAAAGAGGCCGAAAGAAGCGAAAGAAGGCAGAAAGCTCGGACCACCAAGCGCGTGTCACGCATCGCATTTCCTCCTGATAAGAACTGGAAGTCGATGAATCCACTGACGGTTGAGAGGCGAGCGGCAAACTTATCAACGTCGGTGGTGTCTGGCAAGCCTGAACCAACAGACCCTTATGAATTGTCGCGCGTCAACGAACATCTTGAGGATGCAGGGCGTTCCGCTTCGCCGCTTAAGGCATCCTCCTTGTGCTTGGCAGGCCCCGCTCCTGAGAGTAAGATTCCGGGCGGTGATAATTATCGCGCGATGGGAATGAACGGTCAGTAGGCGCTGAACGGCCTGATAACTCAGGCAGTAGGCGTCGAACGGCTAAATCGTGCGGAGCGGCCCAATCAGGTCCTCGAATAATCGCAAGGCACCTCACGAACAGATAAAGGGTCTTAGTCTTAACGCCTGATACAACTTCGAGCGCTCAAAAGCGCCAGGCCTGCGTGACGCATTTGTCCAAGTATGACAAGCTCGTCGCTGACTCCGATGAATTCCCATTCAAGGCGTCCGTTGGCAAATCGGCCGGTCTCACATAAGGCCCCAGGAAAGCCGAAACGGGTCTAAGCCGATTCGCGAGCTTCCCGAGAATTGTAGTGCTCTCTAGCTGCCAGGCAGCTTCCCATCGTGGTTCAACGCTATACAGGCGACGTGTGAGCAAACGCCGATGCCTGGAAGCCTCCATAGCCGATGAATCCAAAAAAGAATCGCTTCGCAAGCCCGTTTGACGATTATCGAACACCTCAAACACTGGCTGCGCTACTACGCTCCAGAGCATCGAGCCTTCCGGGCCAGGTTGCTTATACCTTCCTGGCCGACGGCGAGACCGAGCAGGAGAAATGGACCTACGCGGATCTTGACCGCAGGGCTCGCGCCATCGCATCTGCTCTGAGAGAACTCGCGCAGCCGGGGCAACCCGCGCTGCTTCTCTACCCGCCAGGTCTCGAGTTCATAGCCGGCCTGTTCGGCTGCCTCTACGCAGGGGCCATTGCCGCCCCGGCTTACCCACCCGATCCTTCCCGCATCGCGCGGACGCTGCCGCGGCTGCTTGCGATCACAAACGATCTCCAACCCGCGGTAGTCTTATCGACTTCACGCTTGCTGTCGGCCGCGAATTCTCTTCCTGAAATGCGCGAGTTCCATCCAGCCGGATGGCTCGCAACGGATTCGATTAACTTCGAAGCCGAAGGTGAAACGCCTCAAGAACGCTCTTCGTCCGACGTCGTGTTCATTCAGTACACGTCGGGATCGACGGGCAGTCCCAAGGGCGTGATGCTCACCAACTCGAATCTCCTTCACAACGCGGCGCTGGTCTATTCAGCGGTAGAGCATGGAGAGGGTGATTCTTATGTTTCATGGCTGCCTACATTCCACGATATGGGTTTGATGGCCGGGGTGCTGCAGCCTCTCTTCGCCGGAATTCCGGCAGTGTTGATATCTCCTGCGGCGTTCCTCGAACAACCGATACGCTGGTTGCGCGCGATTTCCGACTATCGCGCTACTACGAGCGGCGGTCCGAACTTCGCTTATGAGATGTGCGTTCGCAAGCTGACCGACGAGATGTGTCAGGGCATCGACCTCACAAGTTGGAGCGTGGCGTTCAACGGAGCCGAGCCCATTCGCAAAGAGACGATCGAACGATTCAGCGATAGGTTCGGCGCCTTCGGATTTCGGCGGGAAGTTTTCTATCCCTGTTATGGCCTGGCCGAGTCAACGCTCATGGTTTCGGGAGGTCAAAAAACTTCTCCCCCCGCGTACGCTGCCGGTCAGGCGGCGGCCCTCGATCAGAACCTTGTCAAAGCGTCTTCGAAATTGCCTGAATCCGCTCGGAGCTTCGTGAGCTGTGGACGTCCCCTCGGCGGGCAGAGAGTGATTATAGTCGATCCGAATACCGAGACCCGGTCAGTGCCGGGCGTTGTGGGTGAGATCTGGGTTTCGGGGCCGAGCGTCGCGCGCGGCTACTGGGGCCGCGATGAAGAGAGCCGCCGGATCTTCGAGGCCCGTCCGCGGGATTCGGCGGATGGACCGTTTCTGCGAACGGGCGACCTGGGTTTCGTTAAAGGCGGCGAGCTGTTCATCGCGGGCCGCCTTAAAGACCTGATCATTATTAGAGGGCTGAACCATCATCCTCAGGATATCGAGTTAACCGTCGAGAAGAGCCATCCGGCCCTCAGGCCAGGCTGCACCGCCGCGTTCTCGGTCGAAGATCGAGGAGAAGAGACGCTTGCAATCGTTTCAGAAGTCGACGCGCCGGATTCCCTCGACACCGAAGGACATGCGGCGATCATCGGCGCGATTCGCCAGGCCGTCGCACGCGAGCATGAAATAGCCGTCTGCGACATTGCGTTGATCAAGGCCGGCAGTCTTCCGAAGACGACCAGCGGAAAGATTCAACGAACCGCGTGCAGGACAGCTTTGCTTCAGCAAGAGCTGAAGGTCGTAACAAGATGGAGGCTGCCTGAAGCCGCGCCGGGCTTCACGTCATCCCGCGGTGCAGTCCCGGATATAGAACGCGATGTCGAAGCCTGGTTCGCCGCGCTGCTGAATTCGCTGGGGATCGATACGGCCGGCTTTCACGGCGATGAACCGCTCATTCGATATGGCATCGACTCGCTGCTCGCGGTCGAGCTGGCCTCGAAGATTCACGACGAAACCGGCGCACAGGTATCGCCTTCGAGCTTGCTGCGAGGCGCGACCGCATCTGAGATCATTCGCCAGGTAAGAGAAACGCAGCGACCTTCGCGACTCGGCGAAATGAACGAGGCGTCTCTAGCGCGGGAAGTCTCAGCGTCGCTTTGTGACAGTCCTCCGCGAGAATTCCCGCTTTCTTATGGTCAACGCGGACTCTGGTTTCTGAATCAACTGGCTCCCGGAAGCTCCGCATATAACATCGTGAGGGCCGTGCGCATCCGCGGCGCAGTCGACGCGGCGGCCTTACGAATTGCCTTTGAGATTCTGGTCGACCGGCACGACGCCCTTCGCGCTACGTTTCACGACAATGACGGCAGCCCCGTTCAAAGCATCAGCGAAGAGACCCCGGTCTGGTTCACCTTCGAAGACGCGTCGGCGTTGAATGAGGCAGAGATAAGCGCGCGCCTGATCGAGAGAGCAAACACGGCATTTGATCTTGCGCACGGCCCCTTGTTCCGCATCAGCTTATTTAGACAATGCGACGATGAGCACGTGATGCTTTTTTCGGTGCACCACATCGTCGCCGATTTTTGGTCTCTTGCCATCATTGTCGACGAGCTTGGCGAATTGTATGAATCGGCGGTATCGGGAAAATCAGCGCGTCTCTCGCCGGTGGAAGCGCGCTACAGTGACTTCGTAGATTGGCAGGCGGAGATGATCGGCGGTTCCGAAGGTCTCGGACATCGGGAATACTGGCACAAAAAACTTGCCGGAGAGTTGCCGGTACTCTCGCTCACGCAAAACCACCCGTCACTGAAAGTTCAAACCTTTCGAGGCGCCTCCTATCTCATCGAGATCGAGCCCGGCGTGACGGATGCTTTGAAGTCGCTCGCCGGTTCAAGAAGCGCAACGCCGCACGCGATTCTTCTCGCATGTCTGCAAGCCTTGCTTCATCGCTACACTGGGCAGAGCGACATCGTTATCGGCTGTCCCGCGGCCGGCCGCGCTCAGGCGCGATGGCGGGGCGTCGCTGGATACTTCGTCAATCCCGTCGCCGTTCGCACTCAAGTCTGCGCGCGTCGCTCTTTTGAAGCCTTACTGGATGAAAGCCGGCTGGATCTGATCGAAGCGCTCGAACATCAGGATTATCCCTTCGCGTTGCTGGTCGAACAGCTTGCTCCGGCCCGAGACCTGAGCAGGCCGCCGATCTTTCAGATAATGCTGGTGCTTGAAAAGTCTCGCCGCCTTGATGAAAAGGGACTATCCGCCTTTGCGCTGGGTGAAGCCGGGGCCTTCATGAAGGTCGGCCCGTTGTTGCTCGAGTCTATGAATCTGCCGATAAGATCCGCTCAGGTAGATCTCTCATTCGTCGTTGCCGAAGTTCGTGACGGACTGGCAGTCTCGATTGAGTACAACTCTAAATTGTTTGACGCGCCGACCGTCGGGAGGATCGCCGGCCATTTCAGGAGTCTGATCAGAGGTGTGACTGAAGACGCGCAATCGCTCGCTGCCGACCTGCCTCTCTTGAGCCGTGCCGAGCACAGCCAGTTGCTTCTCGAGTGGAATGACATACCGGAGGTGCGCTTCGAACGGAGTGGACTGCATGAAGACTTTGAGATTCAGACTCGCGCCACTCCGGATAGAATCGCGGTCTTCTTTGAATACGACTCCATCAGCTATGAGGAACTCAACAGGCAGGCGAATCAACTGGCTCGTAGCCTATTGACCTTAGGCGTCGGACCGGAAACTCGCGTCGGGATATGCCTCAATCGCTCAGACAAAATGATTGTCGCTCTGCTGGGCGTTCTGAAAGCTGGAGGCGCTTATGTGCCGCTGGACCCGAAATATCCACGCGAGAGAATCTCTTTTCAATTGAAAGACGCCGATGTGCGAATTCTCGTGGCACAACAGGCCACATTATCAGCGGCCGAAGGCGCCGGAGTACGGATTCTTAATATTGATGACGATCGCGCCGCGACCGTCGCGCACGCTTCGACCGATCCGGCCGTCAAGGTTTCACCCTCAAATCTGGCGTATGTTATTTACACTTCAGGTTCGACCGGCAGGCCGAAAGGGGTATGCATCGAGCACAGGAATGCGTTGACCTTTCTCGCCTGGGCCCGTGATGCATTTCCACAGGAGTCGTTCACCGGGATGCTCGCATCGACATCGATTTGCTTCGACCTGTCGATCTTCGAGCTATTCGCTCCATTGAGCCGGGGCGGCAGCATCGTACTTGTCGACAACGTTCTTGAAGTGACCCACTGTCCATCGGCCGAGAGCATAACGCTCATCAATACGGTGCCCTCCGCGGCCGCGGCATTGCTGCGCTTGGGCGGACTGCCGAAGTCGGCGGCTATCGTCAACCTTGCCGGCGAACCGCTCTCCGCCGCGCTCGTTCAACAACTCTACGAGCACGGCTCGGTTGAGCGTGTGATCAATCTCTACGGGCCGAGCGAAGATACGACGTATTCAACTTTCGAAGTCATCGAGCGATCCTCGACTGATGCTCCGGCGATTGGACGTCCAATCGCAAACACGCGAGTCTACATTCTCGATTCAAACCTCTGCCCAGTGCCCGCGTGGTTGACCGGCGAGCTGGTAATCAGCGGCGCCGGCCTGGCTCGAGGCTACCTGAATCGTCCTGAGCTTACGGCGGAAAAATTTCTGCCTGATCCATTTGCTTTGGACGCGGGCAGCCGAATGTACAGGACCGGCGATGGATCTCGGCGGCGCGAGGACGGGCGAATTCAGTTTCAAGGCAGAGCCGATCAGCAAATCAAGCTGAGAGGTTTCAGAATCGAACTTGAAGAGATCGAGCACCTGATGAGATCCGCGAGATCGGTGATCGACGCAGCCTGCAAGGTGATCGAGGATTCGGCGGGCGAGAAACAGCTTGTCGCTTACGCGGCGGTGGACGGAGCATCGGATAAACAGTTTGGAACAACAATAAAGTCGTTCCTTCGACAACGCCTGCCCGAATATATGATTCCGGCGACGGTCGTCGTTATGGAATCGCTGCCGCTGACTCCTAACGGAAAGATCGATCGCAAGGCGCTCCCGGCCCCAGCCTCCAACGGCGGCGGTCACAAGACGAGTCTGGCGCGTCCGCTCTCACTGCCGGAGGAGTTGTTGGCCGGCATCTGGTCCGATCTGCTCCGGCTCGAGCATGTGGATCGCCGGGACAATTTTTTCGAGCTCGGCGGTCACTCGCTTGTCGCTACGGGCGTGACATCGCATGTCAGACGAGTATTCGGCGTTGATTTGCCGTTGCAGGCTATATTCGAAAGCCCGGTCTTATTCGAGCAGGCAGCGGCCATTGAACTTTTGCTTCGCGGGCCGTCGCCACGCGGCGAGCCGCCTCCGACAACGGCCTCGCACCGCCGGACATTGCCTTTATCATATGCGCAGCGGCGCCTCTGGCTCATCGACCAGATGCAGCCGGGCGATCACGCGTACAACATTCCCGCCGTGATCCGTCTCGACGGACCGCTCAACCCGGAGGTGTTGCATTCCGCGATCAACGAAGTGGTGCGCCGCCACGAGTCGATGAGGACCTCGTTCCCATACTCGGGCGTACATCCCGTACAACTCGTGGCCGAGCGTTTGGACGCCGTCATCCCCTTGATCGACTTGAGCGGTCTCGCGAGTTCCGACCGAGCCGCCGCGGCAATGACTCTAGCCACGGAGCAAGCGCAAACGAGTTTTGACCTTTCCGCATTGCCGTTAATCCGGTTCGGCCTGCTCAAGCTTTCAGACTCGGAGCACCTCCTGGTTATGGTCATGCACCACATCATTTCCGATGGGTGGTCGCTGGGCGTGCTGGTGAAGGAGCTTGCGGCGCTGCACGATGCCGCGACGCTTGGAAGGCCGTCGGAGCTGGCCGAGCTTGCGCTTCAGTACGGCGACTATTCACTGTGGCAGCATGAATGGCTCGAGCAGCGACTGGCTGCCGACCTTGATTACTGGAAGGAGAAACTTGCGGGCGCTCCTGTTACGGAGCTGCCAACCGACTATCCGCGGCCGGCAGTCCCGAGCCAAAGAGGCGCGGGCGCCGGCTTCGAGCTTGACCAGTTATTATGCGCGCGGCTGAACGATGTAGCGCGAATCTCCAATGCAACATTGTTTATGGTACTGATGAGCGCTTTTCACGCGCTGCTGTCGAGATACACAGGTGAAAACGACATTACGATCGGAACTCCTATTGCGAACAGAAATCGCGCCGAGCTGGAACCCCTCATCGGTTTCTTCGTTAACACGCTGCCGCTTCGACTAAAAGGCAATGCGGGCGAGACCTTTCAAGACCGCGTGGCTGCTATGAAGGAGACGGCGCTCGACGCCTACGCGCATCAGGACGCGCCGTTCGAGAAAATAGTCGAAGCCGTTCAGCCGGCCAGAATGCATGGAAGCCAGCCTTTGTTCCGCACGATGCTGACGCTTCAGAACGCTCCGCTTCCGGAGCTGAGGCTCCGCGGTCTGACGTTGCGCAGGCTGGAGACTGAGAGCGCCTCTTCGAAATTCGAGATCACCTTCTCGCTCGAAGAGTCTGAGCGCAGGCTGAAAGGCACGGTCGAATACAGCACCGACTTGTTCAACCACTCCACGATCGATCGAATGATCGGGCACTTCCAAACACTGCTCGAAGCAGTTGTTTCAAGCCCGCAAGCGGTAGTTGACGAGATCGACCTGATGCGGCCGGCCGAGCGCAACCAGGTGCTCGAGGGCTGGAATCAGACCGACAGGGATTTCGGTGACGCCGCTCTTCTTCACCAGCTATTCGAGGCACAGGCGGACAAAACTCCGGACCGGATCGCGGTCACCACTTCCGACTGTTCGCTAACCTACATGAGTCTGAGCGTGAGAGCCGATCAGATAGCACGGCGGCTGCGATCGCTTGGAATCGGGCCGGATGCGATCACGGGGTTATTCGCCGAGCGGTCCCTCGAAATGGTCATCGGGATGATCGGCATTTTGAAAGCCGGATCTGCTTATCTCCCGATCGATCCTTCGCTGCCCGCCGAACGCATCCGGTTCATAGTTGAAGATGCAGGAGTCGGCGTCGTAGTGACTCAGGAAGAACTGGCAGAAGCTTTGCCCTCCGGTCAATCGATCGTAACGTTGTCTAAGAACGGTTCGACTGATGTGATATCCGGAGAAGCTCCTGTCCATTCTGTTTCAGGCGCCGTTCAGGACAATCTCGCATATGTGTTGTATACGTCCGGATCGACCGGGCGGCCCAAAGGCATCGGCGTTACGCACCGGTCAATTCACAATCACATGCGCTGGTTCGTCGAGGACTGCCCCCTTTGCGAAGATGACCGAGTCCTCCAGAAGACGGCGTTTGGGTTCGACGCGTCTGTCTGGGAGTTCTTTGCGCCGTTAATGACGGGGGCTCATCTCATTATGGCTTCGCCGGGCGGGCAGAAGGATGCGCAGTATCTGTCGCGGGTGATGGCGGAGCAGTCGATTACAATCGCTCAATTTGTTCCATCGATGCTCCGGCTTGTCGTCGAAGAGAGCGCGTTCGCGGAATGCAATACGCTCAAGGTTGTGTACTGCGGAGGCGAACCTCTGACGGCGGATCTCCAGGCAAATTTCCATGCCCGCTGCGCGGCTGAACTGCGGAATTTGTATGGACCAACCGAAGCGACGATAGACACGATCTCGTGGAGATGCGACCGACGCGGTGAATCGGCGCCGATCCCGATCGGGCGGCCCGTTTCAAACGCGAGAGCTTACATTCTTGATCGCCTGCTCCAGCCGGTTCCTACAGGTGTTGTCGGCGAGCTTTGTCTTGGAGGCGAATGTCTGGCGCGGGGATACATAGGACGTTCCGAGTTGACCGCCGCCGCGTTTATCCCGAATTCATTCGACGGCGAAGGCAGCCGCCTTTATCGAACAGGCGACCTGACTCGCTTTCTCGCCGATGGAACCATTCAATATCTCGGCCGCCTGGATCAGCAACTCAAGATCAGAGGCTTTCGCGTCGAGATCGAGGAGATCGAAGCCGCCATCACAAGACATCCCGAGATCCGCGATGCGGCCGTCATCGCTCGTGAACGGCGGCCGGGACAGATCGCCCTCGCTGCCTATCTCACGCCGATTGGCGACGAGCCGCCCGATGCCGCCGCCCTTCGACAGTTTCTCAAGCGGGATCTGCCCGATTACATGCTCCCCGATGTCTTTGTGAGGTTGAAGTCACTTCCGCGAACCGTGAACGGCAAAATAGATCGGCGTGCGCTGCCCGCGCCGAGTTGGGAGCGCGATCCGTCAATTCCAGTTGCTGAGCCGGAGACGCCGACCCAGAGACTCATTGCCGAGACGTTAGCGGCTCTGCTTGGAATCGAGCGGGTAGGCATCGCCGAAAACTTTTTCGAGCTTGGAGGCCATTCGCTAATTGCGGCTCAATTAGCAACGCGCCTCCGCGAATCGCTCAGGGTTGACGTGACGATTCGCAGCATCCTCGAGCGCCCGACAGTAGCCCGGCTTTCCGATCACATTGACCAGATGACCGAATCAAGCGGACTCGCAATCCGTTTCTCCGGGGCCGCTCCGATTCCCCGCGCGCATCGCACGCCGGCCGGGCCTGACGCAACGCTGCTGCCGATGTCGTACGCGCAGCAACGACTATGGTTGATACACCAGATCGATCCCAGCAATCCCTCTTACAACATGCCCGCCGTGGTGCGGCTCACAGGCGACCTGAACGTCGAAGCGCTGCGGGATTCCATCAACGATGTGATTGCGCGGCACGAAGCGTTGAGGACCAGCTTTCCATCTCTTTCGACTCAACCGGCGCAGGTCATCAGCGGGACATTGAAGATTGAGATGCCCTCCGTCGATTTGTCGGGCCATCCGGAAACGCTTCGAGAGAGTGAAGCGATGAAGCTCGCCTCCGATGAAGCATCGCGGGGCTTCGACCTCGCGCAAGCGCCGCTGTTTCGGTTCACGCTGATCAAGCTGTCTCACACCCATCATCTGCTCGTCATGGTGATGCACCACATAATCTCGGACGGCTGGTCCATGGGGGTGCTGGTGCGTGAGCTGTGCGCCCTGTACGACGCGCGGGTCAACAAGACGCGCGCGGATCTGGCGGAGCTCGCGATCCAGTATGGCGACTATTCGGTCTGGCAGCGCGACTGGCTGCGCGGCGAGCGGCTGGAAAGAGAACTCGACTACTGGAGACGCGAGCTCGAAGGCGCTCCAACGCATATTGACCTGCCGACCGACCGCTTGCATCCCGCCGCGATGGGCCACCGGGGCGCGACGTTGAACCTCGTTTTGAACTCGCGTTTGAGCAGCGAATTGAGCCGTCTAGCGAAGAGCCGCAATGCAACGCCGTTTATGGTGCTGCTCGCGGCTTTCTACACGTTGTTGGCCAGATACAGCGGGCAACAAGACATCGTAATCGGGACGCCGGTCGCCAATCGGGATCTCGCCGAAATCGAGCCTTTGATCGGATTCTTCGTTAACACGCTTCCGATCAGGATCAAAGCCGCGCATCGCGACACGTTTGGAGTTTTGCTTGAGCGCGTCAAGAGCACGACGCTGGCGGCGTACACGCATAAGGAGGCGCCCTTCGAGAAGATCATGGAAGCGCTGCGTCCGACGAGAGGGACGAGCGGCCATCCGCTGTTTCAGGTCATGTTCGCGCTCCAGAATACTCCGATGCCGGCGCTTCGCCTCTCTGGACTCGACGTCGACGTAGAGTATGTTGACAGCGGCACAGCCAAGTTCGACCTTTCCGTTCTGATGACCGCGGCCGAGGATCGGCTCGAAGCGATCTTCGAATACAGCACGGAACTCTTCGACCGTCCTACGATCTCTCGTCTCGCGTCGCATTTCGAACAGTTGTTGGCCGAGATCATTAAGGACCCGGCCCAGCCCATCTCCGATTTACAGATTCTAACGCCCGAAGAGCTCGCGCTCTTTTATGAGCACGAGTCTCCGGCAAACTCGGACGACCGCGTGAGGACGCGCGGTCGGCTGTTCGTGCTGGATGCCAATCTGCAGCCGACGCCGGCCGGTGTCATCGGCGATTTGTATTCAGAAGGCGCGATCCTACTAGGCGAAAGTTTGAACAAGGATGATGGAACCGATGATGGAACCGACGAGATGTTGATTCCGGATTCGGCAGCCGGAATACCGAGCGGCCGTCTCCATCGAACCGGGGATCTCGCGCGCCGTCTGCCGGACGGCACAATCGAGTTGGTGAATCCGTTTGATGCGACAGCCCGCGTGCGCGGATTGCGTGTTTGGCCCACCAGGATAGAGGCCGTCTTGAGCAAGCATCCATCAGTACGACAGGCCGCGGCAGCGATTTCGTCACCGGAGACACTCACCGCCTACGTAGTCGCTCAGCAACATCACGGTCTCGCCGTTAACGAACTGCGGAGCTATCTGGAATCAACACTGCCCGCCCATATGATCCCGTCCGCGTTTGTGTTTCTGGAGTCTCTGCCTTTAACCGAAGCTGGTGATTTGGACCGGAACCGTCTACCAGCTCCCGGCGCCGATGACGAGGAGAACCTCGGCGCGCAGGAATCGGCCGGAGCAATCGAGACCGAGCTTCAGGTAATCTGGTCCAAAGTGCTCGGCGTTGATCGTGTCAAGCAGTATGACAACTTCTTCGATCTCGGCGGTCATTCCCTGCTTGCAACCCAACTCATCTCCGAGATTCGCGAGGCACTCGACATTGACGTTCCTCTACGCAAAGTATTCGAGTCGCCGACTATCAGAGGACTAACGGAGTACATAAGACAAGAACAACGCGACGGGATAAATTCGGGCCGCACCAAGTGGGAGGCGAGACCAAGCAAAACAAGCAGGACGGCGGACGACACGGTCGAAGCGCCGGCCATTTGGCCGAACTCGGAGCGACGTCAATGGGCGCTGTCATTCTCGCAACAACGGATCTGGCTGCTCAGCCAACTCGATCCAATCACCCCCGCGCACAACATTAGCCGAGTGCTCGCGCTTGAAGGCGCCCTGGACATCAATGCGCTGCGGCAGTCGCTTAATGAAATTGTCCGCCGCCACGAAACGCTGAGAAGCGGCTTCGGATGGTCGGTCGCGGGGCCTGTACAAACGATCGCAGCCGAGATCGAGGTTCAGTTGCCTCTAACGGACCTGAGCACGGAATCGGCCGCCCGCGATATCGATTCCGCTGCGCGCGGGATAATAGATGCCGAAACAACAAAGCCATTCAATCTGGGTAGTCCGCCGCTCTTGAGAGCCGGCGTGGTGAAGTTGGCGGATGATCGGCACAACCTGATCCTGACGATGCATCGGATCATCTCGGACGAATGGTCGCTGGATGTGTTAACTCATGAGCTGTCCGAGATCTACGGCGCGCTCGCGGATAATAAGCCATCGCCGCTCACGAGCCTGCCGATTCAGTACCGCGACTTCGCGGTCTGGCAGCGAGAGTGGGTTCGTGATGGAGCCGGCGCACAAGTCCAATACTGGAAAGAGGAGTTGGAAGGCATTGCTCGGCTCGATCTGCCCGCGGATCGGCCTCGGCCTCAGGTCACAAGCTATCAGGGCCGTCGAGAACGCCTGGATCTCGGCGTATCGCTTGCGCAGTCCGTAAAACAGATGTGCCGGCGCGAAGGATTAACTCCGCGAATCCTGGCGCTCGCCGCATTCAAAGTGCTGTTGAACAGGTACACCGGCCAGGAGGACATCGCCGTTGGCGTGCTGGCAGCCAATCGAGATCGAGATGAGACGGCTGCGTTGATAGGTCCGCTCGCAAACACACTGGTAATGCGAAGCCGGCTCACGCCGCGCGATCCTATGCGCGAATTCATCCAGAGAGAGAGGCAGCTCTCGATTCGCGCTCACCTCAACCAGGATGTTCCTTTTGAAAAGTTAATCGAAGACCTGGAACCTGGTGGAGATCTCGGCCGGTCGGGACTCTCTCGAGTGAGATTTGAGCAGCACCGGACGCCGGTGTTACTGCCCGACTGGGGCGCGGTTCGCGTAACGAGAATCGATCACCAGCAAAGCTGTTCCAGGTTTGATCTCGCTTTGTCGATCCTTGAAACCGACGAGACGCTGATCGCGGAGATCGAGTTCAGCAGCGACCTGTTCGACCTGGAGCGAATTCAAAGGATGCTCGTTCATTACGGCAATCTTCTTGAATCGATCACGCGCAATCCGGATCAACGAGCCGGCGAAATCGAGTTCCTTTCGGATGCCGAACGCCGACAATTGCTCGTCGATTGGAACGACACTCGACGCGAATATCCCGAATGCGGCATCGCAACACTCTTTGAAGAGCAGGCTGCGATGCGTTCCGACAAAGTCGCGCTCGTCTTTGAGGCTCTACCCTCTCCGGCGGCGTTCATCACCTATAAGGAACTCGATCGACGCTCCAATCATACGGCGAACCGCTTGAGGGAAGGGGGAGCAGGAATCGAAACGCCCGTGGGCGTCTGCGCCGAACGTTCCATTGAATTAATGATCGCCCTGCTTGGAATCTTGAAAGCAGGCTGCGTGTACGTGCCGTTTGACCCGCGCGAACCCGAACAACGCCTTGCATTCATGCTTGACGACACGCGGACCGAAATCGTCCTGACGCAACACGAATTCAAAGAAGAGGTCGGCCGCGCGGCTCCATCAGTCTTATCGCTCGATATTGAAGCGGCCGACCTTGACGACGCCGACCTTGATGATGCGCACAGTCGGCTGCGGAGAGTTGAGCCTGAGCACCTTGCCTATGTGATGTACACGTCGGGATCGACCGGCGCCCCGAAGGGCGTCGCGGTCACTCATCGCGCAGTCGCCCGGCTCGTGAAGAATCCCGGCTATGCGAGCTTGTCGGCCGACGACGTGTTCTTGCAGTTGGCGCCCATTTCTTTCGACGCCTCGACGTTGGAAATCTGGGGCAGTCTGCTCAATGGCGGCACGCTGGTTGTGATGCCGCCGCACCAGCCATCGACTTTCGAGTTGGGCCGGGCGCTCGCGCGCCATCAAATTACTACGCTCTGGCTGACCGCCGGTCTGTTCCACCTGATGGTGGATGAGAATCCCGAAGCGCTTCGCGGCGTTCGGCAATTGCTCGCCGGCGGAGACGTGTTGTCAGTACCGCACGTCAAGCGATACCTCGACGGCCCTCATGAGGGGGTCTTGATCAATGGCTACGGTCCCACCGAGAACACAACATTCACATGCTGCCAGGAGGTGACCGGCTCGCTCGATCTCGATATCAGCGTGCCGATAGGTCGGCCGATTTCGAACACGCAGGTTTATGTCTCGGACAGGCGGTTCAACCATGTTCCGGCCGGGGTGACCGGCGAAATCCTGATTGCCGGGTACGGTCTTGCGAGGTGTTATCAGAACCGCGCCGATCTGACGGCCGAGCGATTCATTCCCGATCCCTTTTCGAAAACCGAAGGGGGACGCGTCTATAGGAGTGGCGATCTCGGGAGACATCTCGACGATGGCGCCATTCGCTTCGAGGGCCGTGTTGATCGTCAACTCAAGCTGCGTGGATTCAGAATCGAGATTGATGGCATCGAGAACCTGATTCGTTCGCACGAGTCGGTCGCCGAAGCAGCCTGCAAAGTATTCGAAGACGCCTCGGGTGAAAAGCAACTCGTGGCGTTCGTAGCCTTGAAGGGCGGCGTCAACGGAAGCGCGGAAGAAGCTATTAAGACATACCTGAGAAAGCGCGTGCCGGATTACATGGTTCCGTCTCTCGTGATGCGGATGGCCGCGTTGCCTCTGACGCGGAACGGCAAGATCGATCGCGATGGTTTGCAATACCCCGGCTCGCGTTCCAGATCGCGGGAATACGTTGCGCCGCGCACGGCTACTGAAGAGAGCATCGCGAGAATATGGCGCGAGTTGCTTGGCGTAGACAGCGTCGGTGTTCAAGAGAACTTCTTTGAGCTTGGCGGGCATTCGCTGATGGCGGCGCGAGTCGTATCAAAGGTGCGGGAATCTTTCGGCATCGAGATATCGCTTAGGACTCTGTTTGAATCGCCGACCGTGGCGGAGTTCTCTGAACGGTTGGATGCGTCGCGGGCCGAGACATCCGCCTCGCTTCCGCCGCCTCTTGCGCCGGTTTCCATCGATCAGTACCGCGCCGTTGTCGTAGAAGGCTCGATCACAATTCCGGACGCTCTCAAACGAAGAGTCCTTGGAACGGAATAGAGCCTGGCCATTGTTCGCTCAACAAGAGCGGTGTTCCCTGAAGGCAACGCTTCGCCTGTTTCTAATATTGAATCTTTCCAATGACTGACGTCTTAGCCTTTCCAACTTCTTTCGCGCAGCAGCGCCTGTGGTTCCTCAACGAACTGGAACCGCATACCTCCGCCTACAACATCTCGACGGCGGTACGCATGTCTGGAGCCCTCAACATTGTTGCGCTGGGCCAAGCCCCGAGTGAAATAGTCCGGCGACACGATTCAATGCGAACCACCTTTGCGAATCTCGACGGCCGGCCTATCCAGATCATAAAGGGCGTCTCGTCCTCACGGTTGTTATTCATCGATATGAGCGGGCTTATTCCGTCCGATGTTGAAGAGGCCGCACTGAACGCGATCAATCAACAAGCGGGAATGACGTTCGACCTGGAGCGAGGGCCTCTTTTTCGAATCACGCTGATTCGCCTGAGCAGGCAGGAATACATAGTCGCTGTAGTGATGCACCACATAATCTCGGACGGCTGGTCGTTGTCGGTGTTGATCTCGGAAATGGAACGCCTCTACCGCGATTACTCGCGCGGCGCATCATCTTCGCTTCCGGAGTTGCCGATTCAATACCGCGATTATTCCGTGTGGCAACGCCAATGGCTGAGCGGCGACGCGCTTGGAGAGCAGGTTGAATACTGGAGAGACCACCTGTCGGGCATCCAGCCTCTCGATCTATCCGCGGGGCGCCGCCGTCATCAGAATCAGAGCGGAGACATCGCGAGCCTTCAGTTGAACCGCACCCTGACTGCTTCACTGAAGGTAATGGCCGGCCGCGAGGGCGCGACCATGTTTATGTCGATGCTGGCGGTGTTCAAAGTTCTGTTGAGCCGGTATACAGGCCAGACCGACATCGCGGTGGGAACGCCGATCGCGAACCGCGGTCAGGCTCAGCTTGAGGGACTGATCGGATTTTTTCTGAACACCCTCGTGCTTCGCAGCCGGATGAATCCGGATCTTCGAATGCGCGACTTGATTCAACAGGAGAAGGCGATAGCGCTCGACGCGTTCGCCCATCAGAACCTTCCCTTCGAAAAGCTGGTCGAGGAGCTCCAGCCCGATCGTGACTTGAGCCGCAATCCTCTGTTCGACGTGATGTTCAACTTCGTCAATACGCCCGTTCAGACACTCGAGATGTCGGGGATCTCGCTCAGCTCAATCCATCCGCAAGAGGCGGAGTCGAAGCTTCCGCTCACCGTCTACGCACAGGAAACGGGCGAGACCCTCGCGCTGACAGCGCGTTATCAACGATCGTTCTTCTCTCGAGAATTCATAACGACTCTCCTGGATCAGTTCAGATTCTTGCTCGAACAGGCGTCGGCTGATGTTTCGAAACCCGCCGGCGCCTACTCGCTCGTAACTCCTGAGATGGCGGCCCTGCTTCCCGACCCGAGCGAACAATTGGATGAGCCTCGTTACGAACCGATAACGGTCACCTTCTCGCGCCTCGCCGCACAAACGCCCTCGCAAGTCGCGATCAGCAGAGGCGCCGAGCGCTGGAGCTACGAGCAACTGGCCGAAAGCGCTCGCGAACTGGCCATGCACTTAATCGCCGGCGGAGTCCAACGCGGAGACGTGATAGCCGTGTTCGGATCGCGCAGCTTCGGCACGATATCAAGCATCATGGCGGCGCTTCTCAGCGGCGGAGTGCTGCTCACGTTGGACCCGGCTCTTCCGTCGCGCCGCCTGAGACAAATGATCTCGCTCGCAGGCGCGAAGCGCGTGCTTTATGTCGGCGCCCTCCGACAAGATGATGATTGGCTGAATGAGGAAAGCGGTCCGGCGGTGACGGTCGTCGACCCGGAAACGGCAGCCCCAATCGGGCAGGCACATGAATTCGAAGCGACCGCGCTTCCAACGATATCTCCCGGCGATCCATGCTACATCTTCTTCACCTCGGGCACGTCTGGTCAGCCGCGGGCCGTGCTTGGGACGCACAAAGGGCTGTCGCATTTTCTCGCATGGCAGCGAACCCGCTTCGCCATCGGAAAAGAGGATCGCGCGGCGCAGTTGACCGGCCTTTCATTCGATGTGGTCTTGAGAGATATATTTTTGCCGTTGACTAGCGGAGCAACCCTCTGCCTGCCTGACGAGGAGGACGAATCGAGGCCGGACCGCATAGTCCTCTGGCTCGACCGCGAACGCATCACGACGCTGCACACGGTGCCGGCGCTCGCTGAAACATGGCTGGCGGAGGCGCCTCCTGAAGCTTCGCTCGGGCATCTGCGGTGGGTCTTCTTTGCGGGCGAACCACTGCGCGATTCGCTCGTTCGGCGGTGGCGGGAATCGTTCCCCGAAGCAGGCGACATAGTCAATCTCTATGGGCCGACGGAGACGACACTGGCGAAGTGTTTTTATGTTGTACCGGACGACATCTCGGAGGGCATTCAACCGGTGGGCCGGCCGCTTCCCGAGACACAAGCGCTCGTGTTGAATTCAAGACGCGCGCTCTGCGGCGCCGGTGAACTCGGTGAGATCGTAATCAGAACGCCGTTTCGGACTTTGGGATATCTGAATGACTCCGACGCGAATGAAAAGCGATTCGTGATCAATCCCTTTCGCGACGATCCGCGCGATCTCATTTACTTCACCGGCGACGGCGGGCGCTATCGGGCGGATGGCTCGCTCGAAATCCTGGGCAGGCTGGATGATCAAATCAAGATCCGCGGAGTCCGAGTCGAGCCTGAAGAAGTCGCCGCTGTTCTGTCGGAGAGCCCTTTGGTCGCTTCTTGTGTCGTGCTGGCGCAAACGGACGGAGCGAATCAAGTCTCACTCAAAGCGTATGTAGTTCCCTCAACTGATGAGAGAGGCCTCGGCGCCGAACTCCGCGCGTTCGCCGCGGCCCGATTGCCCGCGGTCATGGCGCCGTCGTCGTTCGTAGTAGTTGATCGGATTCCAGTCACGCCGAACGGCAAAGTGGACAAAGCAGCGCTCGCTTCATCGGGCCGGCCCATCGGCATCGAACAGCTCGAGCACGTCGCGCCCCGCACTCCGGTCGAAGAAGTCTTAGTGTCGATCTGGGAGGATCTGTTGGGCGCCGGCAGGATCTCGATTCACGACAACTTCTTCGAATTGGGCGGCCACTCTTTATTGGCAACGCGGGTCGCATCGCGGTTAGACAAGGCGCTCGGCATCAGCACTCCGCTGCGAACGCTCTTCGAACACCCAACTATCGCCGGGCTTGCCGCTGAGGTGGAGTCGCTTACAAGATCCGAGCGCGAATTGCGAATCCCGCCGATCGAGCGCGGCAAGCGCGGTTCCGTATTTCCACTTTCATTCGCGCAGCAGCGGTTGTGGATATTGCACAGACTCGATCCGGAGTCGCACGCGTACAACGTTCCTTTATCAGTCCGCCTCGCGGGCGCACTCGATGTTCTTGCGCTTGACCGCGGCCTGTCAGAGGTCGTCAAACGCCACGAGGTACTGCGCACGGCCTTTCCGCTTGTGGATGGCCATCCGGTTCAACGACCTCTCGATCCCGGTGAGTTTGGGCTGCGCATAATCGACCTCCTGGCGATTCCGGAGAGAAGGCGCGACGGCGAGCTGGACAGGATAATGACGGCCGATGCGTGCCGGCCATTCATCCTCACACGCGAATCCTCATTCAGGGCGACGCTGGTAAGGCTCTCGACCAATCAGCATCTGTTGCTGATGGCGATGCACCACATAATAGTCGACGGCTGGTCGCGCGCTGTCCTCGCGAAAGAGATTCTTCGATCTTATCGCGGCATGCGAACGGGCGCGCCGCCGCTGCCCGAACCGGCGCTTCAGTACGGCGACTTCGCGGTATGGCAACGCCGTTTGCTCGAAGGCGAACTCGTCGAGTCGCTGTTGAGCTTCTGGCGTCGCCAACTCGAAGGCGCTCCTTCGGAGATCGCGTTGCCATTCGACCGCAAGCGGCCCGCGCAGCCCAGGAATACAGGCGCGATCGGCTCGGTCCTCATCAATCGCGAGTTGAGCGATCGTGCGGTTCGGTTGGGCAGGCAAAATGGATCGAGCCTGTTTATGACTATGCTGTCCGTGCTCGAGATCCTTCTCTTCAAATGGACCGGACAGTCAGACCTCGTCGTGGGTACTGTTATCGCTAACAGGAACCGCCTGGAAACGGAAAGCGTGCTCGGATGCTTCATCAATTTCTTGCCGGTGCGGGTGAGAATTTCCACGGGCGACAGCGGGCTTGATGTACTTGAACAAACCCGGAAAACGGTGCTCGACGCTTACCATCATCAGGACTGTCCGTTCGATCTCATAGTCGAAGCGGTAAAACCGCATCGCGCGCAAAACGCCAATCCCATTTACAATGTCGTGTTCCAGCTTCAAAACCTGCCCCGGGTCGACGCCGCGGAAATAGAAGATCTGGAGGCGCGATACGAGACCGTAGAGCTCGGGACGTCGTTGCTGGACCTGAGATTCGTCGCGCACGAAACAGCCGATGGAATAACGCTCTTATGTGAGTACAGTACAGAGCTGTTCGAAGCTGACACCATACATTCACTGCTGAGCTGCTACCCGGATATTTTGCTCGAGATGATCGAAGAACCCGGCGCGAGCCTCTCGCAATATCACTTGAGCGAAGGTCTCGTGGAACAGGCTCGCCGCTCGGAAGACACAATAAAACCGGCTACGATCGCGATCGCTTCCACCTTCACCGCTGAGCCTGTCGAAGACGCGTTGAAGTTTTGGACAAAGAAGCTCGCTCTTGATTGCGAAATCGAATTCGCGCCATTCAACCAGCTCTTCCAGCAACTGCTCGATCCGTCGAGCCTGTTCTCGCGAAATCGAAACGGCCTCAACGTCATTCTCCTCAGGTTCGAGGATTGGAAGCCATCCGAATCGGAATCTTCTAACGGGTCAAAGAACCTCATCGATATGACGGCGCTTGTCGAACGCGATACGATGGAGATGGTCAGCGCTTTGAAAGCGCTCGCCCGGCGCTCATCCACGCCCTGTGTAGTGTGTTTCTGCCCGGCATCACCGTCGTTGCTTGTTAAGGAGAGCGACATCGATTGGATTACGAAGTGGGAGGAGTCTCTGAAGGCCGAGATCGAATCGACGAGCGGTCTCCACGTCATCACTGGCCGCGAGCTCAACTCAAAATATCCAGTCGCGGACTACTACGACCACCGCGGAGACGAGCTGGGACTTGTGCCCTACACTCCGCAATTCTTTACGGCTCTCGGGACGATGATCGCGAGAAAGCTCAACGCCATTCAGGGCTCGCCCTACAAAGTAATCGCTCTCGACTGCGATAACACATTGTGGAACGGAGTCTGCGGAGAAGACGGGCCCGAGGCCGTCAGGATCGACCCGCCCTGCCGGTCCCTGCATGAATTCATGATCGCGCAGCACGATGCCGGAATGATCCTTTGTCTCTGCAGCAAGAACAACGAGGCCGATGTCCTTGAAGTATTCGAGCGCAATTCTGAAATGCGGTTGAAGCAGGACCACATAGTCGCGCGCAGGATAAACTGGAGTCCGAAGGCTCATAACTTGAGGGCGCTGGCGGACGAACTTCGACTGGGTCTCGATTCCTTCATATTCATCGACGACGATCCAGCGGAATGCGCGGCAGTGAGAGCAACGTGTCCCGAAGTGCTGACCCTTCAGCTTCCGGAGCGGCGTGAATTAATATCGCGGTTCCTGGAAAACGTTTGGGCGTTCGACCACGTCAAGGCCACTGACGAGGACCGCCGCCGGACAACACTCTATCGCCAGGAGCGTGAGCGCGAAGGGTCGCGGCGAGAGGCTCCTACTTTCGCGGAGTTCCTTGCCGGGTTAGAGCTTTGTGTCGATATTTCGAGACTTGAAACCGACGATCTCGACCGCGTATCACAGTTGACCTATCGAACCAACCAGTTCAATGTGACGGGCCGCGGGCGAACCGCTCAAGAGATTAAATTGCTTCACGAGTCCGGAAGCCTCGAATGCCATGTCGTCCGGATGAGCGATCGCTTCGGCGACTATGGGCTGGTTGGCGCGCTGATCTTCGAGCCGGAAGCCGAGTCGCTGAAGATCGACACATTCTTATTGAGCTGCCGCGCGCTTGGCAAAAATGCCGAGAGAAGAATGCTTGCATGGCTTGGTCGATGCGCAATCGAGCGCGGCCTGAGTGAGGTGATCGTGCCTTACGTGCGCTCAGCGCGGAATCAGCCTGCTCTCGAATTCCTTGAGAGTATGGCCGGCGCGCTCAAGCAACCATTGGGCGAAGGCTTCCTGTTCAGGTTTCCAGCGGCCTATGCAGCCGTTCTCCATGAGACCCCGGCAACACCGCCACACGCCGGCGCAATGTTCCCCGGCGGGTAAGGCGAAATGCCGGCGCAATGTTCCCCGGAGGGGAACGATGCCCACCAGTTCACTGGTGGGATCGTCGGGTAATTTGATCGAGAAGCGCCGAAGGCACGGCTGACTTGTTGTTGTCAGAGCGCCGCAAGAGGACCACATACATATTGCGGATCATTGATGTAGTTGTCCCGAAGGGACATTCGGCAATAGCCCACCAGTTCACTGGTGGGTTCGTCGGGTAATTTGATCGAGAAGTGCCGAAGGCACGGCTGACTTGTTGTTTCAGCGCGCAGCCAGAGGACCACATACATATTGCAGATTTCCGATATGGTTCAAAGCCTGCACATACGAACTACATCAGCCGTCCCTTCGGGACTAGATCGCCGCAGCGCTCTGGGACCCACCGATGAATCGGTGGGCTACGTTCGGACGATCCCCACGGGATTGACTAATTGTCCCAAAGGGACATTCGGCAATAGCCCACCAGTTCACTGGTGGGTTGGTCGGGTAATTTGATCGAGAAGCGCCGAAGGCACGGCTGACTTGTTGTTGTCAGAGCGCCGCCAGAGGACCACATACATATTGCGGATTTCCGATATGGTTCAAAGCCTTCACATACGAACTACATCAGCCGTCCCTTCGGGACTAGATCGCCGCAGCGCTCTGGGACCCACCGATTCATCGGTGGGCTACGTTCGGACGATCCCTACGGGATTGACTAATTGTCCCAAAGGGACAATCGGCAATAGCCCACCAGTTCACTGGTGGGTTGGTCGGGTAATTTGATCGAGAAGTGCCGAAGGCACGGCTGACTTGTTGTTTCAGCGCGCAGCCAGAGGACCACATGCATATTGCAGATTTCCGATATGGTTCAAAGCCTCCACATACGAACTACATCAGCCGTCCCTTCGGGACTAGATCGCCGCAGCGCTCTGGGACCCACCGATGAATCGGTGGGCTACGTTCGGACGATCCCTATGGGATCGACGTCTCTGCGCCGAGAACCTCTAACGGCCAAACTCCAGTGTTCCCCGGAGAGGAACGCGTTAATAGCCGGGGGCAAGCGCAGCGCCGCCCCCGGTCACGCGGAATGCCGGCCCGGTAACACCGCCACACGCCGGCAGCAATGCCCCGAGCGCTGAAGGCGCGACATTCGAAAGCCTGGCGCCGCGCTTCGCCTGGTATTGACTACTATTTTTCTTCGCTACTTTACTCAGGAGCTTGCAATGTCTGAGAGCGATCGCTCGAGATCGGACATCTTCAACCAGATCGCATCCGACTTTTTTGACATAGAGCAGATTTACAAAGAGGTCGAGTCGCAAAGGCTGCGCGCGAGGCCCGAAGCACAAGCGTTCACGCCGCCGCGAACGCCGCTCGAAGAACTTCTGGCTTCCATTTGGACGGTAGTGCTTGGAGTCGAACGCGCGGGGGTCCACGACAATTTCTTCGACCTCGGAGGAAGCTCGATTCTCGGTACGCAGTTGCTGTCGCGGATTCACGAGAAGCTGGGCGTAGAGTTGCCGTTGCGGGTGCTGTTCGAATCTCCGCCCACAATCGCCGATCTTGCCGCGCGAATCGAGACGCTCAAACATGCGCATGAGCTGAACGGCCTCGCAATCGAAACTATTCCAGTGCCGCGCAATCAGAGTGATTCCGCATTTCCGCTCTCATACGCGCAGCAGCGGCTCTGGTTTCTTCATCACCTTGAACCCGACGGCGACGCTTACAAGAGCGTCTTTGCCTTTCGCATTCGAGGCGCCCTTGACCTTCCGGCGCTCGACCAATCGCTGAGCGAGATCGTGCGGCGTCACGAAACGCTCCGGACAACGTTTCGAATAATCGATGGTGGACCCGCCCAGGTCGTGCTTCACCGCCCCGGCTTCTCGCTGCACGAAGCCGACCTCTATACGCTATCCGAACACAACCGGCAAACCGTCACGAGTCGACTCATCCAGAGCGTATTCGGCAGGAACTACAGCCTTGACCGGGGTGCGCTGTTTCGCGTGCATCTTGTCAGACAAACCGACGATGAGAGCGTGCTGATCATCGCGGCGCATCATATCGTTTTCGACGGCTGGTCACTCGGGGTATTCGCAAGCGAGCTGGCTGCTTTATACAAGGGCTTCAAGGAGGGCGAGGGGGCGCCGTGCGAGGAGATCAGAGTTCAATACGCGGACTTCTCCGCCTGGCAGCGCGCCCGTCTGGAGCCCGAGCTACTTGAAGCGCAGCTTCGCTATTGGCGCGAGCAGCTCGACGGGCTATCGGTGTTGATATTGCCCACGGACAAACCTCGGCCCTTGATTCGAACCAACCTCGGCGCGCGAGAGTCCGTGGCCCTCTCTTCGGATCTCACCGCTGGTTTGAGAGACCTTGGCCGCCGCGAGGGCGCGACTCTATTCATGACGCTGCTAACCGGTTTCTGCGCGCTGTTGCACAGGTACAGCGGACAGGAAGACGTCGCGATCGGATCGCCCATCGCGAATCGCACACGCGTAGAAGCCGAGAAGATGATCGGCTTTTTCGTAAACACGCTGGTGCTGCGCTTGAATCTCTCGCCGCGAACCACTGTCGGAGAGGCCCTGGCCGATTGCAGACGAATCGTACTCGGCGCATTCGACAATCAGGACCTTCCGTTTGAAAAGCTGGTCGACGAGCTCGCGCCGGAACGCGATCTCAGCACGGCGCCGCTCTTTCAAGTCATGTTCATACTCCAGAACACACCGCCGTCCGCTTTCGCTCTTCCCGGACTCGAGATCGAAAGCATTCCGTTCGAGGATGGTTCGGTGAAGTTCGATCTCGTCTTGTCCCTGACCGAGTCAGGCTCGAATCTCTTCGCTACACTCGAGTATGCAACCGACCTGTACGAAGCGCCGAGCATGCGGCGCCTTCTCGCGCACCTCGAAGTCTTGCTTGATGGAATGCGATCGCGGCCGAATGCGCCGCTCTCCGAATTGCCGATTCTGACTCGCTCCGAGCGACAGCAGCTCCTTGTAGATTGGTGCGACACCAAAGCCGGCTACTCGCTCGACCCGTGCATACACGAGATGATAGCGGAGCAGGCCGAACGAACCCCTGAATCGATCGCTCTGGTTTTCGAAGACGACTCTGTCACATATCGCGAGATGAACTCCCGAGCCAATCAACTGGCTCACCATCTGCGCGGGGCCGGGATTGGGACGGAGAAACTGGCCGGCATCTGTCTCGACCGGGGTCTCGAGATGCTGATTGCGGTGATCGGAGTATTGAAAACAGGAGGCGCCTATGTGCCTCTCGATCCCGATTACCCGGTCGATCGTCTCAAATCGATGATCGACGACGCCGGCTTATCCGCGATGGTGACGGTCGAGCGGTTTCTCGGCGTGGTTTCAGGCTTCGGCGGCCGGACGATCTATCTCGATAGCGAGCGTGAAGCGATTGCCGCACAAAGCGATGCGGATCCTCCAAACAGCGCCGATTCTCAGAACCTCGCTTATGTAATCTACACGTCGGGCTCCACCGGGCGGCCGAAGGGCGTGATGATCTCGCATCGCGCGATGAACAATCTCGTGCTGTGGATGCAGGAGATGTTCCAAATCGGGGGCTCGGACAGCCTGCTTCAGAAAACGCCTTTCAGCTTCGACCCTTCCGTGTGGGAGTTCTTCTGGCCTCTGGTAACGGGAGCGACCCTGGTCATTGCCCGGCCCGGCGGCCACCTTGAATCCGGCTACATGGTCGAGCTCGTCATCGAGCGCGGCGTCACGATTCTCCAGCTCGTTCCCTCGGTGCTTCAACTGCTGGTCGACGAGCCCGAGTTCGATCGATGCGAATCCCTGAGATTGGTTTATTGCGGCGCCGAAGCGTTGAGCCCGGCTCTTATCGAGAAGTTTTACTCGCGGCTTGGCTCAAAGCTAAGCAATGTGTACGGGCCGACCGAAGCCGCGATGCACGTGACGCTGTGGCCGTGCGAGACGAGGCCGGACGGGCTGGTATCGATCGGACGCGGAGCGGGCAATGTCGAGACCTACCTTGTCAGCTCGCACCTGGAGCCTATGCCTCTCGGAATTCCCGGCGAGCTGCAGATTGGAGGAGCGCAGTTGGCTCGCGGTTATCTGGGCGCGCCGGATCTGACCGCCGAAAAATTTGTTCCAGGTCCGTTCTGCTCGGATGCCGGCGCCAGAGTCTACCGCACGGGTGATCTTGCGCGTTACCTCGACGATGGAAATATAGAGTTTCTCGGCCGAATCGATCATCAGGTCAAGATACGCGGTTTCAGAATCGAACCCGCGGAGATTGAAGCGGCTTTGAGTCGGCATGACCTGGTACAGGACAGCCTTGTGATGGTTACCGATGACGCGGCGGGACGGAGACGCCTCGTCGCTTACATCGTCGCACCGCGGGACGATCAAGCGTTGAAAGAGGATCTGCGGCGATATCTCAAACAAACGCTGCCTCCCTTCATGATTCCCGGCGCGTTCGTGATCATCGATCGCCTTCCGTTGATGCCGAACGGAAAGGTCGACCGTCGAGCCCTGCCGTTACCGGACGAGGCATCAGCAAGCATCCGTACTGACTATCTCGCTCCGAGAAACCGCGTCGAGCAACTCCTTGCGGATATCTGGTGTCAGGTGTTGGGCGTCGAGCAAGCGGGCGCCAATGACAATTTCTTCGAGATGGGCGGGGATTCAATCCTCAGCATCCTGATCATCGCGCGCGCGAATCGGGCCGGTCTGCGCCTGACGCCAAAACAGCTCTTCGAGCACCAGACCATAGCGGAATTGGCGCTCGCGGCCGGTGACGCGCAATCGATCGAGGCTGAGCAAGGCATCGTAACGGGACCGGCGCCGTTGACCCCGATCCAGGCGGCCTATTTCGAACACGGCTCTCCGCAACCGCACCATTTCAATCAATCGGTCATGCTGGAGGCGCGTGAGCCGCTTGATTCCGGCTGCCTCGAGCGCGCGGTGGGAAAGCTGGTCGCGCATCACGATGCGCTGCGGCTGCGGTTCCGCCGTGAAGGATCGGAATGGCTGCAGTGGGAAGCCGGAATTGACGGCCCCGGGGTCTTCTCTCAAGTAGACCTGACCGCGCTTTCCGAACCGCTCCGGGTGCTGGAGCACGCGGCGGAGGAAGTTCAAACCAGTCTCGATCTACAGTCCGGACCGCTGATCAGAGTAGTTTTGTTCAGCCTCGGAAACGCCGCGAGCCGTCTGCTGATCGTCATCCATCACCTCGCTGTCGATGGGGTTTCGTGGCGAATCCTGTTGGAAGACCTCACCGCCGCTTATCAGCAAGCGCTTCGAGGCGAGGCCGTCGCTTTGCCGCCTAAGACCACTTCGTTCAAACAGTGGTCGGAACGCGTGCGCGAGTTTGCTCTATCGCAACTTTCCGCGGCGGACGCGGCATACTGGTCTGAACTGAGCCCTGAAGTGTGCACCGACTTGCCGATCGATTTTGAAAGCGGCTCCAACATCGAAGAGTCGGCGCGGACGACGGTTGTAACCCTGAAAGCGGAAGAGACCGACTCTTTGCTGCACCGCGTACCGCCCGTTTACCACACCGAAATAAACGATGTGTTGATAGCGGCCGCGGCCGCGGCTCTCAGCGATTGGATCGGCCGCCAGTACATCCTCATCGACGTCGAAGGGCATGGGCGGCAGGAGATATTCGAAGACCTCGACGTCTCACGTACGGTGGGCTGGTTCACGACGGTTCATCCCGTAGCAATTGAAGCGAGCCGAGCCGGTGACTCCGGCGACCTGCTGAAGAGCGTCAAAGAGCAACTTCGCGCGGTTCCTCGCAAGGGCTTCACGTATGGCCTCCTGAGGCGCCTCGCTCCTGGGATAAATCCTGGCCAACAGGAGCCGGCGCAAGTCTGTTTCAACTATCTCGGCCAGTTCGATCAGGTGCTGGCCGGCGGCTCGCTCTTCTCCCGGGCAACCGAGTCCGACGGATTGAAACGAAGCCCCGGACGCCGTCGTGAATATCTGATCGAGATCAACGCCGCGGTGGTCCAGGGACGGTTGCGGATCGCGTACACATACAGCGCGAATCGGCATCGCGCCGATACAATCGAGCGCCTGGCCGCTATGAATTTATCGGCGCTGCGAGAAATCCTGGAACACTGCCTTTCGCCGGAGGCCGGAGGCTATACGCCTTCTGATTTTCCGCTCACCTCATTGACCCAGGAGGAGACTGACTGGCTGCTGCGACGCTATCCCGATTTGGAAGACGCTTACCCTCTGTCGCCGATGCAGCAGGGATTGCTGTTCCACGTTCTGCACGAACCGGGCACGGAGGAATACTTCGAGCAATTCAGTTGCAGGCTGCGCGGCAAACTGGAGCCGGAGATTTTCAGAAAGGCCTGGAATCGAGTTGTTAACAGGCACACTCTTCTGAGAACCGCGTTCTGCTGGGAACACCTCCGCGGCGTCGCCCAGATTGTTATGCGTCGAGTGACGCTTGAATGGCAGGACATCGATTGGCGCACCCGTCTCACTGACGAAGCAGACGCCGGACTCGATGACTTTCTCAAAGCCGACCGGCGACGTGGATTCTCGCTCGGTGAAGCGCCGCTTATGAGGATCGCGCTTATCCGGCTCGCGGATGATGAGCACGAATTGGTTTGGAGTCATCATCATTTGTTGCTCGACGGATGGTCGGCCCCGATCGTCGTCAGAGAAGTGTTCGCGGTTTACAACGGATACATAACCGGCTCCGAGATTGATTTGGAGCCGACCAGGTCTTACAGGGCTTACATCGAGTGGCTTGGCCGACAGGACTTCGATTCGGCGAAGAGTTTCTGGCAGCTCGAATTGAAGGGTTTCACCGGCCGGTCCGCGCTCGACATCGGCCGCGCAGGCTCGGGCGCCGCCTCGCTTCATCGCGCATACAATGAAGAACGCGTGCTTCTTTCACAGCAAGCGACGGCGTCGCTCCAGGCGATGGCGCGCGGCTCTCGGGTCACTGTGAACACGGTTTTGCAGGGCGCCTGGGCGGCGCTGCTATCGCGGTACAGTCGCGAGTCGGACATAGTCTTTGGCGCTACGGTGTCGGGAAGGTCGACCCCTCTCGCAGGCGTAGACCGCATGGTCGGTCTCTTCATCAATACCCTTCCGGTTCGCATCATAATCGACGGCGGTGAGCCGCTGGACCGATGGCTCAGGGCTATTCAACGGCGTCAAGCGGGAGTCAGGCAGTTCGAGCACACCCCGCTATCCGAAATTCAATCCTGGTGCGGCGCGACTCCGGGAGATCGGCTGTTCGATTCGCTGCTCGCGTTCGAGAACTATCCAATCGACCTGGCGCTGGGCGAGGAGATCGAACGTCGAGCCCAGCTCAATGTGATCCGCGTTCGCGCCAAGGAACAAACCAACTATCCGCTCACGCTCATAGTCAGTCCGGCCGCGCGGCTATCGATTCGCCTCATCTACGATACGGGCTGGTTCGATGCGTGCGTTGTCTTGCGAATGCTCGCGCACTTCGAAACATTGCTCCAGGACATGATCGCGTCTCCGAACGCGCCGGTGCGAGATATTCAAATCCTTACCGAATCCGAGCGCCGTCAGTTGCTCATAGAGTGGAACGACACTTCGAATGAGAATCGCGTTCTTGCTCCGATTCAACAGCTCTTCGAGGGTCAGGTTTATCTCACGCCGGATCGGATCGCCGTGGTTCACGAGCAGGAGACCGTTTCGTATGCCGAGCTGAACCGGAAGGCGAATCAACTGGCGCGGCATCTGAGCGGTCTCGGCGTCGCGCCGGAAACCAAAGTAGCGGTATGCCTGAGTCGCGGCGTGGAGATGGTTGTTGCGCTCCTGGCCATTCTTAAATCGGGCGGCGCTTATGTGCCTCTCGATCCTGATTATCCCGCTCACCGCCTTGCGTTCGTGCTCCGAGACTCGAAGGCGGCGGTGCTCATCACAGAAAAGGGATGGCTGGAGAATCAGCATCTCGGTCATGCCGTCGGCATCGTGCTCATGGACGAGTCTGAGGCAATCAATCGGCTCGATGATGAGAATCTCCCCGCTAACGCGGAGCTGCGGAACCTTGCGTATGTAATCTACACGTCGGGATCGACGGGCATGCCGAAAGGGGTCGCAATCGAGCACCGCAACACGGCGGCCTTCCTCGACTGGGCCAGGCGCGTATTCAACCCGGACGAGCTCGCGTCCGTACTGGCTTCCACGTCGTTGTGCTTCGATCTTTCAGTGTTCGAGATATTCGCGCCGCTTTCGACCGGTGGAAAAGTCGTAATCGTGCGCAACGCCCTCGAGCTCGCCGAGTCGACGGCGGCAGGCCAGGTTACACTGATCAACACGGTTCCATCCGCCGCGCGGGAGCTGCTCAGACTTAACGCGTTGCCTTCATCGGTGGTAACGGTGAATCTGGCGGGCGAGCCTCTTCAAAGAAGCCTGGTTGATGATCTCTATTCAGTTCCTAACGTCGATCGAGTATTCAATCTCTACGGGCCCTCCGAGGACACGACCTATTCAACCGGGGCGCTGCTTGATAAGCGCGAGCGGCGCGAACCGGTGATCGGTCGACCGATTGCCGACACGCGTGTGTTCCTTCTGGACCCTGAGATGCGCCTCGCACCGCTCGGAGTCGCAGCCGAACTCCATCTGGCCGGAGCGGGGCTATGCCGCGGCTATCTGGGCAGGCCGGACCTTACGGCCGAGCGATTTCTTCCAAACCATCTTGGCGACGAACCCGGGGCCCGTCTGTACCGCACGGGCGACCTTGCGCGCTACTCCGAAGATGGCTGCCTCGAATATCTGCGACGGCTCGATCAACAGGTAAAGATTCGCGGGTATCGCATCGAGCTGGGCGAGATCGAGTCGTGGCTCACAAACCATCCAGCCGTGCGCGAATGCGTAGTCACGGCCAGAGAGGACAGACCGGGTGACAAGCGGCTGGTCGCATACGCGGCGGCTGACCTCGACTTCGAATTCACAAGCGCCCAGGTTTCGGAGGTCGAACGTGAACACGTTTCGCATTGGCAGTCGTTGAACGATCTTCTCTACCAGAGAGCGGGCGACTCGGCGGATGCGGGATTCAATCTGGCCGGCTGGAATGACAGCTACACCGGCTCGCCTTTTCCCGATGAAGTGATGCGCGAATGGCTTGGTCATACCGTCGATCAGATTCTCGCGCTGCGGCCGAAGCGGGTGCTCGAGATAGGCTGCGGCACGGGCCTGATCCTTCTGCGCCTGGCGCCGCATTGCGATCTCTACCAGGGTTCGGATTTCTCGCGCGAAGCGCTTGCATACGTCCGGCGTGAACTCGAGAGCGGCGAGAGTCGATTTCCGGTAGAGCTGCTTCACAGACAGGCGGATGACTTCAGCGGCATTGAACCGCGGAGTCTCGATCTAGTCGTGCTGAATTCAGTCGTGCAGTACTTCCCGACCATCGAATATTTGTTGAGGACGATCGAGCAGGCGGCGAGATCGGTAAAGCCGGGCGGCCGCATCTTCATCGGCGATGTTCGAAGTCTCCCGCTGCTTGAGGCGTTTCATGCATCGGTTCAGCTACATCAGGCTCATCAACGGCTCGATAAGAGTCAACTGCGACAGCGTATTCACAAGCGAATCGCGATGGAGCAGGAGCTTGCCATTACGCCGAAGTTCTTTTTGACTCTGAGCGCGCGAGTCCCTGAAATCACCGGCGCGCAATGCAGGCTCAAGCGCGGCAATCATCACAACGAGCTGACGAATTTTCGATACGATGTCGTAATCGAAGTCGGAGGCGCCAGGAACAACGTTGAACCGGTCTCATGGCTGGACTGGACACGAGATGCGCTTACCTTTGATTCGATCGAGGGGCTTCTGCGTTCTGGAGACGAGGCAATCGTCGCTATCAAATCGGCGCCGAATGCCCGGGTACGGGCGCATGTCGAGACTGCTGCTTTGATCAACAGCGACGAAGGCCCGGAGACGACGCGCGAGATCAGAGACGCTCTGGAAACCAGCGGCTCCGCGATAGACCCCGAACGGATGCGGTCTCTCGGCGCGTCGCATGGCTACCACGTGGACATTACATGGGACGGCGAGAATAAAGACGGCTCGTACGACCTGGTATTTTCGAAACCGGGCAGCGAACAACATGCTCGGTCATGCCTCGCTTGCGTTCCGGACGTTGTCCCCTCGCTTCGCGCCTGCGCGAACAAGCCTATTCACGAAATGCTCAGCCGGAAATTGATTCCACAACTCCGCGAATATGCCAGGGCGAGTCTGCCGGATCATATGGTTCCCGCGGCATTCGTAATGATGGCCGAATTGCCGATGACGCCAAATGGAAAGGTGGACCGCCGGTCGCTGCCGTCGCCCGAACAGGACCGGCCGGAGATGGATCAGGTATATGTCGGGCCTCGCACGGAAGGCGAACGAATTCTCGCCCAGGTTTGGGAGGAGTTTCTCGGGGTCGCGCCTATTGGAGTCAACGACAACTTCTTCGAGCTGGGCGGCGATTCCATATTGAGCATACAGGTAATCGCGAGCGCCAATGAAAGAGGGCTGCGGCTGACTTCGCGAGAGCTTTTTGAGCATCCGACCGTGGCCGGCCTTGCCTCCCTTGCGCAGGCGGAGCCGGCCGACACTGATCTTCATTCGGCGCCCGACGCCGACGCGTTTGGGTGGACACAGGCAAACCTCGACGAAATAGCGGCCGCCATCGATAGGTCTTTGAGCAATGAGTCAGGCGCGGATTAGCAAAGAGAACATCGAAGATTATTATCCGCTGTCGCCGATGCAAGAGGGGATGCTCCTGCATACCGTCTATGGCGATGAGCCGGATCTATACGTCTTTCAGTTGAGCTGTTCTTTGCGAGGCAGTCCTGACTCCGCTCTCTTCGAAGAAGCGTGGCAGCGGGTAATGCAGCGTCACGCCGTGCTTCGGACCTGTTTCCTGTGGGAGGGACTCGGCAAACCGATTCAAGTCGTAAAGAGAACCGTGCGGCTTCCTCTGACTACACTTGATTGGCGCGGTTCGGAGCCGCGTGAGCAAAGAGAACGGATCGAGCGATTCCTCAACGAGGACCGCCATCGCGGGTTTTCGCCGTCGACCGCTCCTCTGATGCGGGTGACATTGATACGAACAAGCGACGAGATACATCATCTCGTCTGGACTCATCATCACTTGCTGCTCGATGGCTGGTCGGTCGCCCGAGTGCTGGACGATGTACAGGCCTGTTACGCGAACCTTCGACGTGGAACGGTTGCGAATGACGAGCCATCGCCGCCTTACCGCGGCTACATTCGATGGCTTCATCAACAGGATCTTTCGCGGGCGAAGGTGTTCTGGACAAACCTCCTCAGAGGTTTCAAAAGGCCTACGGCGCTTGCGATGGGACAGCCAGTTCGGCCTGACGCCGGTGAACCGCAAGGGTATCGCAGGCAATCGAGAATGTTGCCGGAGGTGATCACCAGCGAGTTGTACTCGCTCGCTCGCCGGCGCCGCCTTACGGTTAACGTGCTGGTGCAGGGCGCGTGGGCATTGTTGCTCAGCCGGTATGCGAATGAGGACGACGTGGTGTTCGGGGCGGTTGTATCCGGGCGCCCTTCGGAATTGCCGGGAATAACGAGCATGGTGGGGCTGTTCATCAACACTCTGCCGGTCAGGGTGCGCTTGCCTTCGCACCTGCGGGTGTCCGATTGGCTCGAGACGCTTCGCATGCAAGAGGCCGAGATGCTCCAGCATGAGTACACACCTCTCATCGAGGTCCAATCATGCGCGGACACGCCAAAAGGTCTCCCGTTGTTCGAAAGCATACTGGCGTTCGACAACTATCCGGTCTATTCGTCGATAAAGGATTATCAGTGGGATCTGCGAATCGAAGATGTTCGCAGCGTTCAGCGGTCGAATTATCCGCTTGCGATTGTGGCAATGCCCGGGGCCTCGCTGGCTCTGATGGCGAGTTACGACCCTCGCAGATTTGAAGATATAGCCATAGAGCAGATGCTGCTTCGGCTCGAGAGTTTGCTGTCCTCGCTTCCCGGTCGGCTCGATTCAACGCTCGGCGAGATAGAAGTCTTTTCAGAGAAGGAACGTGCTCTGCTGAATCGTCCATCGGCGGTGACCGACCTCGAAGATACGTTTTCATTTTGACGGAACGCATATCGCGATTAACACGCGGACGATGATAACGCCGCGCGCAACGTTCCCTTTCGGGGAACACGCCCCTTCGGGGCTCGGGATGCGGAACAAACACATCATCCGGGGGCGGCGCTTGGCTTGCCCCCGGTAGTTCCAGCATGCCGATTGGTTGTTCCCCGGAGGGGAACACGTCAATAGCCGGGGGTAAGCGAAGCGCAGCCCCCGGTGTTGGAGGCCGAAGGACGTTGTTCCAAAAACGTTTTGTTCCCCGGAGGGGAACGCGTCAATAGCCGGGGGTAAGCGAAGCGCAGCCCCCGGTGTTGGAGGCCGATGCACGTTTGTTCCAAAGACGTTTTGTTCCCCGGAGGGGAACGCGTCAATAGCCGGGGGTGAGCGAAGCGCAGCCCCCGGTGTTCCAGCATGCGGATTCATTGTTCCCCGAAGGGAACGCGCGTCAATGAGCGGGCTACAAAGCCCAGCGAGGTACAGGAATGTCACAAACATTAGTCAGTCTGCTTGTCCATATAGTCTTCTCGACAAAGCACCGAGAAGCGCTGATCACAGCAGAGATCGAGCCGTCGCTCTACGCGTATTTGGGCGGCATTGCGCGAACCCATCAATCTCGCCTTTTAACCGCTGGAGGCACCGCCAATCACGTTCACCTGCTCATTTCATTATCCAAGACAATCGCGCTGAGCGATCTCCTCGAGAAGATCAAGGCGGGATCATCGAAATGGATCAAGACGCAGGGCACGCAGTTTCGGGCTTTTCATTGGCAAGATGGTTACGGCGCATTCTCGATCGGCGCATCGCAGATTCCAGCCCTGAAGACTTATATAGGGAGACAGAAGGAGCATCACGTTAAAAAGACCTTCGAAGAAGAGTTGATCGAGCTGCTAACGAAGTATGGGATCGAGTACAACGACAAATATTTATGGGATTGATTGAAGGAAGCTCTTCGACCCTTACAAGGGTCGGTAAACATTCCTACGGATACCGGGGGCGGCGCTACGCTTGCCCCCGGCTATTGAATTCCGCCCCTTCGGGGCTCGGGATGCGGAACAAACGCAGCGTCCGGGGGCGGCGCTACGCTTGCCCCCGGCTATTGAATTCCGCCCCTTCGGGGCTCGGGATGCGGAACAAACGCATAATCCGGGGGCGGCGCTACGCTTGCCTCCGGCTATTGGATTCCGCCCGTTCGGGGCTCGGGATGCGGAACAAATACATCATCCGGGGGCGGCGCTTCGCTTGCCCCGGGCTATTGAATTCCGCCCCTTCGGGGTTCGGGATGCGGAACAAACACATCATCCGGGGGCGGCGCTACGCTTGCCCCCGGCTATTGAATTCCGCCCCTTCGGGGCTCGGGATGCGGAACAAACACGGGGGCGGCGGCAAGAGACGACACATTGAGTGATTATGAACACCAACCATAATGTTGATTGTATTGTCATAGGCTATAACGATATTCCGTTCGAAGAATACGAGCAGTTAATACTGCGTTATGGGCCGCACTCCGAGGCGTATCGCGATCTTAAGCACAGCTTTATCGAAATCGGCGACCAGAAGCTGAATTATGTGGGTCTCTTGAACCATGTGTTCAGCGCGGCCGCCGACGTCCGCGAGCCGCGAGCCTCTGACTTCTTCAAAGCAGGAGACATCCCGAATCTCGCCGCCGTCTACCTCGCGAGTTTCCTTACCAGGAGAGGTTATAGCGCCAGGTACATAAATCTCTTTCAACATCAGAAAGAGGAGCTCGCCGACTATCTTCGACAAGGACCTCTTTGCGTGGCGATAACCACGACGCTGTACGTACTGAACTTGCCGGCAAAACAAATTGTCGAGTTCATACGAAGGCACAATCCCGAGGTGAAAATAATAGTCGGAGGACCGCTCATCGCGAATCACGCCAGGAACTACAGAACGCATCACGAGACCGAATGCGAGCCGGTAGTCAACCTCGCGCCCCGTTATGAGAGTGAAGAATTCGCCTCAGCCCTTGCCGACATCGGAGCGGATATTTACGTGATTGAGGGGCAGGGAGAGATGGCGTTGGCGCGGATCGTTGAGTCTCTCAAAACAGGCGGCAGCCTCGATCGAATTCCCAACCTCGCATATTGGGAGAACGGGCGGCTCCGCTCGACGTTCGAAGCGCCGGAGAACAGCTCGCTCGACGAAGAGTTCATCGACTGGAGCAGCTTCGGCCGCGAGCATCTCGGACCCGTCATACAGACTCGCACGGCGCGAAGCTGCGCCTTCAAGTGCTCGTTCTGTAACTACCCGACTCGGGCCGGCAAGCTTGCTCTGGCAAGCCTCGACACGATTGAAAAGGAGCTCGACTCGATGAAGCAGCTTGGAACAGTCCAGGCGGTCGTCTTCATCGACGACACCTTCAACGTGCCGCTTCCCAGATTCAAAGAAATTTGCAGGCTGATGATTAAGAAGGACTACCAGTTCGGCTGGTACTCTTACTTCAGGTGCAGTAACTCCGACGAAGAGGCGATTGACCTGATGGCCCGGAGCGGATGCAAGGGGGTCTTTCTGGGCATCGAGTCCGGATCGCCCTCGATCCTCGAGAATATGGATAAAGCCGCCACGATCGAGAAATATGCCGCGGGCATCCGCATGCTCAAAGAGAGGGGCGTGCTCACTTTTGGGTCGTTCATAATCGGCTTCCCCGGAGAGACCGAAGATACCATTGGCGAGACCCTCGACTTCATCAAGAACAACGGCCTCGACTATTACCGCGTACAGCCGTGGTATTGCGAGCCGGGCACGCCGATCTTTCAACAGAAGGAAAAATATCAGATCGAAGGCGAAGGATTTGTCTGGAGCCATGCCACCATGGACAGCAGCGAAGCAATGGATCACGTCGAAAGGATCTTTCTGACTGTCACCGAGTCCCTGTGGCTGCCGCAATGGTCATTCGACTTTTGGACGATTCCATATCTGATCGGCAAGGGCCTCACCTTCGATCAGTTCAGAGACTTCGTGGCGGAAGCCGGACGTTTGCTGTCGCTCGGAATCGCATACGTACCCCCTCACAAGAAGCAAACGCTTCAGAGGGATTACATGCGAAACCTGGTGGAAACCGTTCGGGCCTGGAACCTCCCGATCGATTCCGCTCATATCTGATACGAAAAAAATGCGAGACTCTTTAGAACCTGTCATACCGGCCGCGCTTGTCGACGCCGAGCTTGCAAGCGAGAAACGCTACTGGCTGGACAAGCTGTCTGGAGGGATCGCCCCGTCGGGTATACCCGGCGACTTCAGGAGAGATGATGTCTTTGCCGGTCGAACCGGCGTGTTTGTTTCGGCCATCCCACGCGAGACCCAGGAACTGGTTCTCAGGGTCTGCAACAACAACCCGACGCTTGTCCTTGCATCACTCATCTCAGCCGCACAACTCTGCCTGTTTCGATACACCGGCATTGAGGACGTCGTCGTAGGAACGCCGATACATGAAGAGCACGCCGACCTCGCGGCGCTAAATAAAATTGTGCCCATTCGAACCGAAGTCGCGGGCGCGATGAGCTTCAAAGAATTGTTGCTCTCGGTAAAGAACTCACTCAGCGAGGCATACGCAAATCAGAAATACCCATTCGAGAGAATCATCGAGATTCTCAGCATCGCCGCACCCCCCGGCCAATGCCCTCTATTCAACCTTGTTGTATTGATCGACGGCATTAATAACCGTGCAAACATTCGACATCTGAGGCACGACCTCACACTGGCGTTCAACATCGATGCCGGCCGTCTGTCAGGCGAAATCGAATACAACGAGCGTCTCTTCCGCCCGGAGACAATCGAGGCTTTTGCCGGCCATTACGCCGGAATCCTCGGCGCGATGTTCGAATCGCCGGACGGCAAGGTTGAAGAATTGGATCTTGTCTCAGACGACGAGAGAATACGTCTGATACATGACTTCAATTCGACGCGCGTGCCGTACCCACGGACAAAGACCGTACGCGAATTGTTCGAAGAGCAAGCCGCCCGCTCTCCGATGAGCGTCGCCGTCTCGCTTGATGACGAGCACGTCACCTATGAAGCGCTGAACGCACGGGCCAACCAGTTGGCCAATTATCTTGCGCGAGCCGGTGTCGGCCCTGATGTCCCTGCAGCCCTCTTCCTCGAGCGGTCGATTGATCTGGTCATCGCCATGCTCGCCGTTGTTAAGGCAGGCGGCGCTTATATTCCTCTGGATACCGATTGGCCGAA
>Ga0209687_1000054_pt1 | contig 50852 bp, 31 predicted proteins | sample GraSoiAngelo_136_FD_185893 | JGI IMG/M metagenome (GOLD analysis project Ga0209687, IMG submission 185893) | Grasslands soil microbial communities from the Angelo Coastal Reserve, California, USA - 14_0929_09_20cm (SPAdes) (version 2) | ecosystem: Environmental > Terrestrial > Soil > Grasslands ...
GCCGGTACAGCGGACAGGAAGAAGTGGTGTTCGGAGTAACTGTATCGGGGAGAGGCGGCGGATTAAGAGGGATGGAGGGGATGGTAGGACTGTTCATCAACACGCTGCCGGTGAGGATGGAGATAAGAGGAGAAGAGCGAGTACAGGAGCTGATGAGGAAGGTGCAGGAGAAGCAGAGCAAGGTGCTGGAGTATGAGTACAGCCCGCTGATGGAAGTACAGGGATGGAGCGAAGTGCCGAAAGGGATACCGCTGTTTGAGACGATATATGTATTTCAGAACTACCCGGTGGATGCAGGGATCAGCCGGAAAGCGGGGGCTGAGTTGAGAATAGGAGAGGTGATCGAATTCTCGAAGAACAACTATGGGATAACGGTACGAGGTATACCCGGCAAGAGGCTGACGTTGAACGTGGTATACGACCGTGGGCGATACGAGTCCGGAAATGCTGAGCGATTGTTGAGGCACCTGGAACGAGTATTGGAAGCGATGGTGGAGAAAGAAGAAGGATTGGTGAGGGAACTTTCTCTGATGAACCGTCAGGAACAGCAACAACTCGTAACCGACTGGAACAAGTCCGTCGAAGATTTTCCCACAGATCAGTGTATTCACGAGCTGCTCGAGCAACAGGTAGAGTTCACGCCGGACGCAGTGGCGATCGTCTATGAAGACGAGCAACTAACTTACAAGCAGCTCAACAGTAGAGCGAATCGTGTCGCACACTCGCTACGGGAAATAGGAGTGGGCGTCGAGGTGAAGGTGGGGCTGTGCGTGGAGCGAAGTCTCGATATGCTCATCGGCTTGCTTGGCATCTTGAAAGCGGGTGGGGCTTACCTGCCGATAGACACTGGTTATCCCGAAGAGCGAATACGGTACATGCTGAATGACAGCGGCGCCAAAGCTGTACTGGTTCAAGAGAAATTCAAAAAGTTGTCCGACGATGTGGGCCCACGCATCGTGAGAGTTGAGCAGGCCGAAAAAGAGGTCAAAAACGCAAATGGAGAGAACCCGAAAATAAGGGTAGATCAAGAAAACCTCGCTTACGTGATTTACACGTCGGGGTCGACCGGCCAGCCAAAAGGGTGTGAAGTCAGCCATCGAAATGTTATGCGCTTGTTCAGCGCTACCGCGCCGCAATTCAACTTCGACCGGAATGATGTCTGGACACTGTTTCATTCCCATACTTTCGATTTCTCGGTATGGGAAATTTGGGGCGCGCTGGCGTATGGCGGCCGGCTGATCGTTGTACCGCAAGCGGTAACTCGATCAATGGAGAAATTTCACGAGCTATTGTGCGAGCAGCAGGTAACCGTTCTCAATCAAACACCCAAGACGTTTCAACAGCTCTCACTCATCGATAAGAAAGGCGACCATAAGGCGTCGGCGTTGAATTGGGTGATCTTTGGAGGAGACGCTCTGGACTTCACATCTCTGCAACCCTGGTTCGAACGCTATGGTGATGAGCGGCCTCGGCTGGTCAACATGTATGGGATCACAGAGACGACCGTTCATGTAACCCGCTATGAAATCGATCGAGAAGATTCCGCGGAGCCTAGCAGCCGGATAGGACGCCAGTTGCCGGATTTGCGCATGTATTCATTCGACCGCTTCCTTGATCCAACTCCGATTTGCGCGGCAGGAGAGCTGTTCATTGGCGGCGCCGGTGTCGCACGCGGATACCTGAATCGAGCGGACCTGACCGCGGATAGATTCACTCCCGATCAATTCAGCGAACAGCCCGGAGCCCGGCTTTATCGCACGGGTGACCTGGCTCGTTATCCGGGAGACGCTGAAACCGAGTATCTCGGCAGGCTCGATCATCAGGTGAAGATCAGAGGTTATCGCATCGAGTTGGGAGAAATCGCGGCAGCGCTCAGTGATTACGACACGATAGAGCAGGCGGTTGTTGTAGCCAGAGAAGACGAGCCGGGAATGAGACGGCTGGTCGGATATTATGTTGCTAACGGATTGGTGGACGGCGGGGCCCTCAGGGAGTATCTGCTCGCGAAACTACCTGACTACATGGCGCCTGGAGCCTTCGTGCAACTTGATGAGATGCCGCTCACTATCAACGGTAAGCTGGATCGACGCGCCTTGCCGAAGCCGGAACACGGCGAAGAAAGCTCTGAATACCTCGGTCCGCGAACGGTGGTCGAGGAGATCTTATGCGGAATATGGTCGCAGGTGTTAAAGGTCGGCCGTGTTTCAATCTCCGACAACATCTTCGCTTTGGGTGCGGACTCGCTCCGGGTGATGGAAGCCATCTCCTTATTCAAGGATGCCGGACTACCGTTGACGATTCGGCAAGTATTCGAGTCCCAGAGCGTGATGGAATTGGCTCGATTGTGTGAAGGTTCAACTGAGGAGGACCTTAACTCCGGCAGCGCTTTACTCATACCCGCGCGGCAAAATGGTTCAAAGTCACCGCTCTTCTTTGTGCATCCCGCAGGTGGCGGAGTCGATTTTCTTTGGCCGATCGCACATCATCTGGAACAGGACCAGCCCCTCTATGGATTCCGCTCAAAAGGTCTGAGCCGCACCGAGTTTTATAAACCCGAATTGGAATACATAGCCGCCGATTACATTGATCTCATGAGAGTCGTTCAACCGCGCGGGCCATACATGATCGGCGGGCTTTCGCTCGGAGTATATATAGCCTTCGAGATGGCTCGACAACTTGAGAATCAGGGCGAGTCAGTCTCGCTACTGGCGCTGATCGACTCCGGGCCGTCCGACGTTGAAGGCTTGCGTAATATCGAGGCGCAGTTTCCGTTAAACCTCGCGAGCCAGTTCGCTCCGGATATTTCCGCCGGGGAGATTACCGCCATTGATGCGGATCTGCGTCTGGATTATGTTTTGAAAAAAATCAAATCGTTAACTTCGAATCATGACTATTCCCAGATCGAGAGAATCGCTCCAGCATGGTATGGGCATTTGTGGGCCGCTGAACGATATATGTCAAAGGCTCTGGCGGACGCGCCGTCATATTCGTACAGCGGTAAGATAACTTTGTTAAGAACGGGTGAGGATGAGACGTCGATGGGCTGGTCGATGATGAGTTCGCAGGCGGTCGACGTTAATATTCTGTCCGGCACCCACGATAGCATATTGAAAGAGCCGCATGTCGGGCGCCTTGCGCGCCTGTTGACCAGAGCTATTTCGAAGTCCACCCAGATGACTCTCGAAGCGGTTTCATAATCGACCTACGGGGTGGGTTGATTCGCATTCCAATTAAGTAAAGAGGCGTATACCTCAACGCAAATTCCATAGCGCGAGGCGTGCCCGCAATCGAGGCGTTTTTCCGGAGGCCAGATAAAGATGGACAGCTATGAAGACATCCGATTCGTCAATCTCGAAAACGAGATACCTCTCGTCGCTCAGCCCATCAAGGCGGGCGTAAATCTTTCCGATTGGATGGCGGCGAACAAATCGCTGATCGATGATCGGCTGGAAAAGTGCGGAGCGATTCTCTTTCGCGGATTTGACGTAGCAGATCAACAAGCCTTCGCGGAAGTTGTAAAAGCCGTCTCGCCCAAGCTTGTTGAGTATACGTTCCGATCAACCCCGCGTACTCATGTTGGAGATCGCATTTATACCGCAACCGAGTATCCGGCGAATCAGACCATTCCTCTTCATAACGAATCTTCATATCAACGGAGTTGGCCGCTCCGCCTGATGTTCTTCTGCCTTCAACCTGCCGAAGAAGGCGGCGAGACTCCGCTGGCCGACAGCGTCAAGGTTACGAAGAGAATCGATCCGGCAATCCAGCAGAAATTCTCGGAGAGAGATGTGATGTACGTCAGGAATTATGAGCCGGGTATGGATCTTAGCTGGCAGACGGTGTTTCAAACATCCGACAAGGGCGAGGTCGAACGGTTCTGCCGTGAGAACGGCATTCAATGTGAGTGGAAAACGAAAGATGCTCTTCGCACGCGGCAGATATGTCAGCCCATGGCCCGTCACTTGACCCGGGGAGATCTCGTCTGGTTTAATCAGGCCCACCTTTTTCACGCTTCAAGCCTCGGAGAACGGACACGCCGGGCTCTGGAGTTGATCTATCGCGAACAGGATTTACCGCGCCACTCCTATTATGGAGATGGTAGTCGGATTGAAGACGATGTGCTCGAAGACATTCGCAATGCCTATAGCGCCGAGACCGTCATATTTAAGTGGAAAGCAGGCGATGTATTGTTACTCGACAATATGCTCGTGTGTCATGGGCGGACGCCTTATAAGGGAAAGCGGAAGGTGCTGGCTGCCATGACCGACCAATATAACTCGGATTCAATGCGTGATTAGCGAAGGAGGCAACGCCAGGGCTTCCTTTCATATGTCGTATCGGGTTTATCTCTCTTAGATTTGAATTAGTCCGGAACACGCATAACCTGCGTTGGAATAGCAATCGATGCGGCGACAATCTCGAAGATCGTTTGCTGCCTAAGGGCAGCGTCGGCGCTCGCGGACGGTCTTTCACGTTCTGGTTGATAGTCGACGAAATTTGCTCGCTTAACTGAAGGAGGGCTTATTATGTTTCCGCTCTATCTGAAGCACGCGATAAGAATTTGTTTGAAAAATCGCGGATTTGCGATCGCGGTGATAGCTACTTTCGCAATTACCATAGGCGTAAATGCCACGATCTTCTCGCTTCGCGATGCTATCCTTGATAGAACCCTCCCGGTCGCACATGCGGATACGCTGGTCGGAGTATTTGGCACGGTTGGAGGTGACGCTGCCAACGGCATGTTCTCGCGGAGTGACTATGCCTACTACAAGGAGCACGTCAAGGGTATTTCGGATTTAGCCGCGCATTATTCGACTTCGCCGCTGACCTTGTCCGCGAATGACGTCGCTTCGCAGCAGATTATCGGCGCCTCTGTTTCAGGGCACTTTTTCTCCATGCTGGGTTTACGTCCGGTGCTGGGCCGTTTTTTCTCTCCTGAGGAAGACGCGGTCGACGGCAGAGATCCGGTTGCGGTACTGAGCTACGGCATATGGAATCGGGAATTTGGCGGTGACCCGAATATTGTTGGGAAACGCATCAACCTGAATGGAGAGAGCTTCAGCGTAATAGGCGTTGCGCCCTCGGACTTCAACGGGATGAATGCTGTCGGGGCAATAAACGATTTATGGATTCCGATGTCCATGTCCGCGGTCGCATACCGTAGCTGTGATCCTCGAAAACCGGACTGCAAATTTCTGGATTTCGTCGGCCACCTGTCGGAAGGGACGACGCTCAAACAGGTACAGGCTGAAGTTGACGTGGTGGCCGGGCAGCTTCGGGAAGCGCAGCCGGCGACCGGCCCGCAATCTGCTACAGGCTATCGCGGAAACGTGGTGGTCATGCCGCAGCGCGGGGTTGGGGCGTTACACAGGTCGCAATTGACAAACCTGCTGCGTCTTCTAACCATTTCCGGTCTTGTTCTATTGGCAATAGCCTGCGTTAACGTATCGGGTCTCTTTCTTGTTCAAATCGCAACGCGAACCAAGGAGATGGCGCTACGGCTATCGCTCGGTTCAAAAAAGCGGCAGTTGTATTTTCAACTGCTGACCGAAACCGGCCTTCTGAGCCTTCTTGGCGGCATTGGAGGGTTGCTGATGGCGTACTGGCTGAGCGGGCCGCTATCAAAGTTTCCGGTCATGGACGTCCCCAATTATTACAGCGAGGTCCGCATCGATACTTCTCTTATTCTTTTCACGATTGGACTGGTTACATTGTGCGCCCTGGTGGCGACAATAATTCCCACTATAAGGTTATCCCGGTCTGATCTCTTTATGTCGTTGAAGGAGCAGCATTCGGGAAGCGGAGGCTTCAAGAACTCCAGGACCCACGACGGTCTCATAATAGCCCAGGTGGCTCTCTCGTTGGCTTTGGTAGCAGCGGGCGGACTACTCGTGGTAAGCCTGCGAACGATTCTGAGCGGGCCGGGGTTCGATCCGAGCCGTCTGCTATTCTTCCGAGTGACACCGCGGCTTATTAAATATTCTCCTGAGAAATCGGCGGCTCTACAGCGAGAAATACTCAGGAGACTGTCCGGACTTCCCGGCGTTGAGGCGGTTAGTATGGGACAGTTTTTGCCGTGGTGGCCTACGAGGACGCGTATCGTTTACCTGCCGGGAATGAGGCCCACTCGCAATGAAGATCAGTTTCCGGTGGAACAGGACCTCGTCGCTCCGGGCTATTTGAATACGCTGCAGATCCCGCTGGTCGCCGGCCGCGAATTCAATGAAGGTGACCGCCGAGACACGCCTAAGGTGGCAATTGTCAATGAGTCTCTCGCGCGTACTTTGTTTCCCAATTCGAATGCGCTGGGCCAGACAATCGTAGTGGGAGCCGTCGACCCCGCCGAACACACCATAGTCGGTATTTCGAAAGATGCGAAATATCACCTGGCATCAATTGAGTCGGCTCCTTTCTTCTACGTTCCTTATTGGCAGAATAATGATGGTTCGGATGCTCGTTTCTGCCTGAGAACGAGCGGTGACCCGAGGGCGACTATGCAGGCAATTAGAAGCGAGGTCCAGAATATCGACGTGGACGCGCCGATAACTACGGCGGTGACGATGGACCAGGGACTAAAGGCCTGGTTCTCTTCGGTCTACCTGGCCAACCGCGTTCTTCTGGCGGCGAGTGCTATCGCCTGCTTCCTGAGTATGCTGGGGTTGTACAGCCTGATCGCTTTTTCTGTTGTTAAGCGCAATCGAGAGATCGGTATTCGAATTGCCCTCGGCGCAACCCGACAGCAAATTCTGGGGTTGATGATCCGACGAGGCGCCGTGCTTGCCGTGATAGGTTCCGTTTTGGGAACAGGCCTCGCGGTGTTTGGTTTGCGTCTCTTTGACTCTCTGCTTTACGGCGTAAAACCCGGCAATCCTCTCATACTTATTGTCGCCACAATCCTTATGATTTCAGTTTCGCTGGTTGCGGGCTTTTTCCCCGCGCGCCGAGCTACGAGGATCGATCCTATCAAGGCCATTCGAGACGAATAGCCGCTGCCTGCTCAACCAATCGAATTCGTTTGAAACGGCCGGGATTTCCGGCCGTTCATTGACGCCTGTCTTTGAAAAGAGGTATCACGTGGAAGAAGCAGCTTATCACAAGGAAATGATTATGTGACCGGATACGACAACATGCGTTGAGATTGAGTAATCGGCCGTGACTCGCGGGCTCCAAAAGAGCCGCCATCCGTAGTCCGCAATAGCATTCCGCAACACAGTACATATGAAATTGATTTACTTCATAGCCAGACGCTCGATAACGATACTCGTGTGGGCTGTCATCTCGGGAAGTATCAGCGGGATCTGCACGTCGGCGCTTCTCGGGGTCATCAATCTAGCTCTCAACGAAAATCAGGCCTTATCAAGAAATCTCATTTATCTCTTTGTACTCCTGGCCGCGGTGGTTCCGGTCGCTCGTATTACTTCGGAAGTACTGTTGAACCATCTCGGCCAGAATGCTCTGTTGAATCTCCGGGTCGAGATGAGCCGGCTGCTTCTCAATCAGCCCCTGCGCCGCGTGGAAGAGTTGGGCTCGCACCGCATTCTGAGTGTCCTGCTTGATGACATTCCGAGCATTACCGGCCTGATTTCGTCGATCCCGCTGCTGTGTATAAACTTCGCTGTAGTCATAGCCTGCATGGCATACCTCATCTGGCTGTCGCCAACGCTGTTCTTCATCATGCTGGTGTTCATGGTCATAGGAATAACGACTTATTTCCTGCCGATCAGAATCGCGAAAAGCAGATTCAGAGCGGTACGGGAGGAGTACGATAATCTTCAAAAGCAATTTAACGCGCTGGTTCGCGGGGCAAAGGAGTTGAAGATACATCGCGAGCGCCGGACGGCATTTCTTGACAGTGTGTTGGCCCGGAGCGCGGGAAAGATCAGGGATAACAACGTAGCGGGCTCCAATATCTATACAGTCGCGGCAAGTTGGGGCCAACTCCTGGCCTTTGTCGTCATCGGGCTGTTGATCCTCGTCAATTCCAATCTCGGCCATGGTCATCACGCGATAACGGGCTTCGCTCTCTGTCTTCTTTATATGGTCGGCCCGTTGCAAATGATCATGAATGTAATGCCGCAGATGGGTCGCGCTAAGATCGCCATAGAGAAAATTGACAACCTCGGCCTCGATCTGAAGCAATCGGTTGAAGCGAATCACACAAGCTCCCCTTTCAAGTCCGACTCGCGCAAAGGCCGTATCGATTTCATAGATGTGATCTATAGATACTTCGGTGAGGACGGACGAGAGTTTCAGCTTGGGCCGATAAATCTCAGCTTCGAACCGGGTGAAATAGTCGTGCTCGCCGGAGGCAACGGAAGCGGAAAAACTACACTCGCAAAAGTGTTGTGCGGCCTCTATGTTCCTCTTTCAGGTACGATTCGATTTCAAGGCCGCGAGCTTACTCCGGATCTCATTGATGATTACCGGCAATATTTTTCTGTTGTTTTTTCGGATTTCCACCTCTTTGAAGCGCTTCTGGGATTGTGCAGCGAAAAAGTCGACGAGCGGGCGAAAGAATACCTTTCGGAGATGGGGTTGGATCTGAAAGTATCGATCACTGATGGGAAATTCTCGACGATCGACCTCTCTCAAGGCCAGCGAAAACGCCTTGCCCTGCTGGTCGCCTATCTCGAAGATCGCCCGATTTATCTGTTCGACGAATGGGCCGCGGATCAGGATCCTCGCTTCAAGGAAACGTTTTATCGCAGTCTAGTACCTGAGCTGAAAGAGCGAGGAAAGACGATCTTTCTGGTCAGCCATGATGACCGGTTCTACGATGTCGGCGACAGGATCATTACCCTTGAGTCCGGTATGGTGACGGCCGAAACGCGGCAAGCCATCGGACTGCAAGCCGTCTCCCAACTGATCTGATTCTCTGCGAATATCGAGAAGCCGGATGTCGGTCGCTAATGAGGTCGCGAATCGTAATCTTTGATTTCACGGTGCGGTCTAACGGCTTCGCCGCAGGTCCCAAACTTCAGGTCCCAAAACAATAAAATTGCAGGCGTCGCGAATTAAGTTCGCAAAATTAGATCGGTGAAGGCCGGTGAACACACCACCGCCCAGGCACTGATTGATAAGGTTCGTATTAAAGAGTCCGATCCAGCGTCGGTCCGCACACAAGAAATCGGTCGAGCAAGCGAGAGTTGCAGCGATCTGCGCGACCGTACTTGTTTCTGGTACTGACTTATCTTGTGTGCATCCATCCTTCTGAAGGGAGTATCGCGTGATGTGGAGCAATGCAGGGGTTCTTTCCACTATAGGCAATACGCCGCTCGTAGAATTGACTCGAGTACTCGGTGATTGCCGATTTCGATTGTTCGCAAAGTTGGAGGGCTTCAACCCCGGTGGCAGTATCAAGGACAGGCCCGCGTTGCGAATCATTCAGAAGGCACTGGAGGCGGGTCAGATTCATCCGAACACGGTTATCATCGAGTCCAGTTCGGGTAATCTCGGCATCGGGTTGGCTCAGACATGCCTGTACCTGGGCTTGCGCTTCATATGCGTAATCGATCCGAAGACAACTCAGCAGAACAGGCGGCTGCTGGAAGCATATGGGGCGGAATTGAATATGGTGACCGAGTCGGATCCCGCCACCGGAGAGTTTCTACAAGCCCGGCTCGATAGAGTGCGCCGACTTCTGAACTCATTCGACAATGCCTTTTGGCCGAATCAGTACGCAAATCTCTACAATGCGGAGGCACACCATCGCACAATGGAGGAAATCGTGCACTCGCTTCACGGCGAGCTGGATTATCTCTTCTGTTCCACCAGCACATGCGGAACCCTGCGAGGCTGCGCTGAATACGTCAGAAACAACTCGCTCAGGATTAAGTTATTCGCAGTCGACGCGGTTGGCAGTGTCATCTTTGGGAGCGCCGGCGCGAAGCGCCTGATTCCCGGACACGGCTCTTCTGTCAGGCCCGCCTTATATGAGGAAAACCTCGCCGATAAATGTATTCATGTCACGGATGAAGAATGCATCGCGGGTTGTCGAGCGCTGTTGAGTCGGGAAGCGCTCCTTGTCGGCGGTTCCTCGGGAGCCACTCTGATGGCCGTCAAGCGAATGAAAGATCAAATACCGCCTGGGGCCACGGTGGCTATGATCTTTCCTGACAGAGGTGAGCGTTATTTTGACACCATCTTTTCTGATCAATGGGTTCTCGAACACTTTGGCTCTCTGGGCGAGACTGATGATCGTGAAATCAGCAACAAACGTGTGTGGATCCCGGTGACAGCCAGCGCGCCCTCCAACTCGGTCGAGCCGCAAAAGTCTGGCGCCGGTCACGTTCGCAATAGTGTCTCGAGCCGGGAGGGAGAAAACGGAGTGAACGGGAAGAGCTTTCTTACAGTTGAGAATCTTGGGCCGGAAGCGTTGAACCACCTGGTGACCCAGGCCCTCAAATTGGACAAGGCCAACGGCAGTCAATCCAATCTCCTGCGCGGCAAAATCGTAGGTATTTATTTTCGAGTGTCGTCCACTCGGACGCGAACCGCCTTTACCGTTGCGGCGATGCGATTGGGTGCTCAGGTGATTCAGTACGGTCCGGTAGACCTGCAGCTCGCAACCGGCGAGACCCCTCACGATACAGGACGAGTACTGTCGCAGTATCTGGATGCACTGGTTGTTCGCACCAATCAACCATTGTCCGAGATGAAGGAGATTGCCGATCAAGGTCGTATGTCGGTAATCAATGCAATGAGTGATAACGAGCATCCAACCCAGGCCATAGCCGATCTGGTGACCATCTACGAAGCACTTCGGCGCCTTAATGACGTGCACATCCTGTATATCGGTGAAGGAAACAACACGGCCGCGGCGCTGGCTCTAGCGATCTCCCAGTTCCCAGGAATGACGCTCACAATTGTTTCGCCGCCGGGTTATGGGCTGCCGGACGAGTTGACCAGAAAGTGTTCGAATATCGCGAGGAAAAATGGATCGTCAATCGAACTCCGCGATAATATGAGAGATCTCCCCACGGAGGTGGATGTGGTTTACACGACGCGCTGGCTGACTATGGGAGTACCGAAACAAGATCTGACCTGGCGCGACAAATTCACTGCATTCCAGATTACGCCAGAGGTAATGAAGAGAGTTTCGAAGGGGCGAGAAACGATATTCCTGCACGACCTGCCTGCGATGCGCGACTGCGAGGTAGTCGATGAAGTGCTGGACGGTCCGCAGAGCATAGCATTCAGACAGGCTTATCATAAGCAGAGCAGTGCAATGGCGATTCTGGAGTGGTGCACTACGTCGCGATAATAGTAAATGCTCATCGAAAACCACGGACTCTCCGACGATGATCGCAATTTCCGTTTGGCCTTCGAGACCTGCGCTGTCGTGCCCGCGCAATTCAATCACGAGGCTCACGTGCGGATTGCGTATGTCTATCTCGTCGAGTCCGATGTTGAGCAGGCCGCCGAGCGAATGCGCGAAGCACTTCTGAATTTTATCGAACGCAACGGCATACCACGCGCCAAGTTCCACGAGACAATGACTCGCGCGTGGATACTCGCCGTTCGGCATTTCATGAATAAGTCAACGAGCGATTCCTTTACGGACTTCATTGCCGGGAATCAGGTGTTGCTCGAAAGTAAGATAATGCTCACTGACTATTCAGCGAGTGTTCTGTTCTCATCGGACGCTCGCGAATCATTCGTGGAACCTGACCTCGACCCTATCCCACAGCACGGCAAGTAGCCGCCTCCAACCGACACTTTCGGACCTTCCATACCCAGCAGATCAAGACATAGCAGCGCACGATGCAGAACTCATCGTCGCACTCTGTATCCTTTCGGCGATAATCTGAGACCCACCACTCGAATCGCGGTTGAGCAGTTAGTATCCGAAAGTAAGACCGCAATTGCGCGATGATGCGATCCAACGAACCGGGTTGACTTGCGATCTTCTTCGCATGCGTGTGTAGTTGGATAACTGAGCAGCTCAGCCCGATGCGAGACAATGATGGAATTGGAACTCGTGCCACTACTCGTTACAAGCACCTTCGGCTCGAAACCTTGCGATCAGTCCAGCTAATAGTCCACGCGTCGACGAAATCGGGATTGATGAAAGCACGAGAACCTGCCCGAATCCTGGTTGCCATCGGCAACAATCAAAGCAAGGGCTATCACCTGGAGTTCAAAGGGCGATGGCTGCCCTAATCATTTTATGGCCGGATGTGAGAGGAATGACCTGCGCTTCTTCGGCGGACTTGCGATCGACGAGACTGCGAAGATAATGGATATGTCCCCTGCGACCGTCGAGGCACTGATTTAGACATCGGCAACCTCAATAGATTCTCTTCGCCTGTCGGCCGCTTCAATCTGCCCGGAAGCCCGGCGCAACTTTTTAGTGCCTCTTTGCGGCTCTTACCTCCGACGCTCCGGCGCTGTATGCTCCGACCCGAGCAGCACTGCAGAGGTGAAATAGCAATGAATCGAGAAAGAACGATGAGCTCGGATTATATGAACTGGGCTAAGACAAGCTCTCAAGCACGGTTCAACCTCGCCACGAGCGGACTTGCCTCTTGTTCGCTCGCGGACCTGAACGCGACTATCGGCGATCTCGAAATCAACGGAGTTAATCCATATGGCTACGAACCGCTCATGCGTGAATTGGCCAGGAAAAGCAATACTACGCCGGAATGTATTGTGACTGCCGTGGGAGCTTCGTTCGCAAATCACCTTGCCATGGCCGCGCTTGTCGAGCCGGGAGACGAAGTTCTGATCGAGCATCCGGGCTATGAGTTGATCTTGTCGCTCGCTCACTATCTCGGCTGCAACGTGAAGCGGTTCCATCGCCGGTTCGAAACGGGCTTCAAGCTGGACCCGGCCGACGTGGAATCCAACGTTACATCGCGCACGCGGTTGATTGTGTTGACTAATCTTCACAATCCGACTGGCGTCTTGACCGACGAAAACACGCTTAAACAAATAAGAGAAATCGCGCTCAGAGTGGGTGCCCGCATCCTCGTTGATGAAGTCTATCTCGAGATGCTTTACGTCGAGGGCGGCGGCCGCGAACTAGAAGAAGGCGTATCTGTTCCACACTGTTTCGCGCTCGGGCCGGAGTTCGTTGTAACTACGAGCCTCACGAAAGCATATGGCCTTAGCGGAATTCGCTGTGGGTGGATTCTGGCCAGTCCGGAGCTCGCATCAAAGATGTGGCTCCTGAATGATCTATTCGGCGCGACTCCGGTGCATCCGGGCGAACTGCTGAGCGTGCTCGCGCTTCGGCAGCTCGATAAGATCAGCGCGCGGGCAAGAGCGCTCCTCAAGACGAATCGACAGGTGCTTCTCGAGTTTCTGGATTCTCGAGACGATCTTGAAACGGTGCGGCCGGAGTTCGGCACAGTCGTGTTCCCTCGACTACGCCGCGGCGCGGTGGAAACACTTTGCTCGTTGTTGAGAGACAAATACGATACGACTGTTGTACCGGGACGGTTCTTCGAGATGCCGAATCAATTTCGCATCGGCATCGGGTGTGATTCTGAGATGTTGGCAGCGGGTCTGAATCGCCTGGGACAAGCGCTCGATGAAATGACAAATGACAAATGATTATATGATATTGACACGGTAGCAGTCGGGCCGTACCATCGGAAATAGAGGACTGCCGCTTCTACAATCCCCCGCCTCCTTTAAAATCTGTCGTGATATCAGTGCAGGTCCTTAAACGTGTAGCACAGGTTGCTCCTGATTCCGCTTCTGCATCGCGCGCAGCGCCGTCTTAGCTGCTTCCAGCTCCCTCCCCACACCTGATCGGGCCTCCAAGGAGTTCAAAATGGTCATCGGCGGCGCCCGGCCTATTCTATCCGTCATCTTTTTCGGAATATTCTTCTCAATTCCGATCTTTGCACAGCAAAGCTCCGCTCCAATCGACTATCATCTCAACAATTTCAACAATCTCAACAATGGACTTCGCGGGGGGCCTCGCGGGGCTTACTGGCTGCAAGTAGCGGCCTTTGGTGACTGGTCTTCGGCGACCAGATACGCAGCCGAGTTGAGCGCGGCCGGTGAGACCCCGGTCTGGGGCGCCGTCGACATACCCGGACTCGGTCGCTGGATTAGAGTCTTTGTCGGATCATTCGATAATCAAGCCGAGGCGCGCCGCTATGCCCAGTCGCTTATTAAGCGTCGCCTTATCTCGAGCTTTCTTGTGAGGCCGATATCGGAACTGGAAAAACTTGAATCGCCTCGCAACCCTGCTCGAGAAAATCTCGCGCGGAGAGGCGTTTCGGACTTTGAGAAAGAGAGGCGCACAGAGCCATCCGCCCCGACCGCATCTTTCGTCGATCCGGTGCAATTGCGCATACAGATTCGTCACGAGGTAGAGACATCGGCCGCGCTGGTTTCTAAGCCGTTGCCGCCGGCTTCCGGCATTGACCTGGCGCTGCTGACACGGATTGATCCAAGACCGCTCCGGGCGAGTGATCCGGTACAAATGGCGCTGGCAGCCGTTTTGGAGCTTCCGCGTGGAGCCGGCGGCGGGTTGAAATTGACCGGCGATGTGGAGGAGGGAATTGGGCGCCTCCGATGGATGGTCGGGAGCGACAATGCGTCTCTGGTTTCAATCGATGAAAACGGAATGGTTGGCATCGACCTGAGCTCGCTCGCGAATAGATTAGCCGGCAATCGCCGCGATGCCGGTACTACCGCCCTGCTCTTATCCAATGCGATAGCACTGAACGAGGGTCTCAGGTTGCTGGTTCAGCTTACATGCGGACCCGATATGTACCAGCTTCACATCGGTTCGTCCATAAATCTCAACGGCGGCAACATCGCGGTCTCGGGAACTATTAATCTCGACAACAACTACGACCGCCGGATAAACCCAAGCCGCCAGGACGGCAGGAAGCTTCCTTCCGAACGGCCTGCCGAAGGGTTTGATTCGCTTGTAGTGATCAACCCCTCCGCAAGATGGTTCAATCTCGAATCGAACCGGCTTGTGTCGCCGGGCGCGATCGCCTTTCACGAACTGGCCGAGGCTTACGCCAAGGTTCATCTCCATCTCCAGTATCTTCCTTCGGCCGCCGGCGCGGGCGCGCATGCAACAGCCGTCGCTCGAGAGTTGAAGCTCAGGTCGGAACGATGGGATTCCGATATCGTGGTCAGCGCTGGACTCAATCGAGTATTCAAGTCCGAACGTGACGTGTATCGATACTTATCGCAAGCGCGCGCCGACGCGGGTCAGTAAGCGCAGTCAAATCGGCGCATATTCTGAATTCAGCTTCTCTTCGAGAGAACGCTTCACCTGCGCCCATTCCGAATCGATGATGCTGAACCATACCGAATGACGTATGCGTCCAGTAGACGTCACCATATGATTTCTAAAAATCCCCTCTTCCTTCGCTCCAATCCTCAGAATCGCGTTTCTGGATTGCTCGTTGAGCGAATCGGTTTTGAACTCGACTCTATTTGCTTGAAGCGTTTCGAACGCATGACGAAGCATCAGGTACTTGGCCTCCGTGTTCGCGGGAGTGCGCTGCCACGGCCTGGAAATCCACGTCCAGCCGATCTCGAGACGTTTGTTTATTGTATCGATGGCGCCGAAGCGCGTGCTTCCAATCGCTAATCCGCTTGCCGCATCGATCGTCGCGAACGGCAGCGCCGTGCCGGCTGCCTGCAGCCGCAGCGCATCCTCGATGTAATCTCTCATTTGCTCCGGAGTGGAAACATTAGTAGGGATCCAGGTCCACAGATCCGGATCCAGCCCGACTTCCGACAACCGAGCATGATGCCCCTGTGAAAGCGGCTCCAGCCGGACGTAATTGCCTTGCAGAGTCGTGGGTTCGATGATCATTAGCGTTTTTCAGCAACCTTCCTGTCGTAGGTAAAATGCAGTACTGGCCGTGAATGCGAGTATAGCAAGAAGCCGTCATCTTCCCAGCCTCATTGCAATTTGTGATAATGACCGGAATGTCGTGCACCGATTCACCTGCCGCGGCGGTAGCAAAACTGAGCAGTGCATTCCTGGACGCACATAGAAGCGCCGGCTGCTATAAACGTGAATTGATCGACGAGATCGCCGCGCTTTCGTTGTCACGCTATGAAAATGAAGCGCTAACGGCTACGAGAGCTCTCTTCACTTCATTGATCGAGCCCCTAGCGGATTCGTTCGAGCCCGCTTCAGTGGGCCTCTACAATCGAATATTCGCGCAGCTTTCGGCGGCGTGTATGCGGCGGGAAAGCGAGTTTGCAAACCAGCTTAGGAGCTTCGGTGTCGGAACCGAAGAGCTTTTGTTCAAGCGCGCGGAAGAGTTGCGCGCCGCAGTTCATTCGGCGCCGAGCAGGAGATCGAGCCTGCATCGTGTCGAGAGAGTCCTTGTATTGTCGCGTGTCACGATTGGCGCCGATGTCGCGGTAACAAGCGTCATCGTCGAGAGACTGAAACAAGAACTTCCGGAGGCTGAGATCGTCATCGTCGGCGGCGGCAAACTTGCCGAACTGTTTGGCGGAGACAGGCGATTTAGATTCAAGGAGGCGGCTTATCAAAGGTCGGGCTCGCTTCGACACCGGTTGTTGTCGTGGCTTGAGCTGCTAAAGGCAATTCGAGAGATGAGCCGCGAGCTTGATGAGTTCGCGATCATTGATCCCGACAGCAGGCTGACGCAACTCGGCGTTTTTCCTCTAAACCCTGCCTCTCACAGTGATCGCTGCTTGTTCTTTCCGAGCCGTGAATTCAGAAGCGAGACGTCTGAATGCCTTGCGGCGCTTGCCGCGGAATGGAGCGGCGCGCTCTTCGGAAGCGAGCGACGGGTTACGCCCACACTGGCATTGAAGAAAGCCGACGTCCAGATCGGAGCAGATCTGGCAAGCAGACTTCGAAATCAGGGCGCGCACCACATAGCGACCATGAACTTCGGTCTCGGGGGAAACACGGCCAAGCAGCTAAGCGAGTCTTTTGAGCAATCGCTCGTAGCGGCGCTATTAGCTAACGGTGCGACCGTGATTCTGGATAAAGGCGCGGGTGAAGAAGAAGCTCGCCGCGTCGATAGGCTTCTAGAACGTTTGCGCGGCGAATGGGCTCGTTCCAGTTCGCTTTGTATACTCGAGTTGGACGAAGAGAAAATGCGCGAGGCGCTTTCGGCGCCCGGCGTTCAGCCTAATCTGGTCGTATGGAGCGGAAGAGTGGGACTGCTTTCAGCAATCATTGCGGCCGGCGATTCATATCTGGGGTACGATTCAGCGGGGCAGCACATAGCCGCGGCGCTGGGAGTGCCTTGCATCGACATTTTTTCTGGAACGCCATCTCCGCGTTTTATCGAAAGGTGGACGCCGCACGGATCGAATAAGGTTAATGTCGTCGCGGCACAGGAGTTCACGTCTGAAAAGCATGTTCTAGCTAGGGTGCTTAATGTCTGGCACAAACTTGCTGATTGAGAGTCATAGGCCACGCCATTCACGGCGAATTCCGCGTACGACCTGAATAACAGCCTCATCAAAGCCGCCTGTATATTCCGTTCAATTCGATTGGGCGGCCGCCGCTGCGAAAGAGACTCATATCAAGATCGACGGCTTCTTCCACCAGCGCTCTTCTTCGGGCAGCCGTAAATCGTAGTTACTGGAGTAAGAGGGACTGAGCAACTTCCAGACTATGCAATTGTGCTTGGTGACGTCGATGGGCGCGAAGCGACGCAATATGCTGGGCTCGATCGCTTCACAACAGAGTCTGGCTCCGGCTGATATAACGACTGCCAGTTTGGAATCGCGCTGACAGTCACAGTCCGCCACGGGACCGAACCCGAGTCGCAATTGAGCAGGAGCGGCCGCGAGCCGGCGGCATCTTCTATTGTCAGGGTGTTTCTTCAGAAAGATACAAGCTGCCTCAATTCGCTGATCGACCGGGTTGTCGATGCCGTCGGGCCGACGTTTATTTGTTATTCCCGGCGAGCGCTCTCATTGCTTCAATTTATTTGCAGCCTTCTTTTGTATGCTTGATGACGACCGAAGCTAGAGTGTTCTCCTTGGTCAACAGCAGCCCATCAGAGACATCCTGCAAATAAAAGGTCTGTCCATCGGCAACCCAGTCGCCGGTCGGCCAGGCGCCGCTGAGCGTGCTTCCGAACAGAGGCCCGTCAGGGCTTCCAATTCTGATCTCGATGTTCTTCGCGCCTGTCGCTTCCCAGGTGATGGTGGTCTTACCCGCGTTGCCGGTGCAGACCTGAACGGGATTCGGATTCGCTCGAATACTGCCTCTCCGCGCGGCTGCGGGAACCGGCTTATTTGCGCCTGTGTTCGCGGGAGCGCCGCTCTTCTTATCGTCCGAGCAGGAACAGAGCAGCAGAAGGATCAGCGCAAGGGTTAGGACTATTGGATTTCGGGTCGTTTGAGTTTTTGTCATAGGGCTCCTTGGTATTCGTCTCCTGGGAAATACACATAAACAGGCCGCTTCATTGCGTATGTGATCATTTCTTCGCAAGCCTGCAGGAAAAAAGCTCCGTGTTAAAAATGCCTTCGCCGGGATAATCCCGCTTTGTATATTCGACGTTGAATCCTAACTGCGTTAACTCATCATCGAGGTCGGTTCCATAGGAGCGATAGCTCAATGCCCTGCCGTCTTCCGAGTTGGCGTCGCCATGATATTCCTTCTCGGTGAGAAATATGTCGGTCGACGGATTCGAAGGATGAATTACTGCAACTCGGAAAAAAGTATCGTATCGATCCCGAAAATGAGGAACGGTGAACAGATAAAAGCCCCCAGGTTTTAGAACACGGCTTATTTCCCTGTGCGCGTTTGAATCCAATCTAACGTGCTCCATTACGTCGCTGGTGACGATGATATCAAATGTATTATCGGGAAAGGTCAGCTTCTCAAGATTCTGGTTGACCAGCTTATCGCCGAGCTTTTTGCCGAGCTTTTCATTCGGTCTGAATATGGAGGTGGTAAGGTCGATCCAGGGCGCCTTTGAAAGCATCTCCGGTATGGGGTACGCGTTCATCTCGAACCTGAATGTCGGCTGAGTGTCATATATCTCCAGGCGGGAGGTGTTTGCCATACGTTCCAGATCGGCGATGCTTGCGGCGGCGACTCCGGACAGTTCCTTGATGGCGCGAAGTATTCCGCGAGCAATCGACCTATAGCGGCTGGTCGTAAGACAATATCCACAGGTGAGCGATTCCCGGTACATCGCAGCGCTCTCATAAAAGAACGCGGCTTCATTCCCGCATATATTACACCGTCCCAAATGGTGAGACATTCCGCGGAATTTATTTGCGTTCTCGGCGCTGGTTAATGGAGCCCGTCCGGCGCTAAAAACGGATTTCTTTCCATTCACCGCAATCGCGCCGGATTGAATCTCGGATGAGCCGATCCTGGATATATGGCTCGCGATGGCTCCGCCTGATTCCGATCTTGTCGTTGTCTTTCTGCCAAGCACGCGCCAGAACGAGATGCCGTAGTTCAAACAAAACTCGCGCCTTTCAGCATCGGTTGAACAGGGCGTCGACTCCAACGCATTGAGATATACGGCAAGCTGCTGTTGAACTTTCGGGCGAACCGAAAGGGGCACACCTTTCAAACTCTCCATCGCCTCTGCGCGCAACCCGACGGCTATTTCGCGGACCGTTTCTATCCCATGGTTAGTCAAGTCGTCTTCGATAATGGTCATTGCGAGACCGGCAGCTTCAAACATTTTCTGATATTCATCGAGCCGGAAATAGTGTCGAACGGTGTACGGAATTCCCGGGGCATGATTCGCGTAATATTCGGCAGCCTCCGGATAATCAAGCAACGTGATGCCGAATAGCTGATAGTGCCCGTCTTTTTGCACGTGCCCCGGATGATAGCGGTTTGGTATCTCGAAGTATGCAATACCTCCGGCCTTGAGCATATCCGAGACGTTGAAGAGCGTCGCCCGCGGATCGTCAACGTGCTCGATAACATCATTGCAGGTGATAATATCGAACGAATCACGAAGCTCGGACAGCTCTTCCGAGCGAGTCGCGTCCCTTAGCTCGATGGGTGCATCGATCGAGTTGTCCGCGAGATTATGCCTGGCGAGCGCGAGAAGCTGCCGGTCTATATCGATTCCACTGACGGTTGCGCCCAGCTCAGCGAACGCCACCAGAAATCCACCGAACGCGCAGCCCACATCGAGGTAGTTCTTGCCTCTAATTTCGGAATATCGGCCCAGCAGTTTTGTGACATTTCTGCCGCGCTCGTTGCAGGTAATCGCAAATTCAAACACCATTGGAAGACACGGATCTGAAACTATTCCCGCAAGGTGTTTGCATAGAGCGTTGAAAAAGCTCGAATTTCGCGGGTTCCGGAAGCCGGCAAAGCGGCGCGCAATCTCCCGGGCCGGTTCTGTGCCGCTTTCAATCTCACTAGTATTGCCGTTGCTCACGATCGCTTTGTCGGCGGAGACGCGATGGCCGGCGCCTTCTTTTTCAGCCGACGAAAGGGCTGCCAGTACGTCCTTTACTCTCTTATCCCATGAATTCGCTCGAGCGATTTGTTGAAAACTCGCGCGGCTTTCCACGTCACCGCGTTCTCTCGCCGCATCCAACGCGCGAGAGAACTCATCCGCATTCGCCGCAATCAGTACTTCGGGGAAGCGCTGGCATTCAGGCATGGGAGTCGTGATGACCGGCTTGCCTCCAGCGAGATATTCATACAGTTTGAGCGGCGAGGTCGAAAGAGTGATGTCGTTGATGGCGAATGGAATCGTCGCGACGTCGAACAGAGCAAGATACCCCGGCAGAGTCTTGTACTCGCGCGGACCAATCCATTTGACATTCGGCAATCCGAGAATACGACTCTTGACCAGACTCTGATCAAGCATTTGCCCGATCAGCAAAAAGTTCCAATCGGTCCTCGCGATCGCCACTGCCGCGAGGAGTTCGTAATCGAACCAGTGCGCGAACGCGCCGTAGTAACCCGCTACAGGTTTTCCTTCCCGCAGGAGCTCAAGCAACGCGGGATCGTCGACCGTTGATTCATGTTCCGCGAAGTGCGAGTAGTCGACCCCGTTAGGCAGATACAAGGCGTCGGGGCGAATAGCAACGGCCTGCTCGTGCAATCGTGAAGCCACGCTGGCAACAACGGCGGCTCGCTCGATGGCGCGCTCGTGATTCGCCTGCAGGAAGCTCGAGTCGTATGGGAAGACCTGTAGATCATCGATCCAGTCGTAAATTATTCTCGCGGACTCGGGATACTGATCGATGCGATCGAAGTTATATGGGAACGTCCACAGGATCGCCCCTTCGATCTGAGCCAGAGTCTCCGGCCAGCCTTTGAATAGGAATAAATTGTCCTGAATCTCCTTAAATCCGCTGAAGCCCTCGTTGACATTGCTGCAATCGAAGATGGAAACATATCCGCTGCGAGCAAACGCCTGCGCCAGATGGTGCGGTCGCTGGAACAGAGTTATATTCCAGCCGATCGATGGCAGAAAGATTACGGCGCCTTTGGCGGCTTCGACACGGGCTATGACTTCGCTGAGATCCACCTGATCGCCCGCCTGAGCTTCCGATTCCGGTAGAGGAGCCGCGGGATCGGGAAGCGCGCCAACTCCGGCCCACTTGGATTCGTATTTCTTTTTGTTCTCGTGATAGATCTCCAGATACCGATCTTCGCCGAGCAGGATGAATGAAGCGCGCTGCCAGTGATGAATAAAGGAATCGTGCGCGCAGCGAAGCTCATAGCCTCGGCTCCGAATTCTCCTGCAATAGTCATCGTCTTCGAACATTCCGATCCCGAACCGCTCGTCGAGAAAACCAACTTCTTCGAATACCTGCCGTCTCATCGCGACACAAAACATGGCGAGCATGTTTATTGGAACAACTCTTCCGTCATTCTCGCGCGTATACTGGGCTGCCCAGGCCTCGATCTCATTCGCGTTTGTATAGCCGACAGCTATTTTCGCGTCGTTCGCGATGGCGTTCGTGACCGGACCAATGAGACCGATTCTATGATCCTCTTCAAGGTGCCTGATCAAAGTCGATAGCCAGCCCCGCGTCGGAATTGTGTCGTTGTTCAGAAGAACGAGGTATTCACCGGTCGCTTTTGCCAGGCCCGCGTTGTTCGCGGCGGCGAATCCGAGATTGGACTCATTCAGCAGGACCGTCATGTTCGGATACGAGATTTCCGCTTCCTTGAGATATTCAGGAGTGCCGTCGGTCGAGCCGTTGTCGACAACGATCACTTCGAAGTTGGGCCACTCGGTTTTAGCGTAGAGATTCTCGATGCAAAGCCGATTCAGACTGAGATTGTTAAAGGTCACGATGATGATCGATGCCCTCGGGAAGAGATCGTGGACGGCGGGAGCCAGGACTTCGAATCGCGCCTCCCAGGTTTCTTGCCTGGCGAACTGCCGGCGGCTTGTCACGGCTTCATCATTGTCCTCATCGATCGCGGCGGCTATCTCGCGCTCGAACTCCTGGGATGTTTCGGCCAGCCTTATGAGCGGAGCCATTTGGACGATCTCGGGCAGCGGCACGGCAACAACGGGCCGTCCCGCGGCGAGTATTTCATACACCTTGACCGGGTTCGTCGCTTCGGTTAGAGGGATTCGCCGAAACGGCACGATAAGGACGTCGAACGTTTGGATCAGCGAGGGAAGATCTGAATAAGGTTTTTCTCCGGTCAGAGAAATGTTCGGAATTTTCGACAGCCTGCGTATGTCGGCGGTGAAAGTGGAGCCAACCAGAATGAAGTCCCAATCCGGCCGTTTCTCCGCCAGATCGGCAACCAGGTCCGAATCGAACCAATCCGCAATAGCGCCATAATATCCTATGACCGGCCTCTGACCTTTCGCGGGAGCGCCGACCGCGGCGAAGTGTTCATAGTCACAAGCGTTTCGAATGAGGAGCGGATTAGAGCCGTGCTGCTGCGCCCAATCCATCAGGAAGGTCGAAGACGCGACAACGACGTCGGCCGACCGAATGAGGTCCAACTCCTGACCCACCATACCCTGATCGTTTGTGGAAAAACCGGCGTGATGATCCATGCAATCATAAATCACCGGCCACCCAAATGCGGCTCGAGCCCTCTGTGCCAGAGGCCACCAGAACGGCAACTGCACAAATGCCGCTGTCGCCCCAAGTGAGAGCTCAAGGCGAAGAGCGTTCAGAGATTGAAACAGCGATTGCTCGTCGGCTCCGCTCAGGCTGCCTTGATACACGTTGATTGGGAGCCCTGCGAGTGAGACTTCGAATACGCGAGGCGCCTTTTCCGTAAGAACGAAGGGCGGACCTTGCTGCCTGAGGTTTTGAGATATGTAAAACACTCTGTGCCCGGCGCGCGCGAACTGCATCATCAGTTGCTGCGGACGTTGAAATCGAAAATCCCACTCGATAATTGGAAAGCAGATGATGTCATAACCCTTGTTTATTTCAATCGCCTGCTGTGATTCAAGCTTCGACTCGACGGTGATTGGCAAAGCATCTTCGCGAGACCCACCCTGCCGGCTGCTCTCATTATTATTCCTGAACAGACTTAGCGCAGGGAGCAAGTATCGATGCTTGATGCGTCCGTAACGGACCAGAAATCTCCAGCCGCGTGAGCGTTTGATCTCATCCAACTCTGCCGCGACGATCTTTCGCGTCCGTTCACTCTCGGCCGCATCGTACGTGAGTTTATTAATGAGAGAATCTTTCTCCGCTATTCGAGAGGACACGGTTCTTAATAATTCTTCTTTGGCGTCTAAGTGGCTCGATGCTCTTTTCAAGCGGCTATCGAGAGCGCGCACCGTCTTTTCAAATGTTCTAAGCGCTTCCTCTTTCTTGATAAGCGAAGCGGAGAGATCGAGTCTTAGACGCTCCCGTTCGGCGAGCGCGGTCGCGAGCGACTTCTCCCTTTTCTCGGCAGCAGAGACTATTGCCAGGAGTTCTTCGTCCTTACCGGCGACTTCCGCCGCGAGGAGACCAAGCTGTTCGGGCTGCGCAGCGTCGGATACTTGGCGAATGTGAGTTCCATTTGCGGCGGATTCATCGCTCGTTCTCGCAATCAGATATTCCCTGGAGCCGTATCCGACGAGGATCTGCTTTCCTGGCCAGCGAACCGGGTCAACATCAATTTCCTTCGCGAAGATTCGCCTGAAGCCGGCGATCTCGCCAGGGAAGGAATACTGGGTGAATCTTGTTACGTGATGTTCATGCAGCGGCAACGTCTCACGCAGAGGAACGAGAAGAGCATAAAACATTCGGCAGAAGCGCAAGTGCCGCTCGATGACTTTCAGCGGATGAGGAAAATGTTCGAGACAATTCGATGTGACTATTACGTCGAGGCCGTCAGGTATTTCATCATTAATAAGAAGGAACTCGTTAGCGGGGAAACGGGCTTTCGCCTCGCGAAGGGCGGCGCTGGAACGATCTCCTCCGATAACCTGGCATTTCGGGAATGCCTTCTGTAGAGCATCGACTCCTTCACCAAACGCGCAGCCCCAATCAAGAATCCTCGCCTGGGTAGATCTTAGATAGGCGACTTCAGACTCGGGTAATTCGGAAATGAGTCGTTCCATGAAATGGCGAGTCTGTTCGCTTCCTTCGTTGGCCTCCCATTCCGAGGCAAAATACTCCTCCCACCACTCTCGCGAGTTCACCGGATAATTGGAGCAACTATCATCCATCCTGCTTCCTTAATTCTTGTCTGACGGACAAAATACAAAATCGCCTGACTCCGACCAGCCACAGCAAGCAGCAAAGACTATTATCTGGCAGGCGCCAATGCAAGCTTCACTTTATCGGCGCGTCACGCACCTCAACGGCGCACCAGCCGGAGCAGCGATGAACAATTATGTGAGGGAAGCGCGCGAGAGATTCTTGTCCGCTGACGATTGACGCAGTGATTAACGAAGATGGCGAAGTCCAACTCCTTGAGCCCGTAAAGCTGCCGGCCGGTCGGCGGGCTCTGGTAACCATATTGGAAGAATCCGCAACAATTACCGAAACCGCGTTAATGAGCGAACTCGCACCTGGGAAGACTGGAACAAACCGGAGGAGGATGCTGCGTGGCCACACCTACAACAGGTGCGGCGCCCTTTCTCTGACCTCTCGCAAACTCAAGGTCTACTTGTGAAGATGAGTTACTCTCGGCGCTTCCGTAAAACTTAATTAGGCGACCTCAACTGAGAGCCAACCCGCACCAAGAACTTTGGTCCCCAAACAAGGATAAGCTCGATAACGGAATGAAGCCTGAGCTCACAAGTGAGTAGGCGCTACATCTTCGGTGATGTAGGCCTCGATCACATCGCCTATCTTCAAATCCTGGAATCGTTCGACGCTAATTCCGCATTCGAAGCCCTGCTTGACCTCGCTCACATCGTCTTTGAACCGGCGCAATGAATCAATGCGCCCCTCGAATACGACTGCGTTGTCGCGCAGAATACGCGCCGTCGTGCGTTTGATCGATCCGTCGAGCACCTGACAGCCTGCGATTGTTCCAATGCGCGGAACCTTGAAGATCTGGCGTACTTCGGCGCGGCCGGTTATCACTTCGCGCTTGGTAGCATCGAGCAGACCGAGCATCGCGCTGCGAATCTCTTCTTCGACCTTATAGATGATGGTGTGAAGGCGAATGTCGATGTCTTCGATTTCCGCTATCTCGCGCGCACGCGCCTCGGGCCTGACGTTGAAGCCGATGATGATCGCCGCGCGATTCATGTCTTTTGATGACGCGGCGGCAAGCATGACGTCGGACTCGGTGATTGCGCCGACCCCGGAGCGGATTATTCGGACTTTGACTCGTTCAGTAGAGAGCTTGTTCAATACGTCGCGCACGGCTTCGACCGATCCCTGAACGTCGCCCTTGAGAATCACCAGCAGTTCCTTGATCTGGCTCTTGTCCGCGAAGAGCTGTTCGAGACTCCGGGCGGAGGTTCTCGCGATTGCGGCCTGGCGAGCCTGCATTTGGCGCTGAGCTGCGATGTGCTGCGCTTGACTAGGATCCTTGACTACTTGTATCTGATCGCCTGCCGCCGGGACTCCCTGTAATCCCAAGACTTCAACCGGGGTTGAAGGACCGCTTTCGTCGATCGGCTTTCCTCTATCGTCGAGCATGGCGCGAACGCGTCCGAACACCTGACCGGCGATAAACGAATCCCCCACTTTTAACTTGCCTTGCTGAACGAGCACGGTAGCAACCGGGCCCCGGCCGCGATCGAGCTTGGCTTCAAGCACGACTCCCGATGCCAGTCGATCCGGATTGCCTTTGAGATCCAGGAGGTCGGCGGTAAGCAGTATCATTTCGAGAAGCGCGTCAATGTTCTGGCGCTTCTTGGCGGATATCTCGACGATAACGACGTCGCCGCCCCAGCCGTCCCACAGCAGTCCGCGATCCGCGAGCTCCTGTTTGACTCGATCAGGCTGCGCGTCGGGTTTGTCTATTTTGTTTATCGCAACGAGGATCGGAACTTCAGCAGCGCGAGAATGGTCTATAGCTTCGAGAGTCTGCGGCATGACGCCGTCGTCCGCGGCCACGACTAAGACCACAATGTCCGTGACTCTCGCGCCTCGCGCGCGCATCATTGTAAATGCCTCGTGACCCGGCGTATCCAGGAATACGATGCGGCGCAGTTGTTCGGGTTTATCGGGATCCGAAACGTTCACGGAATAGGCGCCTATGTGCTGAGTTATTCCTCCCGCCTCTCCTTCCGCAACACGGGTCTCGCGGATTGCGTCAAGAAGCGAGGTTTTGCCGTGATCGACGTGGCCCATCACGGTAACCACAGGCGCGCGACTGACCAGCCCTTCTTCGCCCGATTCGATGATCTTCTCTTCTTCGATATCGGTGATCATCTCCTCGAACGGTACAAACGATACATCGCAGCCGAATTCGCGGCCGATCTGGCTCGCTATCTCAGGATTGACTGTCTGGTTTATCGTCGCCATCACGCCGCGTTGCAGCATCATCTGGACAATGTCTTTTGGTTTCACATCGAGGCGTTCAGAGAGGTCCTTAACGGTTGCACCTTCTATGAGCCTCACAGGCTTGAATTCGGTGAAAACGGGCTTAACCTTGGGATGAACGACGCCCGGACCCTGATGATGGCGCGGAGTATCGACGTGTCTCCCGTCGTCGCGGCCGGGCTCCCCGGCTCGTTTGCCCCGACGTGTTCTGCGACGCGGCCGCCCGGTGTCTTCCGGAATATAGACGGTCCTCGACGGCGGCTTGGGAGCAGAAACTCCCGTTTCAGCCGCGCCCGTTCTTGCCTGGGAGAGACTTGCACTGACGGCGGAGCTGGTAATGCCGGGCTGAGGCTTGAGCACGCGCACCTGAACTCGCGGTCGAGGCGCTTCGGCGGCCGGCATTCGCGGAGCAGATGACGGTGTTTGAGTGGGAGGAGCGGGGCTTTGAGCCGGCGGAGCTGGAGCCTCCTCGACAGCGGATGCCGCTTCTACTCCTGAGACCGGTCGCTCAACCAGTGGAGGAGCGGCTCTCAACTTTATGACCTTAGGCCTGGGCGGCTCGATTCTTGATTGAACCGCTTCGAGGGCGGGTCGTGTTTCTTGAGCAGCCGGAGAAGCCCGCTCAACCTGCATCTCCTCGGCGGTTGCAGCGGCCTCAGATTCGGCCGATTGCGCAACCTTTTGGGTCTTGACCAGGCGGGGCCCGACTGCCGGAGCGATTTTCTTCGGGAAGTACTTGGTTCGAATGCGCTCGGCGACTTCCATCGGAACAGTGTTAGAGGGCACGCTTACGTCGATGCCCTCACGCCGCGCATCGTCCATCACTTTCTTGTTGTCTAGCTTGAGCTCCTTAGCCAGATCGTAAATTCTTATCTTTTGAACTGCCATATTGATCCAAGTACCGTTACCGAGCTGCTCCTGAGCCATTGACCCGCGGCCTGTTAAACCGCCGCACTATTTCTCTTCGCTGCCGTCGGAATCTTTCGCTCCGGCATCGCTTTCGCCTTGTTCCTTATCTTCGGCGCCGTCATCTTCGGCGCCGTCGCTTTCTTCGTCGTGTTCATCCGGCGCCTCGGCGGTCTGAGTGTCGCTTTCGAACGTTTCACCTGCCTCAAAAGCAGCCGACGTGCCATCCGACTCCACCTCCGCATCAGCCTCTGATGGTGCTTCCGACGCCATAGATGCTTCGTGCGCGGCCGTTTCTGTTTGAACCTGGGCTTCGTGCGCGGCGCGCGCTTCACGGGCGTGTTTCTGAGCGAGAAGCCGCTTGGCTTTTTCAAGTATTGTAGTGGCTTCGTCGAGACTTATGTCAATGGCGTCGACGATTTCGTCTATCGATGTGGACGCGAGTTGCTCGATGTTCTCGATGCCGCGTTCCTTCAGGCGCTCCGCGGTTATCTGATCGAGCGCAAGGCTCTCGCGAATATCGGTCAGAGTCGCTTCGCTCCCGGCCATCACGGCTTCGAGCTGGGCAGCCGCGGCGCGAGCAGCTTCTTCGGCGCTCCTGATATCGACATGCCAGCCGACCAGCTTGGCGGCCAGCCTGACGTTTTGTCCTTTCTTGCCGATTGCGAGCGATAGCTGATCTTCGGGCACGGTAACGGTCAGGCGCTTATCTTCAAAGCTGTTGATTTCGACCTTTGATACCTTAGCGGGTGACAGTGCATTAGCGGCGAATACGGCCGGATCCTCGCTCCATTCGATAATGTCTATTCGCTCGCCGCGAAGCTCCCTGATGATCGCCTGGACTCGCGATCCCTTCATGCCGACGCAGGCTCCAACGGGATCGACATCGCGCTCAGTCGAGATTACGGCAATCTTAGCGCGGTCGCCGGGCTCGCGCACTACTGCTTTGATTTGAACCGTGCCGTCATAGATTTCGGGCACTTCCATTTCAAACAGGCGCTTTAGCAACTCGGGAGACGTTCGCGAGACCTCGACTTGCGGCCCTTTGGCTTCTTTGGAAACGGAGTGAATTACGACGCGAACTCGCTCGCCCTGGCTGAACGACTCGGCTCGGGACTGCTCTGTGCGAGGAAGAGAGGCTTCTACCTTTCCAAGATCGACGACTATGCGGCCGCCCTCGAAGCGCTTGACGAAGCCGTGCACAAGCTCTCCGAGCCGTTCGATGTATTCGTCATAGACGATATTTCGTTCGGCTTCCCGGACCTTCTGAAAAATGATTTGTTTTGCGGTTTGGGCGGCTATCCGGCCCAGTTCTTCGCGGGATTTGGGGAACTCGAGCTGATCGCCTTCTTCGGCGCCTTCCACGCCCATCTCAACGACGTCAGCAAGAGAAATTTCGATTGCCGAATCGACGACGTTTTCTACCACAGTTTTGACCGCAAACAGCTCTACGTCTCCGTTCTCGAGATTGTAGCGTGCGTGCAGGTCTTCGCCTGTTTTGAATTGCTTTCTGGCGGCCGTCACCACGGCATCTTCGATCGCGGATATGATTACTTGCGGATCGATGCCCTTCTCGCGGCTCAGAATATCAATGGTCTGCGGTATCGGACTGGTAGACATATCTTAAACTCCGGCCAATATTCGAGGCGGCTCAAGGCCGCGGGATCACTCATTAGAACTTAAACTCGATATTCGCCTTTGCCACCTTTTCGTACGGTATTTCAATCAAGCCGACGCCGTCGGCTTCCATAATAACTTTGTCGACGCTGAAGCCCTTGAGGGTCCCACGAAAGGTTCGTTGGCCCTGGATGGGTTCAATCGCCCTCAACTTAATCCTGGACCCGGCGAATCGCTCGTAATCCGCTGGTTTGTACAAACCCCGCTCGATTCCGGGTGAAGAAACCTCGAGAGTATACCGGCCGGATATCAGGTCCTCTACATCAATCAATACACCGACTTGTTTACTGACTCGCTCACAGTCGTCATGACTTATGCCGTCAGGCTTATCTATATAAATTCGCAATATGGAATTCCCCGCTGGGCCGACTTTTTCCCAGTGAACTAACTCGAGGCCCTCGCGGTTGACCACGCGCTCGATAACGACGCCTAACGGCTCCGGACCCTCTGTCGCCATACCCACTCAAGTAAAAAAGTGGGCCAAAGCCCACTCCCTCAGCAAGCCGTTTATATTAAGGCTTCGTCTGATCAAAAAGCAAGGGCAGATAAAAAGAGCAAAGAGCCCGCATTCCAATCAACTCAAACTGCACATATTATTGACAAGGCATGTGCCGTGATAGATAATCAGTCTCCGCGAACGCGAGCCCTGGCCTCCGGAAGAAAAGCCCTGATAATTGGCAGGCAAAGCCCCGTAGCAAATAGCCCTGGTATTTGGAAAGCCTCGTAATGATTTCCATTGAAATGATCTGATTGGGAGGACCTCAAGTGCAAAAGGAGTTTGAGGATCGGCTTCGCCAGCTACTCGAAGAACTGGTTCGGTCGCGCGTCGGTTCCCTTGAACAAGAAATCAGCCGCCTCCAACGCGAATTGAACGCCTCGTTCACCTCGCTTCTGGAGAGCACCGATGCCGCCACTGCTATTCCGGAATCCGATCTCTCCCTTTCGCGGATCTCGGCGGAAGTAGAAGCCCAGGTTGGACAGGCAAGCGCCGAAAGCGCAAAACTCGGTTCCGACCTCGCACTGCTGCGAGATTCGGTGGACGAAATCGGCCAGCAGCAGACCCAGGCGGAGGTCCTGAATTCGCTCGTCGAGCGAATCGCGAATTTCGCGCCGAGAGTTGTTCTCTTTGTCGTGAAGGGATCGAATGCACTTGGTTGGGCCGCGCGCGGATTTGACGATACTCTCGGCAACGCAACTATCCGCGGTCTGTCGGTGTCGCTTCAATCGGACACTATACTGCAGGCCGCGATAAACTCGCTGGAAACATGCTCCAGCGCGCCTGAACAACACACGGAAAACAATCTCATACTGAGCCGGCTTGGGGGCGGGCGGCCGGAAAGGCTGCTCGCCGCGCCGCTCAAGGTGCGCGGAAAGTCGGCCGCCGTCTTGTACGCCGACTCATCCGACCGCGCTGAAGACAGCGTCAATATTGAAGCAATCGAATTGCTCGTCAGCACAACCGGGCTCGTAGTTGAGCTGACATCGCTCCGCGCTCGCGCGGGCGAGGCTCCCGCAAAAGCGCCGGTTCAACAAACTCCCAGCGGATCGCTGCAGCCGCAGCCCGCGGCGCAGGCTCCTGCCGCCGCGCCGGCTGCGTTTAGCGGCGCAACGGGAGGACTTGGAGAAAGGCGATCCCAGCCCAGCAGCCCCATGATCGGCGGCAGCGGGCCTCTGACTCCGGCCCAGGGAAGAAAAACATCTGGAGACTTGGCCGCTCCGGCTGCATCCGATGCGGCCTGGAAAGCACCAAAAGGAAACGAGGACGAGCGGCAGCACACCGACGCGAGGCGATTTGCTCGCCTCCTTGTCAGCGAGATCAAGCTCTACAACGAGCAGAAGGTCATAGAAGGCCGCAGGAACGGAGACCTTTACGAGCGGCTAAAGGAAGACATCGACCGCAGTCGACAAATGTATGACAAGCGCATCACGGCGGGCGCGACGGGGCGGTTCGATTATTTCTACGAAGAGCTCGTCAACACGCTCGCGGAAGGTGATCCCGCGAAGCTCGGCGCGAGCTTCCCAGCTCAACAGCGTCCTTGATCGCATCCATATCTATAGCTGTATGTATTTCTTCAAACTGTTTCACTCGTCACTTTCGGGGTCGATCGCGCGACGCGGCGGGCTTTTCCTACTGGTACTCACGATTCTCTGGAGCCCATCTCCGCGATCCAATTCGACAGTCGATGCCGATTCGCAAAACAGATCAGAGCCGGGAATACAAGAGCTCAGGTCGCTGGTCTTAGCTACCAGCGGAAAACCGGGTGAACAAGACCTCGTCCGGCTGGAATCGAAATACAGGCACACCAGAACAGAGGCTCTCGCTCGCTTCCTTCGCGGCTATCTTCATCTTGGAGGAGGCGCGGGTTCCCAAGCCGCGGATGCTTTTGACGAGTCGATCATAGGCTCGGCCTCCGCTCTCGGAGACTACGCGCTCTTTTATCGAGCCGACGCTGAAGCCGCTTCGGGCGCGGCCCAGACCGCGTCGAAAGACTATGCGCGAATCGCGGATCAATACGCGGATTCGATCCTCAAACATGACGCGCTGTTAAAATCGGCGGAGATTTCTATTCAACTCGGCGATGCCAAGCGAGCCGTCGAATTGCTGCGACCGATGAGCGAGGCTTTAGATGGCGAAGCGATGTACCTTCGAGGTCTCGCAAGCGAAAAGCAGGGCGACATTTCAGCAGCGGTCAGGCTGTACCGGAGCGTCTACTATCATCGTCCAGCGACCCGATCGAGCGAACAGGTTCTTGCTCGGCTCGTAGCCTTGAAGGCTGATCCTGCGCAATTGCCGGGCTCACTGGAAGAGGAAACGGCCCGGGGGGACGCGTTTTTCGATTCGAAACTCTTTGCGGAGTCTGCCCGCGCGTATGAACACGTGATTGCATTGTTTCCGGCGGCAGCCGCGTCAAACGATGCGTTGAACCTTCGGTTGGGAATAAGCCTGCTGAACAACAAGCAGCCCTCGGGCGCTCTTCCCGCTCTTATGCGTGTCAGTGAAAGGGGTCCTGAAGCGCAAGCCGAAGCGATGTACTATCAGGTAGAAGCTTATAGACGCGCCGAACAGGCCGCGCAGGCCGCGGCGGCCACTGACAAACTGCTTGCGCGTTTTCCAAAAAGCAAGTGGGCGGAGAACGCCTTGTTCAATCTCGCAAACACATTGAACAAGCAAGGCAGAACGGCTGAGGCATCCACCAGATTCCGCCAGTTAGTTACGGCGTTTCCATCGGGAGACTATGCCCCGGAGGCGTCCTACAATCTAGGCTGGCACGCATATCAATCGCGGCAGTTTTCCGATGCCGCGCGCTTACTCGAACAGCATATTGCTCGATATAGATATCCGGCGTCTCGGTATCTGGGTGAAGCGGGGCTCTGGGCCGGTAAATCCGAGGAATACATCGGAGGAAAGGCGCGAGCGCTGGCCTTGTATGATCTGGTTGCTCAGCGCTACCGCTACGGCTATCACGGCTACATTGCAGGCCGGCGAGCAGCGGCTTTACGGGCGGCGAATCCTTCGTTAAGACCCGAAGAGCCGAGACCCGGCTCGGATCTGGAGCACGTCCGCGAGAATCTGCTGTTCGTCGACAAAGTCGTCGAGACCTGGGACGGCTCTGAATCCAAGAGAGTAGCTCGCGCCGACGATCTCGAGATTATCGGATTGAGCGAGCTCGCTATTCGGGAAATGAACGAAGCGCTGAAAGACTATTCCTCTTCCCCGAAACTCAATCTCCGATTGGCTCAAACATACGCGCGGCGAGGCGACAGCTTTCAGGCGACTTTGATCCTTCGGCGCGGCTATCCCGATCTATATTCATATGCCGAATCCGACGTGCCGCGCGAAGCCTGGGAAATATTTTTCCCGCTTCGCAACTGGGACTTGATCAAGCAGGAAGCGAAGCGCTACGGGCTCGATCCCTATATGGCTGCCGGATTGATTCGGCAGGAGAGCGTATTCAATCCCACGGCGATCTCACACTCAGGGGCGCGCGGCTTGATGCAGCTTATGCCGGCGACGGCTCAATTGATCGCGAAGCGACAAGGCGGAGAGCGAGTCACAACCGCCGATCTCTACAATCCGCTCTTGAACATCAAGCTGGGGATGGGATATCTCGCCGATATGATGGGGCAGTTCGGACGAATCGAGTTCGCGGCTGCTGCCTACAATGCCGGTCCGGGCCGCGCCAGACAGTGGATAGCGGAACGCGGTTCATCGGATATTGAAGACTGGATCGAGAGCATCCCGTTCAGCGAAACGCGGGGCTATGTGCAGGGGGTGCTCAGGTACGCCGCTAATTATCGCCGGCTGTACAAAGACTGAGGTCACCGCGAGAACTCATCACGCCTGCCGCTATAAAACCTAATCATGCGCTCTAGAGTCATAGCCGCGATGCTCTCCGCAATTCTTATCCTGGGTTATTGGTTTGTGCCGAGCCAAAGCGCTGCTGCGTCCGTGCAGCGACGATCTTCGCAAGGTCCCGCGGTTCAACGAGGCTCAGGCTCGTTGATCGTTTTAACGGGACATGCCGGCTCTGTAGTATTCATCAATAACATCCGTCATGGCTCAACCAGCGACGAGGGTTCGCTGGAACTGAAACGCGTCAAAGCAGGATCCTATCCGATCAGAGTCAGGACTACCGGGTTTAAGGATTGGACAGGATCAGTCGTAATTGCGACGGGCGCGGCGCGGCGATTGGCTGTATCGCAAATTGAAACCACGGATGAGGCGCTCTTGCATTTTCAAAGAGGAGAATCGCTTCGCGACCAGGGCAAGAACCGGGAAGCCGTCGAAGAATATAAGTCCGGGTTGGCGCTGCGAGCCGATTTTCCTGAAGCCCGGCTTGCCGCGGCCCGAAGCCTTATAACGCTTCAGGTTTTTGACGAGGCCGAAGAGCAGTTGAACAACGCGCTCACGAGCAGGCGAGCGCCTCAGGCGGAGTGCCGTACCGTTCTCGCTAACCTCCGTCGCTATCAAGGACTGGTGGATGAATCGATTATCGAATACAAAAAAGCGCTCGTGCTGGCGCGCGGTGTTTCGCCGGAGGCGCATATCGGGCTTGCTATAGCTCTGGAAGAGCAACACCAGATGGACGCGGCAATAAGGGAATATCGAATTGGAATCACTCAGGATATGGACACTGAACCAATTCTGTATTATTTGCTCGGAAGCGCTCTTGAAAAGGCCGAACACGGAAGAGAAGCAATCGAAGCGTATGAGAGCTACATCCGTCTCGATCCCGACGGACAGTACGCAACGGCAGTGCAATCGATAGTTGAGAGACTGAAGAAACCCGATTCGCGTTAGCGATGAATGAGTAATCCGCACAGCGAGCTGAAGTGATTGCGGCCTCGCCGATTCAAACCTTGCATTCTTGAACCTGCCATCACTTTCGACGAACCAGCATTGCACTGAGTAGCACGTCTGTTGATAATACACGGACACATGTCCAAACAAATGATCTCATCCAAAGCGGGGCTCTTCACGGAGTCGGTAATACGCGATATGACTCGGCAGGCAAATCTCTATGGCGCGATCAATCTTTCGCAGGGTTTTCCTGATTTTTCGGCTCCGGAAGAGATAAAGCTCGCGGCCTGCGATGCTATCAACGCAGATGTGAATCAATACGCCATCACCTGGGGCGCGAAGACATTCCGGGATGCTATAGCCGAGAAGTCATCCTGGTATCTCGGACTCGAGGTCGATCCCGAACGGGAGATTACCGTCACCTGCGGCTCCACCGAAGCGATGATGGCGGCCATGATGGCGATAGTAAATCCCGGCGATGAAGTAATCGTATTCGAGCCGTTTTACGAGAATTATGGACCGGACGCGATTCTGTCCGGCGCGACGCCGCGGTACGTGACGCTTCGTCCGCCTGATTGGTCCTTCGACCCCGACGAGCTTGCCGCGGCATTCAACAACAACACGAAGGCCATCATTATCAATACGCCGAATAACCCGACGGGAAAGGTATTCAGCCGCAAGGAACTGTCGACTATCGCGGCTCTTTGCCACAAATGGAACGTCATTGCAATAACCGACGAGATTTACGAGCACATACTTTTCAATGACAAAAAGCATATAGCGATGGCTGCGCTGGATGGTATGCAGGAACGAACGATCACGATTAATGGTCTGTCCAAGACATACAGCGTCACGGGTTGGAGGGTAGGTTATACGATTGCGCCCGCGGAAATCACTCAGGCAATCCGCAAGGTTCACGATTTTCTTACGGTCGGTGCGGCTGCGCCGCTTCAGGAAGCGGGCGCGCACGCGCTCCGGATGGATCGGTCCTATTATCAGAATCTTCAGCGCACCTACTCGGAGAAGCGCGGGAGAATTCTTAAGGTGCTTGGCGAGGCCGGCTTTCGTTGCTACGAGCCCGACGGCGCATACTATGTAATGACCGACATCAGCGCTTTTGGTTATAATAGCGATCTCGAGTTCTCGAATTTTCTCGTGAAAGATATCGGCGTAGCAGTCGTACCGGGCAGCAGCTTCTACCACGATCCCGTCCTGGGCCGAAATCAGGTGAGATTTACGTTCTGCAAACGCGATGAGACGCTCGGCGCAGCCGAAGAGAGGTTGGCGAAGCTGACCGGCCGTCTGACCGGCACCCCCTAAGTCTCTTCATTCTTACATTTCACCGGAAGCTCAACAATCTTGACTAGAATAGTATGAATATACTTGACTGAATATGTCGGGTACCTTAAATTATCGATGTACGAAAAAGAGCGAGACAGCCAGGGCAATTTTCCGAAATCAACGGGTAGTCAACAATGCAAGTATCGTCAAAGGGTAAGTATTCGGTGCGAGCGATTCTGGATATAGCCCAGCATTCAAACGGCGCTCCCATCTCCCTGGCGGTGATCTCAAAGCGAGAAGGCATCTCGCTCCTCTTTTTAGAACAACTCTTCCAACAACTTCGAAAAGGCGATGTAGTTAAAAGCGTGCGCGGCCCACTTGGGGGCTACGTACTGGCTCGAGATCCGTCCGAGATAACCGTAGGCGAGGTTATTAGGCTGGTCGAGCCGCCGCTTTACACGACTTCGTGCTTCAGCAAGAACGAATCGGTGGACAATTGCAGAATCGCGGATTCCTGCCTCGGTTATGTGCTCTGGAAACAGCTTTCGGATCACATCAACAGCTATCTAGACTCGATAACGCTGGCCGATCTTTGCGGCAAGCCCAAGCATGAGGTTGTCTACGATCTTAAGATGAAGTCCGGAAGGATGCTCTCCGGGAAATTCCCGGGGAAAGATCGAGAGTCGACCGACAAGTCTCGGAGCACAAACGAGGAGTCTCGGAGCATAAACGAAAAGGAAGCCGCGGTGGTCCCGCTGACCTGAGCGTTGGAAGATAAATTGAAGCCGTCGAGCAGTGACGGGCCTTGGAGATAAGTAATGTCGTTGAAGCTGCCGATTTATATGGACAATCACGCCACGACCCCATGCGATCCTCGCGTGTTCGAGGCGATGAGCCCGTACTTCACCGAGATCTTCGGCAATGCCGCAAGCCGCAATCATCGATTCGGCTGGGACGCGGAAGAGGCCGTCGAGAACGCGCGCAAGCAGATCGCGGACTTGATAGGAGCTTTCTCAAAGGAAATTATTTTCACCAGCGGCGCCACCGAATCGGACAACCTGGCAATCAAAGGCGTCGCCGAAATGTACTATGAAAAGGGCGACCACATAATTACGGTCGTCACCGAACACAAGGCGGTTCTCGACACCTGCAAGAAGCTCGAGAAGCGCGGCTTCAAAGTGACCTATCTTCCCGTCGCCAGCGACGGCTTAATTTCTCCGGATGACGTCAAGAACGCAATCACCGATAAAACTATTCTTGTTTCAGTGATGCTGGCCAACAACGAAATCGGCGTCATTCAACCCATCGCGGAAATTGGAAAGCTCTGCAAGGAGCGCGGGATTCTCTTTCATACGGATGCAACTCAGGGAGTCGGAAAGATCCCGTTCAACGTTAATAAGTTCAACGTTGATCTCGTGTCCATCTCCGCCCACAAGATGTATGGCCCGAAGGGCATCGGCGCTCTCTATGTACGCCGAAAAAATCCACGGGTAACACTCGTCCCAATGATTGACGGAGGAGGACACGAGCGCGGGATGCGCAGCGGAACCCTGAATGTAACTGGAATAGTAGGGCTGGGAAAAGCTTGTGAAATAGCGCAGGCGGAGATGGAAGAAGAGTCCGGGCGAATTCTCTCGTTGCGCAACAAGCTTCACAAAGGTCTGGTAGACGAGTTGCCGGAAGTATTTCTGAATGGGGACAAAGCTCACCGGCTTCCGGGAAATCTGAACGTTTCATTTGCTTATGTTGAAGGCGAGTCGCTGCTGATGGGCATCAACGACATCGCGGTCTCTTCAGGGTCGGCCTGTACGTCGGCCAGTCTCGAGCCAAGTTATGTTTTGAAGGCGCTCGGCGTTGGAGAAGAACTCGCGCACAGCTCGATCAGATTTGGGCTTGGCCGCTTCAACACCGAGGAAGAAGTCGATTACGCGCTCAATCGGGTCACCGATGCCGTGAACAGGCTGCGGGAACTCTCGCCGCTCTGGGAGATGGTCCAGGAGGGCATCGATCTTCGAACGGTTCAGTGGGCAGGTGAATAAGATCTGCGACAGGGCAGACTGATTTGATGAATTTAGAGAGGGCTTAAAGATGGCTTACTCAGACAAAGTTATAGATCACTACAACAATCCACGGAACGTGGGTTCCTTTGATAAAAAAGACCCCAGCGTGGGAACGGGCCTGGTCGGTGCGCCGGAATGCGGCGATGTGATGAAGCTCCAGGTGAAGATAAATCCTGACACCAACGTGATCGAGGACGCGAAGTTCAAGACTTTCGGGTGCGGGTCCGCGATCGCAAGCTCGAGCCTTGCGACCGAATGGCTCAAAGGCCGCTCTGTCGATCAGGCGCTCGAGATAAAGAACACCGAGATCGTGAAGGAGTTGAACCTTCCTCCGGTCAAGATTCATTGCTCGGTTCTTGCAGAGGACGCCATCAAGGCCGCCATCCACGATTATCAGAAGAAGCAAGGGACGGAGAATAAGCCGGAAGAAGCGATGGCAAACGCCTAAAGCGCCGGCGCTGGAGAAGTGAAATGGCAATCGAAATAACATCGGCGGCGGCCGAGCGGATACGCGAGATAATGAAGGACAATCGGATGACCGAGGGCGGCCTGCGTGTCGGCGTAAAGGGCGGAGGCTGCTCGGGACTGAGCTATACGCTGAGCCTTGACTCAGAAGAACGGCCCGGCGACAAGGTCTTTCGATGCGACGATGTCAAATTGTTGATCGACATGAAGAGCTACCTCTATCTGAACGGCTCAAAGCTGGATTGGATGAACGAAGGATTGATGCAGAGAGGGTTCAAATTCATCAATCCCAATGAGTCGGCTGCATGCGGCTGCGGTGAATCGTTCTCTGCGTAATATTGGCGAGTGGCATTACTCCGCCACTGTGAGTTCCCTAGCAGCGCAGACAATGCGCTTCAAAGAGTGTGATGGTTGGGATGCCGCGGCAACTCAACCATATTTTTTTGGAGCAGGTGTTTTGAGTCAATCAATGGAACAAACCCTCGAACGCGGCCGGTGCCCCAACTGCGGAGCCGTCGCAAGCAGTCATTTCTGTTCTGACTGCAAGAGAATCCAGCCCGTGCGCTCGAATGTTGATTATTTCGAATTCCTGGAACTGCCTCGACTGCTTGCGATCGACGAAGCCGCTCTCGAAAAGACTTTCTACTCGCTCAGTCGAGCCCTACATCCCGATTACTTCATGGGCGCGAGCGATGAGGAACGCCAGGCCAGCCTGGCAAGATCATCGATTCTCAACGATGCCTATAGAACGCTGCGCGATCCGATAAGGCGAGTTCAATATTTGTTGAAGCTGGAAGGGTACAAGGAAGCGGAAAAACGAGCGCCCGCCGATTTACTCGAAGAGGTATTCGAGTTGAATATGCAAATCGAGGAGTTGAAGAACGCGAAGAAGGCTGGAGATGAGCAGGAGGCCCAGGAAGCGCGTGAATCCCTCGAAGAAGCACTCACAGGCCTTAAACAGAGGCTGGCCGGAATCGATGATACGATCTTCTCGCTTTTCAGCCAGTGGGACGCAGCGATTGCCGCCGAAAATGGTTCGGGAAAGACCGTACTCGACGACATAAGCGAGTTGCTCTCCAATCGGTCATACATTAGAAGCCTGATTCGCGAAATTGAAGAGGAGTTTTGAGGAATGCCTGTTATCGAATTAAGCATGACCGGCCGCCCCAAATCGGGCCGCGTCGTTGGGATCGATCTCGGAACGACTAACAGCCTTGTCGCATTTTCGGCAGCCGACGGTCCTCGTGTCATTCGCGATGATCGAGGTGAAGCGCTCGTTCCTTCCATTGTGTACTACGACGAAGAGATGAAGCGGCTCTTGATCGGCGAGGAGGCTCGAGACCGGTTGATCACGGAGCCGCGCCGCGCGATCTATTCAGTTAAGCGGTTCATGGGGAAGGGCGCCGATGATGTCCAGGAGGATCTTAAGCTGGTTCCATTTCGTATCGCTGCTGACAGTCAAAGGGTCATTCGTTTCCAGATGGGCAATAGAGTATTCACTCCGCCCGAGATCTCCGCTTTCATCCTGAGACAACTCAAGGAACGCGCCTCGTCGTACCTTGGCGAGGAAGTGGTTCAAGCCGTAATAACGACGCCGGCTTATTTCAACGATGCTCAGCGCCAGGCTACTAAGGACGCCGGTCATCTCGCGGGACTCGACGTGCTGCGAATAGTAAACGAGCCGACCGCAGCCTCGCTTGCATACGGACTCGATAAGAAAAAAGAGGGCTTCATCGCGGTTTACGATCTTGGCGGCGGTACTTTCGATATCTCGATCTTGAAGCTGAAGGACGGGATATTCGAAGTCCTCGCAACGGGCGGCGACACCCACCTTGGCGGAGACGATATCGATAATCGTCTCATCTCGCTGGTGGTCGACGAGATCGACCGCCGGACCGGTCGACGAATCGAGAGCGATGTCGCGGTCTTTCAGAGCGTTCGCAGAGAAGTCATTCGCGTCAAACACGAGCTCTCGAGTTCCGAAAACGCCCGGATAGCTGTCGAGCCGCTGCAGTACGAGAGAGAAATATCTCGAACCGAGCTTGAAGCATTGATGGAAGAGCTGATCGAGCGGACGATCACGCCGTGTAAGCAGGCGCTCAAGGATGCGGGGTTGTCGGCTGATCAGATTGACGAGGTAGTACTGGTCGGCGGGTCTACGCGAATCCCTCTCGTTCGCCGGCGCGTTGAGGAGATATTCAAGCGTATTCCACATACAGAGTTGAATCCAGATGAGGTTGTAGCGCTCGGCGCGGCCGTTCAGGCGGACATACTGTCGGGAGGCAGCAGGGATCTTCTCCTGCTTGACGTGACCCCGCTCAGCCTCGGAATCGAGACGATGGGAGGCGTCGTGGCAAAGATCATAAATCGAAACTCAACCATACCCGCCTCTGCATCGGAAATGTTCACTACCTGGGTAGACAATCAGACCGGAATCGACATCCACGTTTTGCAGGGCGAGCGGGAGATGGCCGCCGACTGTCGAAGCCTCGCTAAATTTACTCTGAAGGGAATATCAGCTCAGCCGGCGGGCCTTCCTCGCATCGAAGTGAAGTTCCTGATCGATGCTAACGGCATCCTTACCGTTGGGGCGCGCGATGTCAGGACCGGACAGGAACAATCGGTCGAGGTCAAACCTTCATACGGATTATCGGATGAGCAAATCGAAAAAATGCTGCTCGATTCACTCGAATTCGCGGAAGAAGATATCAAGAAGCGGCAATTGATCGAGGCGCGAAACGAGGCTTCGACGGTGCTCGCGGCCAGCGAGAAGGCCCTTGCGCAGCGAGCCGCGGAGTTGATAGGCGACGAGGAACAGCAATCCATCAGAGACGCCGCTGAGGCTCTCAAACAGGCTTTGAGCGCCGAAGACCACCGGCTCATCAGAGAGCGAACCGCGCATCTGGATTCCGTCTCGCGTCACCTGGCCGAGTTGATCATGGACAACGCCGTGCTGTCGGCGCTGAAAGATCGAAAGGCCGAAGAAGTAATAGGGGATTAAGATAATAGTGAGAGAGGGCGAGGAGAATCTGTCCTTCATGGAGGAGGACGAATTACGACGGCCTCTATTATTCCGATGGCCTGACTCTTCACTCGCGACTCGGATGGCAGGGCTGTGGTTAAAGGCGAAGTGGTTGTGGACATACCTGATTGATTGAACTCGAGGAGGCAAGAATGGCAGAGCTTGGCTGGACGGACGTCGAAGAGCTTGCTGTGAGGTTGTTGGAGGCCCATCCGGGTGTTGATCCGCTCACGGTTCGTTTCACTGATCTCCATCGTTGGGTCACCGAACTCGACGGCTTCACAGCGGATTCAAAAGACTCTAATGAGAAAAAACTCGAAGCCATACAAATGGCCTGGTACGAAGAATGGCAAGAACAAGAACAAGAATAGCGATTTTGTCCTTGGCCATTTGTCCTTAGTTACTTGTTATTTGACTTGTCGTTTGTGACGGAGGCAAGACGCTAATATATGATCAGCCGCAAATGACGAGCGACGTGACAAATAACCAAGCGCAAAAGACCAATGACGGCTTCTATGAAGGTATATTTAGACAACAGCGCAACGACGCTTGTGGCGCCCGAGGTAATCGAATCAATGTTGCCGTACTTTTCGGGCGACATCGGGAACGCCTCATCAGTGCACTCTTTTGGGCAGCGAGCCAAAGCCGCCGTCGAAACCGCTCGAAGACAGATAGCCGAATTGATCAAAGCGGCGCCGTCAGAAATAGTCTTTGTTTCAGGAGGCACCGAAGCCGATAACCTCGCCATTCGCGGAATCGCCGAGGCTCATAGCGCAACCGGCCGGCATATTATTACTTCCGCTATAGAGCATCCCGCCGTATTGGCGACTTGCGAAGCGCTGGAGTCCAGCGGATTCAGAGTCACTTATGCGCCCGTCTCTTCGGCGGGCGTCGTAGACCCGCAGCAAATTCGCGAAGCGATCAAAGACGATACGATTCTCGTCTCGATTATGCAGGCGAACAACGAGATTGGAACCGTACAGCCCCTTGAAGAGATCGGCAGGTTCGTACGTGAGCGTCGCCGAGCCGGAGCTTCGAATTTGCACTTCCACACCGATGCGGTTCAATCGGCAGGCAAAATTCCAATAGACGTGGATGATCTCGGCGTCGACCTTCTCTCCTTAACCGCGCATAAATTTCACGGACCCAAGGGAGCCGGTGCGCTTTACGTTAAAAAAGGCACGCGATTGGGAAAGCTCTTTTACGGCGGGCATCACGAGCGAGACCGGAGGCCGGGAACGGAAAATGTTCCGGGAATCGTCGGGCTCGGACGTGCCGCCGACCTTGCAGCTCAAGAATTGAGCGAGCGCTCCGACCGGATGCGCGGCCTGAGAAATTATCTCGAAGACTCACTAAAGCAGCGTCTCACAGATATGAAGATCAACGGCGACGGCGCCCCCCGGCTTCCCAACGTTTCCAATGTGTCCTTCGCCGGCGTTGACGGCGAAAGCGTTCTGATAAACCTGGATCTCAAGGGGATCGCCGTATCCACGGGCGCGGCGTGCTCGTCAGGTTCTCTCGAACCAAGCCACGTATTGAAAGCTCTCGCGCTGACGAAAGAAGAAATTCGCGGAAGCGTCCGTTTCAGCCTTGGCGCATTTACCACGCAAGCCGAGATCGATTATGCAATAGCGGTAACGGTAGAAGCCGTAAAGCGGCTGAGAGAGTTGGCGCCGGCGGCCGAAGAATCCGCGCGAGCGAGCTTGTGAAATGTACACAAAGGAAGTCGAGGATCATCTGGCAAACCCGCGCAACGCGGGTGAGTTGATTGAGCCCTCCGGAACCGGTGATGTCGTCAACCAGGTTTGCAATGATCGAATCCGCCTTACCCTACATATAGTCGATGGGGTTATAACCGACGCAAAATTCAAAGCGTCAGGATGCCCGCCGACTGTCGCAGCCGCTTCGGTTCTTACAACCCTGATAATCGGTCAGGAAATCGAGCGGGCGGCTCAACTATCGAGAAACGATGTAATCGCCGCGCTCGTCCGTTTGCCTCCCGCAAAAATCCATAGCGCGGTTCTCGCCATCGAGGCTCTACAAGGTGCGCTGGATTGTATTAACAATAGAGAAGAAGTCTCGGGTGCAAAGAAATGAATTTCCGCCTTGTTGTCTCTCGGCCGCCGTAACGGCCTTTGGTCTTACCGCCAATAACCGGCTTTAGCCAAGGAAAGATCCGCATTCAATGCATATCAGGTCGTGATCCTCGGAAATCGAGCCGCACTCCGCACAGACAAGAGAGCCGCCGCCTCCGTTGATACTCTGCGTTGCTTGCGCTGCTGTCACGACTGCATGTGCCTTCGGTTTAGGTGCAGGCTCCGCGGGCTTTGAAGGTGTAAACCGAGCAGCCTGCTCGACCCTCGGAAGTGCGGTGGAGACTATCTGAGACGGCCGTGGAGGAACCGGTTTGACTTCTGTCGGTTTGACTTCCACTGGTTTGACTTCTACTGGTTTGACTTCTACTGGTTTGACTTCTACCGGATTAACTTCTACCGGTTTGACTTCTACCGGTTTGACTTCTACCGCGCCGGTCTGAGGCTTGGGAGCCTTTGCGCTAGAGATGTGCGCAACGGGCGCTGAAATCAGCCTGCTCTCCTTCTGTTTCATCTTGAAGGAACCCAACGCCGACCGCGCTGAAGCGTCCGCTTGCTGGCTTTCAGGAGGCAACGAACTAAAGAAGGTGAGATCACCATAAAGATCGATGTTGGGAAGATCGCGAGTTTCATCCACCTCGCGTTGGATCTTTCCCAACGGGCCGGATTTTGTATGCTTGATCAAGCGCACTCTCCTGGGAGGGCTGTTTCTGGGAGGCAAATCGATTTTACAATGCACATTCCTCTTTTTCTACCCCTATTCAGCACGTGGTACTATTGCATGAACTTAAATGCCGCGTGAATCCGAAATCATTGCTCGCATAAAGGCCCGTGCCGGGGCCGCAAGTAACAATGTACTGGCCGGGATCGGCGACGACGGAGCCGTACTCAAACAGACCGTTCGATCAAATCTAATAATGTGCAGCGACCTGTCTGTAGAAGGTATTCATTTTCGACGTGACTGGAGCGATCCGTTCTCGATCGGGCACAAGGCGCTTGCGGCAACGATCAGCGATATAGCCGCGATGGGCGGCATACCTCGCTTCGCTCTCGTAAGTCTTGCTCTGCCGCGCGAAACATCCTCGGATTTCATAGACCAATTGATCGAAGGCCTTTTCTCAGTCGCGGAGACGTATGACGTCGCCATTGTTGGAGGCGACACTTCGTCATCGCCAGGTCCGCTGTTTATCGATACGATCCTCGCGGGTGAGTGCGATGAGAACAGCGCAGTACTTAGAAGCCGAGCGGAAACCGCGGACATCATTTATGTGACGGGCTCGCTCGGCGCATCGGCAGTCGGTCTCAAGCTTTTGGAACAGGAGAGACCAAATCACCCTGATCATGAATCAGCCGCTGGGAGGCGCCTCGCCGAACAAAGAGCAAGCGCCATAAAACGGCACATACTCCCGGAACCCAGGGTAAAGGCGGGCGCGGCCATCGGCAGAGCGGGGCTTGTATCGGCAATGATAGACATCAGCGACGGACTGAGCACCGACCTGAAGAATCTTACCGAAGCTAGCGGATGCGGCGCGGTACTTGAGGCTCGAACGATTCCCATCGCGGAGTGCGCGAAGCTTCTTGCGGGTGAGCTTGGCGATCTTGACCCGCTGGCGATTGCGCTGCAAAGCGGAGAGGAATACGAGCTGCTTTTTACGTCTTCCGCGACGAATAGACGGAAGATAGAAATCCTCTTTGATGAGCTTGAAGTGCCGATCTCGGCAATTGGAAGAATAAGCCAGCAAAAGGGGTTGTTCCTCGACGACGGGAAACTGATTGACCTTCCAATCGCCGGATGGGAACACTTCGTGTAGGGCGGATATATGACTCCCGGCGGCCTGAATCTGCTACGAGACACCTTTCATGAATATGCTATTGTCCCCCCGCCGCTTTAACGGTGATTTTGCTGGCGGCGACGTTTCCGCTCGAATCCGAGCATCGGAATGCAACCACATGCTCGCCCGCGGTTTGAAACACGGCTTTGATCTTGAATGTTTCTTTTTGCGAGTCGGCTATTCCATCGATGGGAAAAACCAGTAACCACGCTCCGCCGTCGATGCTGAACTCACCCTTCACTATGCGACTCGTTGTATCACTCGTGTCGAAATCGATCTCTGCCGTCAGGCCCTTTACTACCGGACGCGCTGCCGAGATGACCGGCGGCGTATTGTCTATTTCGACGATGTCGGTAACGTTCTCATGAATGAGCGCAAGACTTTCAGGATTTCCGGGAGCGTCGCTCGCTAGCACTTTGAACTGATACGAGCCGTCGGGAATTTTATTGGCATCGATGGTGTAGTAGGCCTGGGTCAGGTTGTCGGCCAGCAGATGCCACTCATTGTCTCCGAGCGGGCGATAGAAAAGCTTAAATACGAGCGGGTCATCGTTCGGATCAGAAGCCTGCCACACCAACGTTCTCGCGCCTTTTTGATAGAAGCGTCGCGGAGGCACAGTAAGCGCTACACCGAAGAGCTGAGGGTCAAGACCCGATGACGAGATTGAAGGATCTACCGGCACGGGCTGCTCCGCCATCGCAACCCCCGGAGGCATAATCGTAATGGAGCCGACCTCCGGCTGCTGATTTCGGGGAAGATACGCGATCACGACTGACTGTAGAATTGCATTGCCCGTCGTCGTGCGTTTATTTCCGCCTGAAGAGTTACGGAGAATAGCTCTCCACTGCAGGAATCGCGCGCGAGGGCTTGTGATCTGTTCTCCGGACGCGGCCCGATAAGAAGGAGACCAATCGCTCCATGTCGCGTCGGGACTCTCCGTGTTGCCAGAGCGAGTCTGCAGCTCCGTTCCCGATCCTCGCCACGCTATCGTTCCCCATTGAGCATTGAATTTCGCGTCTCGAACGGGCGAAGTATAAGTACCCGACTCAACGGGCTTGTTGCTCAGCCGGTAGAGCTTCCCGGCATTGCTGGAAGTGGCGTACAGCTCTTCGCCAACCGCGAGAATCGTTGAAGTCTGGTCTTCAGGCGACTGCACGAGTAAGGTAGGCGAGCGATTTTTGGCGATGGAGTAGATTCGTCCTTTACTTCCGGTGCCGACCAGAACTCGTCCATCCGGCAGGGCTCTTAGACCGAAGCCGACGGTATCGCGCGAGTTCCAAACCACCTCGCTTCCGCCGTCAGGAAAGATATGAAAGAGAGCGCTCTTGGCGCCGTCGGCCGAACTCCTTCCCTGCGTTTTTCCTTGTCCCAACATCGCGGACAGATCGGTGGATTGAACGGTAACCGATGGCGTGGAGCCTTCCTGATCGTCGCTTGAAAGAGTTATCACACCGTCGCTCGAAATCCGCGTTGAGGAGGAAAGGCCAACAGAATTTTGCCGGGAACTCCCCGCCTGTGCATTTATTCCAAGCGCATATATTGAACCGTCCGGCAGCGTCGTCAGCGAATGAATTTCCTGAGTCGGCGAATCGAATAGCGCGAAAGTCTTGCCGCTGGGAGAGATTCGAAAGACCAGACCTGACGGATCGGATCCCGCCAGAATATCGCCGTTCTTTTCCACCGCGAGCGACACTATGTTGGTTTCGTTCGTGTCGCTCAACACGGCTCCTTTCCCCTCTCTATCGATCCTGTAGACGATGCCCTTGCCCCCGGTACCCGCATACAAGAGCGACTTTGACGAGTCGAATGCAAGCGACCATATGTATTTGTCGGCAGGATCGTAAAAGACTTCGGTTTTGCCGTCGGGGCTTATCTTGTAGATCTTTCCATCCGGTGACGTGCCGGCATAGATATTCCCCTGAGGATCGGTTGTCAGGGCCGTGACGTCCAACTCGGGTGAGTCATACAGCAATCGCCCGGCCCCGTCTTTGCCGATTTTATAGATGCGGCCTTCGTGCCCGGTGCCGAGATAGATATTGCCGGATGCATCCACCGTGCTCGACCATACAAAGGCTTCTTTTGTGTCATACACCAGCTCAAATGCCGGCGCTAAAACCATCGCCCCGTTATCCGCTATCGAGATCCCTTGCGCGTCTCCTCTCGCGACATCTTCCTGTTTGGAGATTTCCCAAAAAGCTGGGCCTCCCGCAAATGCAAATCCGGCCAGGAGTACGCAAAGTGCGCCGATTAACAGGCGCAGGATGGAACGTTTGAACATTGAGATCAATCCTTTCTGTAACTGGACAAATCTATAATTGGACTAAGGGGAAAGGCATGAGCAGCACGCAAGCGACCCGAACATTCCGCTTAATCAGCGGCCTATTCGGGTCCCGGATATCCATATATATGTGGAGAGCAAAATGAGCTGGTCTTGCCGATGCGCTCAATGACACATCCCGCTCACTTCACTACATTCAAAGTAATACTCTGCTGACCCGTTATTACGAACTTCGACGGTGGAAGCTCGCTCTCGCTCATCGTGGCCACCGAAAGCGGGGTATATCCGCCCGAGGTCCGCTGCGAACCCAACGTCGCCAGCACCGACGGGGGCAATGTCGGCATCTCTTCGCTGTTCACAATAGCGCCGACACTGGATCTCAAGACTTTTACATAGAGACGATTGTTTCGCTTCATCTTGTTCATTGTGCGAACAAGCTGGCCGAGATCTTTCGGCACGAAATCGGCGGCCTGAACCCGAAGCTCACCTTGGCTTACAGAAGCTCCGTCTCCAACCACGATGACGAGCTGTCCGAGCGGTGCGTCGGCGGGTATCTCAATTGGGATTCTCTCCGCGAATTCGGCTCCGTTGTCATTGCGTGCGACAGCTTGAACCTCGACCCTCTCGCCGCGGCGGACTTCGGTCTTGTCTATCGAAAGCCTGCTCAACTGTCCGCTGGAGCGTGAGTCGGTTGATGAGACTTCGATATCAATGCCGCGCAAATTCAGTGAATCGAATCCGCTGTTGAACAGCACCGCAAGAGGCCTCTCGATTGAAGCCACCGCTAAGAACAAGGCTCCGTTCGGCGCTGAAAAGCTGTTATCGAGCATCACGTCCTGCTCGCCGTTGATCGCGATATTTCCCTTGACTTTTATTGTCTGGCTGCCAAGCTCGCGCTCGGTCGCTTTCACCGCCGCAAACGTAGTGATTCTCATCAACAGCGGCGTGAGGAAAGAATCGGACACGATCTCAAATTTATAGGTTTCGATTTTATCGCGGCTCGTTCGCACCCTGATGCTTACCGGCACCATTCGCGGCGTTTGTCCGAGCTTTCCATAAACGCCTGTAGATCGATCCTGGCTTATCGAGCCTACCATGTTCCCCGCTGCTGAAAGCTTGAACGAGTTGTTGAGGTTCGGAACGACAGTGAGCACCGATGACTCCGCCATCGGCCACGCCGTGGAACCCGAGCCCAAAAAAGGATGGCCGAACGCGTATATACGTTCTCCGTCGCGATAGGTCACTGTTCCCGATGCATCCACCGTAAAATCGCCTCGAATGAGCTGAACGCTGACCGATGAACCAGGCTTCAATGTATCGTCGTTATAGCCGGTCATAGGAGAAAGATTAGAGCCCCCGCTTACGCCGGCGATCGCTTGAATACCGATCTTCTTCAAATCGCCCGCGAAATAGTCCAGAACCGTCTGAGGTATCCCTGAAAACGAGACTGGAGTCGCGATCGGCGCGATTGTTTGGCCGATGTATGAAGCAACCGAGCTGCTGGTGATGGCTGAGGTGTCGATACGCGTATCTCCAATGAGCGGCGGCGTGGAATTGGCAGCCGAACTCAATAGAGTAGAGAAGCTGACTCGCTGCGGCGTGGATCCAGATTCAGCGGGTGTTCCGGCGCCTCGCTCGAAATTCTCGACCATGTACTTTATGGGTGTTATGCCGGCGAGCGGCTCTTTCGAAAAAGGAAAGGTGAACGCCACGGCGCCTACCAGCTTGCCGTCAATATAGACGGGGCTTCCACTCATGCCTGCGAACACGCTTGTTCGATCCACCTTTGGTCCGCTGAGGCGCGCGATGATCGATGCCTGTTTCGGATTGGGAACACCTTTTAAGATTCCTATCACCTCGACACCGAATTGTTCCGGTGTTGAACCTTCAAAAACTGTCATCCCATATCCCTTCATTCCAGGCCGAATGTCTTCGATCTGCATGAAGGCCTGTTTTGATTCAGGTATTGATGGGGTTGAGTCGAAGGCAAGGGTTTGAGAGACGAAAGAGCAGAAAACGCATACGGTGACGATAAGCTTCTTCATAACACCTTCCAGTTTGCTCACACACTTTTTAGGAGCGACTGTCGAGGAGAACAGCCGGCTTGCGCTAACACGGACTGAAATCACTTTGATCCAAGGGGATGGCCTCAGCGAATCCAACTGATCATAGCCGCCCTTAAAATTTTGTGTCAAGGATTACTCGCCTCCAGCAATCTGAAGTAGAACGGAATGACCTGGGACCAAGTAACGCGGCTGAACTCCTGCATCCGAATCTCTTTATCTTCATGCTAGAGATTTCGGCCGAAATCGGTCTAGAGATGCCTTGAGGCGGTAAGAAAGTAAACTATGCCGGTCAGAAACAGCCCGGCACAGAATTCTTATTGCGTTAGTCTGCATAGTTGTCTATGATGTCCCCTCGTTTCCGGGTAACACATCAGTAGTCCCCTTTTGATCGGGAAGCGAACCAACGAATCTATGTCATTGCGGCCGTTGGGTTGATCTCTCGATTTTGAATCGTCGACCGGTTCGTCGCGGGAAGAAGCACCACTAAGGCGAACGCAATCCCTCGCTCAGTTTTTTCCTGCGTAGGCGAGGCTTTCAGTCAAAAAGTTTTACGCCCGACAATAAGGAATTACGGAGAACTATGATGAAAAAGAAAAGGGTTCTGCTCACGTTAATCATTGCCTTGTTGGCCGTGAGCGCACCGATGATCGGCCTGAGGTCGGTGGGTGCAGCCAAGAAAGCCAACGAGTACGCCGGGAAGGCGGCGACGACGGCAGGGATGTCGGCTGGGCCTGTGGCGCCGGAAGTGACGGCGGAAGCGGCTGGGCCGGACAAGAGGATGGAGGAGCTCGGTCAGTCTACGGAGGTGATGAGCAGACTGGGCTTTGATCGGCCGGCCGGCGTTAAGGATATGACGGCATTCAGCCAGCAGGTGGCGACCTCGGCGACCCAGGGGCTGGCGCGAAGGTTATCGGGAGCGAGTGGAGAGATCGCTCCGCAGGCTGGGGAACCGGAGAACATAAACGCGGGGTCGGCTCTGTCGGCGGCGATAATAACGACGCTGGGGGGAAGAGACACGCAGTT
>Ga0209687_1000055_pt1 | contig 50565 bp, 56 predicted proteins | sample GraSoiAngelo_136_FD_185893 | JGI IMG/M metagenome (GOLD analysis project Ga0209687, IMG submission 185893) | Grasslands soil microbial communities from the Angelo Coastal Reserve, California, USA - 14_0929_09_20cm (SPAdes) (version 2) | ecosystem: Environmental > Terrestrial > Soil > Grasslands ...
GACAACGCGCTCGAGTTCATCGCCGCCGACTTGCACGCCTTCGCGCTCCAGCTTCTTTGTCGTGCGCCGCTGATACGAGAACGGATCGAATGAAAGCTGGATAGCCGCTTTTGCTTCTTCTGTGGTGGTCCGCCTAAGGCGGATATCGGCTGCGGAATTTGCTGAATTTGCGGGCGACACGCCCGCCGCTACAGAATCGATCAGCGCTTTCGCGACTGGGATCTCATGAATGCTGTCTTCCGTTAACGAGACGCGGATCGTGTCGCCAATCCCATCGGCCAGGAGCGAGCCAATTCCGATGGCGCTTTTGATCCGCGCATCTTCGCCTTCACCGGCTTCGGTCACGCCAAGATGAATCGGATAATTCCAATCCGCTCCTTCTTCATTTAATCGCGTCACCAGCAAACGATAGGCTGCGATCATCACTTTGGGGTTGCTCGATTTCATCGAGAAAATGAAGGCGTGATAGTCGAGATCGCGTGCAATCCGGGCGAACTCGAGCGCGCTTTCCACCATGCCGAGCGGCGTGTCGCCGTAACGATTCATGATCCGATCGGAGAGCGAACCGTGATTCGTCCCGATCCGCATCGCGATCCCGCGGTCTTTGCAAAGTTCCACCAACGGCGCAAAACGTTGCCGAATTCTCGTTAGTTCGGCCGCGTACTGTTCGTCACTATACTCAATGATCTTGAACTTCTTCGAGTCGGCGTAATTACCCGGATTGATTCGCACCTTATCGACCCACTTGGCTGCCTCCATCGCGGCTTCCGGTTTAAAGTGAATGTCGGCCACGATCGGCACCTCACACCCGCGTTCACGCAGGCCGCGCACGATATGTTGCAAGTTGGCCGCGTCTTTTACTGTCGGTGCCGTGATGCGCACGATCTCGCAGCCCGCCTCCGCCAGCTCCATCGTCTGCGCGATGGAAGCTCCCGTGTCCATTGTGTCGCAGGTAATCATCGATTGCACCCGGATCGGATTGTCGCCGCCGATGCCGACATTGCCGACGCGCACTTCCCGCGAGACACGCCGCTGGTAGGAAAATGGATCCGCGCAGTAATTCATTGCTTGGGCTCGACCTGGACTGCTGTTCCGTAGCAAAGGACCTCAGTGACGCCTTGCATGATCTCGGTTGCGTCATAGCGCAAACCGATGATGGCGTTAGCGCCTAGCTGTTGCGCATGTTGGAGACAAAGCTCGAGCGCGTGCTGGCGCGTTTTCTCACACAGATCGGTGAGAATGGTGATGTTGCCGCCGACCAGGGTCTGCAATCCCGCGCCAATCGTCCCGAAAATTGAGCGCGATCGCACAATGATGCCGCGCACCACCCCGAAATTTTTCACGATCCGGTAACCATCCAGTTCAAACGCCGTGGTTGTCATCGCTGGGTTCATAGTGGGAATTTAGGCACGGTTCAGCTTGGCTGCACCGGCTTTCCAAATTTACCGAGCGGAGGTCGAGCTATTTTTCGGCGTGAATTTCGGGCCGGCTCGCCCAAACAAGTCCTGCACATCAAAGAAGGCGATGTAAACCATGAATCCGATGATGACCACGGCGCAGGCCGTTTGCACGACCTCCAGGACGCGCGCGTTGACCGGACGCCGGCGCAACGCTTCAACGATTGCGAGAGCGATGTGCCCGCCGTCCAGCACCGGCATCGGAATCAAATTCAGCAAAGCGAGGTTAACATTGAGAATAACGCTGAACCACAACGCCATCAGCCAGCCGTCGCGATTTTCGAACATCAAATAATAAACCCGCAACATCATGACCGGCCCGCTCATGTGCTGGAGTCTTACATCCGACTTGGGCGAGGCGATGGCGCCAAGGGTATTGACCACAGCCAGGGTCGCGGCGCGAACTTGCTCCGGTGGCGTCGGATGTGTGCGCGTTAATCTTCCATAGGTATCGAGGACAATCCCATAATTGTCCTCCCAGGAAATACCAATGCGCGGGTAGAGTTCTCCCTGCGGCACTTCTGGAGTAACACTCAATTCGAAATTCTTCCCTCCCCGCGTGACGGAGAAGCGAACCGGCTGGCCGCCGTGATGTCGGATGTAGTCTGAGGCCGCAGCAGTGCTCTTCCTTGGAATGTCATCGAGCGCGCGGACCACGTCCCCTTTTTGCAAACCCGCCCGGGCCGCGGGACTATCCTGCGACACGTCCCCAACTACGAGCGGACCTGCCTCAAAAGGCACCGTCACATCCGCGCCGTTCCGCTTTAGGTTTAACTGAATGGGCGCGGACGGGTGCTCGCGCGAAAAATCATCAATTCCGTTAATGTGATAAAGCGGTTCGCGATTGATTCCGACAATTAAATCGTTTGCTTGTAATCCAGCTTTCGCTGCCGGGCTGTTCGGTTGCACGCGTGCGACCAATGGAGTTTCGGCAGGAAAAATTTCGATTTGGCGCAGCCCCTTTCGCATCCACGCGCGCGTTGGCGGGATTATCGGTTTTGCGTCCACTGTGATTACTCGCGCCTTCCCGTCCTCGTTTCGCTCGACCATGATCGGAACGGTTTCGCCTTCACTGCGGACAATGCGCCAGCTGATTGAGTCTTCGCTCATGCCACCGAAACGAGTGACCCCGTGCCCATCTACCGACAGAATCTTGTCGCCTGCCTTAAGACCAGCCTGGGCCGCGGGCGAAGCGGGCACCACATAGCCGATAATCGTGGTCGCTTCCGATTCGCTGACTGGTCGCCCTACCATCCAGATGAAGACCGCAAAAACGACCGCGAGCAGGAAACTGAAAAGCGGACCGGCGAAGGCGACGATGATTTTGTCGAACGCTGAAATCTTCGGCAACTGTGCGCGATCGACATCGGCTTTGCCCTCGATGATATCCATGGGGGCGAGCTGCGGTAAGGCTACAAACCCGCCGAAGGGTAGCGAGCCGAGCGAATATTCCACGCCATTGATTGTTTTCTTCCAAATCGGTTTGCCGAACCAGACGCCAAATTTTTCGATATAGAGGCCACGCCAGCGCGCGGCTAAAAAATGGCCAAGCTCGTGGACAATGATGAGCAGATTGAAAAGAGCCAGGACCTCGATAACGATCAGGATGACCCGCGCGATGTGAAGGATCATGGATGGTGATTAAACATCGGTGATAGGTGATTAGTCCGCCAGCGCCCCTTCAACGCTTCAACCCTTTAACGTGCCTCCCTGCTTCCGCGCGCGCCCATTGATCGGCCCGCAATATCTCATCGAGATTGGGATGCGCAACGGACGCGTGCGCGTTCATCACCTGCTCAACCGTTTGCCAGATTTGGGGGAAGCTCATCCGTTTTTCGAGAAAAGCTGAGACCGCAATTTCATTAGCTGCGTTCAAAACAGCGGGAAGTGTACCGCCGGTTTCACCGGCGCGTCGGGCCAGGCCGAGCGCGGGGAAATCATCATAACGCGGCGGCGCAAACTGCAGTTCCGCCAGTTTTCCAAAGTCGAGCGGTGGCAGCGAGTTTGGCACACGATCCGGCCAAGTGACGGCGTATTGAATCGGGAAACACATGTTGGAGTGCGATAATTGCGCCAGCACCGATCCATCGGCGAACTCGACCATCGAATGCACAATACTTTGCGGATGGATCACCACTTCCACCTGCGCCATTCCCACCCCAAATAACCAATGCGCTTCAATCATTTCGAGTCCCTTATTAAACAGCGTGGCCGAATCGATCGTGATCTTCGGGCCCATGTTCCAGGTTGGATGTTTCAGCGCTTGTTCCACTGTGATTTGCGAAAACTTCTCGGCTGGTGTTTCCCGAAACGGCCCACCCGATGCCGTAAGGATGATGCGGCGGACATCGGCCGACTGAAATGTGGGAGCGGCCTCAGCACCGCGACCGTTCGGGGCACTAAGGCCCCTCCCACTCTGTAGGCACTGAAAAATCGCGTTGTGCTCGCTATCAACCGGGAGCACATGCACTCCTTTTTCGCGCGCTTCCCGCATCACAATCTCGCCGGCCATCACCAAAATTTCCTTGCTCGCAACGGCCAGATCTTTCCCCGCTTCAATTGCTGCCAGCGCCGGACGCAAACCACCGGTCCCAACAATTGCGACCAAAACCATGTCGCTCGCGACTCCCGATGCAATGTCACGCAGGCCCGTTTCGCCGGAAAAAATCTGCGGCTGGTAGCTTAAGTTCTTGCGCAACTCACTGACCTTTGTCTCATCGACGATACAAACCGCGGGCGGGCGCAATTCATTGGCTTGTGCCGCAAGCTCGCGCGCCTTCGAGTTGGCCGCGATGCCGACAATTTCCACGCGCTCGGGAATGTCGCGCGCAACTTTCGCGGCGCTTTCGCCGATGGAACCGGTCGCACCAAGAACGACAACCCGTTTACGTTTCATACGAAACTTTCGCAGGGGGAATTCCGGGGAGCGCACGCGAGGGCGCGTGCGCTCCCAAGAAGTTCGGCTGCCACGCGCATCTTACGGAACTCGCACCACCAACCGCAGATAGAAAAACAACAGCGGGGCGGTGAAGAGTAAACTATCGACCAGGTCGAGCGCTCCACCAATGCCGGGTAGCAATCTTCCGGAATCCTTCACCCCGGTGCTTCGTTTGATGATCGATTCCGCCAGATCGCCGATTACCGCCGCGAAACCCAGCAGCAATCCTAGGATCGTGGCATGGGTCCAGTTCAACGCCGCGAGATGTCCAGGCATCAGTTTGAAAAGCGCCAGACTCGCCAGCAGCGAAAATCCCAACGCGCCAAAGAATCCTTCCCATGTTTTCTTTGGGCTAATGTGCGGAATCAGCGGATGCCGCCCAATGACGCTGCCGGTAAGATAAGCGCCCATGTCGCTGAACTTCGTGATCGCGATTAAATAAAGGCAGTAAAATTGTCCCATGACTGCGCCCGCTTCCGATCGCGGCACCACGTAAAGAATTTTGGTCATGAAATTGAAAAGCCACAGGACATAGAGAAGTCCGAAGAGGGTGTAGGCCATCGCTTGCAGCGGTTCGTCCTCGCGTAAACGTGCAAACATCTGGCGCGTGATCACGGTCAGTAAAAACAGCAACAGGACTGCCGTCTCGAACTCATAGGAATTCGCCAATCCGAAGTGGGAAAAATAATAAAAACTTCCACACAGCATCGCAGCCCCGCAGATCATGGCCGTAAGCTTGAAATTCGGTAGCTCGCGCTGATCGAGCATGCCGTAGAATTCCCAGAGTGAGATCAAACCGAACGCGCTGATCAAACCCCAGAATGCCAGTTCGAATCCGGAGAACGCAATCAGCAACGCAACCGTCCAGAGAACGATCGTGCTGCTGAATCGCAGAATAAAAACGGCGCGCGGCGTGGCCGGTTTTTTTCCTATTTCTTGCGTCTCGGCCGTTGCGGACATGGAACTGCATCATCCGAATGATGAAGGAAATTGTCCATAGCCATTCGAGCCTTGTCATCTGGAGCGAAAGGATCCCGTTGCGACATCTCAAGCTCGGTTCGGCAATCACTATCGATTCCTGTTTTCCTCATTTCCTGATTTCGCCTAGGTTTAGCTCGCGATGCAAAAAATGATGCCGGCGATCGTGAAAGCCAAAGCGGAACCGGGCTTGTGGCTGGAACAAGTCCCCGTGCCTGAAGTCGGCCCGGACGACGTGCTGATCCGAACGAAGAAGGCCTCAATCTGCGGCACTGATATTCACATTTATAATTGGGATGATTGGGCGCAGAAGACCATTCCCGTGCCGATGACAATCGGCCACGAATTTGTCGGTGAGATCGCAGCGGTGGGAACAAATGTGCGCGGATTTGCCGAAGGCGATCTCGTCGTCGGAGAAGGCCACATCACCTGCGGGCATTGCCGGAATTGTCTCGCCGGCCGTCGTCATCTTTGTCCGAACACGCAAGGCGTCGGCGTTAATCGCCCCGGTGCCTGGGCCGAATTCATCGCCATTCCCGCGACTAATGCATGGCACGCGGATCCTTCCATTTCGCTGGATGTCCTTTCCTGCTTCGATCCGCTTGGCAATGCCGTCCACACCGCCCTGACTTTCGATCTCGTCGGCGAGGACGTCCTCATCACCGGTGCAGGCCCGATCGGTTGCATGGCCATTCCAATTTGCCAGCACGCCGGCGCGCGTCACGTCGTCATCACCGACGTCAATCCTTATCGTCTCGATCTCGCCCGCAAAATGGGGGCGACGTTGGCGCTTGACGTCCGCACCGAGAAACTAGCCGACGCGATGATGCAACTCGGAATGAAGGAAGGTTTCGATGTTTGCCTGGAGATGTCGGGGAACCCCAAAGCCTTCGCGGATATTTTGCCGAACATGTTTTACGGCGGCAAAATCGCGCTCCTCGGAATCATGCCGTCAACCGCGCCGATCGATTGGAATGTCGTCGTCTTTCATAGTCTGACGCTGCAAGGAATCTATGGACGCGAAATGTTCGAGACTTGGTACAAAATGACCTCTCTCATCCAGAGCGGGGTAGATATTTCACCGGTCATCACCCATCGCTTCCCGTTTCAACAATTCAAAGAAGCGATCGAACTCGCCAGGTCTGGTAACTCCGGAAAAATCGTGCTGGACTTCAGCGAGACTACCTAGCTCAAGGTACTTCCGTTCTGTAGAGGCAGCCGTGTCGGCTGCATTTGTTTGATGGATGCAGGCGACACGCCCGCCACTACAGATTCATGTTTGCTGCAAAGTCTATTGCAATTGCGCTGCTGTTTATGATTTGGTGCAGTGCCAGCCGCACAGACTTTCTGTAGCGGCGCTCTATGAGCGCCGAAAATGTTGCTTGCACATTGGGCCGGTCAATCGGCGGTCATAGACCGCCGCTACAGAACAAGACGCTATTACTGCAGCTGCGCGGCGGCTTCTTCGTTGCCTTGAAGCTCGAGCACCATGCGGCGGATGTGTTTGTAATCCTGGTGTCGCTGCAAAAAGCGTAAACTTTCCTCTGAGTCGCCCCATTTCAAAATCTGAATCGGCTCTTCCCGCGCGCCCCACGCGTTCATCTCCGCCTGGGTAGCCATATAAAGGTCGATGGTGTTGCGTCCAGCCAGCGCCCAGCCGTAGTCATCAACTCGATAAATCTGCCCGGTTGAAAGCAACCGGAAAGTCGTGCCCATCGGCCAGCGCGACCAATCCGCGGCCGCGCTTCCAATCTTTGGAGGCTGCAGTTTACCCTTTACCACCACGCGTTTCCCACGCACAACTTTTACCGTTCGCGTCGTTGTCGTAGTTATTGTGGTCGTCGCACGGGTTGCTTTCCGCACGGCGGGTTTTGGTTCGTCATCGTTGATCGAGAAGGGCTGCGAAGGCGGCGTATAGGAAGCAATCCTTAAGTCACCTTCAATCTCCAATGGAAGACGAGTGTTTTCAGCGCGGTGAATCGGCCGCCCCGCTGCCTGTAACTCCCCCCCAAGCGCATTGTGATTTGTAAATTGCACATGATCTGACTCGGTATGGGTGTAGGCCGTGGTGCGCACGGTTTGGAAGTCTGACTTTGCCAGCGGGGGCTCGTAGGCCGGGAGCGCGCGCGAACCGGTCGTGCCGCAGGAAGAGAGCAGGATCGCGCTAATTCCCGCGAGTGCGATAAAGAGGAAAATCCGAGCGTATTTCAAGGATAGGGGCAGTTATTAACAGATTATTCACAAGCTGCGCAACCGAAATTTCCGTGGCAAACCAATGCCGGGCCAGCTTTGCACTCTGCCAGGTTCGCGCAAGATTGCCGCATGCTCGCCGAATTTGATCAGCAACTCACGAAGACGCTTGATGAAATCAAAGCGCAAGGTCTTTACAAAACTGAGCGGATTATCACCACGCCGCAGGACGCACACATTGCCGTCGCGGGCGGGAAGCGCGTTCTCAATTTATGCGCGAACAATTACCTCGGCCTGGCTGATCACCCGGCCCTCATCGCCGCGGCCAAGACAGCGCTCGACACTCACGGCTTCGGCATGGCGAGCGTACGTTTCATTTGCGGCACGCAGGACATTCACAAGGAACTGGAAAGTGCCCTGACAAAATTTCTTGGCACCGAAGAAACGATTCTGTACCCCAGCGCCTTCGACGCCAACGGCGGGCTATTCGAGACCTTGCTGACAGACAAGGACGCGGTGATCTCCGATGAACTGAATCACGCCTCCATTATTGACGGCATCCGGCTCTGCAAAGCGCAACGCTTTCGTTACAAGCATAACGACATGGCCGATCTGGAAGCGAAGTTGCGCGAGGCGAGCAATGCCAAGGTAAAACTGGTTGCGACGGACGGTTGTTTCTCGATGGACGGAACGATCTCCGATCTAAAATCTATTTGTGATCTGGCCGAAAAATATGGCGCGCTAGTGATGATTGATGATGCGCATGCGACTGGTTTTCTGGGGAAGACTGGGCGCGGCACGCATGAATATCGGGAAGTGATGGGCAGAATCGACATCATTACTGGCACTCTGGGGAAGGCTCTCGGTGGCGCCAGTGGCGGATTTACCAGCGCGCGTCAGCACATCGTCGAGCTCTTGAGGCAACGATCGCGTCCGTATCTTTTCTCTAACAGCGTCGCGCCACATATTGTCGCGGCGACTCTTAAGGCGCTCGAGCTTCTGACCGGTTCAACCGAGTTGCGCGACAAGCTCGAAGCGAACACGAAATATTTTCGCACCGCCCTAACGGAACGTGGACTCACGATCAAACCTGGAGTCCATCCAATCGTTCCAATTATGATTGGCGACGCCGCCAAGTCGCAAAAGTTTGCCGCCCGCATGCTGGAGAAAGGCGTTTACGTCATTGGCTTCTTCTATCCCGTAGTACCACATGGTACAGCGCGCGTTCGGACGCAGGTGAGCGCGGCGCATTCCCGCGAGGATTTGGAGTTCGCCGTCAATGCCTTCGCTGAAACAAACGAGGAGCTGCGCTGACTCCGTCATCCTGAGCAAAGTCGAAGGATCCCGTTGCGAAAACTTAAGGGTAAGTTCCTCGGGATCCCTCGACTGCGCTCGGGATGACGGTAAGATCGACCCATGTTGTACATGGTCATCGAGCAATTCAAAGACGCTCCTGCCATCTATCGCCGATTTCGCGAGAAAGGCCGGATGATGCCCGATGGCCTCAGCTACATCTCGAGCTGGATCGATACCGACTTCAAAGTCTGCTATCAGCTCATGGAAACCGAAGATGTGGCGCTCTTCCAGCGCTGGACGGAAAACTGGGACGATCTGATGGAATTCAAGATTATGCCGGTACGGACATCCGCCGAAACAGCAGCGATTCTTGAGCAAACCCAGACAGGTTAAGAAAGCTAAAAGAGTGACAGCGTTAAAAAGGCAAGCGTCCCTTTTAACAATTTAACAATGTAACTATTTTAACCCTTTCTCGATTCCGTCCGCGCTTTTTCGTCGATGGCAAGGTATTCGTCTCGCGGCGGGCTGAACGTATCGAGCACGCGCGTGTCCTCGATCGTTTCGACGCCATGAGGAATGTTACTCGCGAGGTAAAAGACGTCCCCGGTGGCGAGTTCGTGCGGTGTGCCTTCCACAATCAGCCGCATTCGCCCAGAAAGAATATGGACGATCTGTTCCTGCGAGTGCCGATGCTCAGGCATGCGACTTCCCGCAGTCAGCTCGGCGACCATTTGATACATTGTGCGCCCGTGCGCGTGCGTGCGTCGCCTAATGCCAGGGCAAATTTCGATCCACGGATTTTCGTTTTTCATAATATATTTAACTCCCGCGTTCGTGTAGCGCGATGCTCGATCCTACCCACGTCTTATCTTTGTTGAAATCGACCCCCATCATTTTGCCCTGGCTCATCCGCACCAGATTATTAACGAGAATTGGGTCAGGCTCGTTATCCGGCCAGACAAACATCATCCGGATTTCCGCCTTGGATTTAGGCCCCTGCGGAGTCGGGACAAATTCCGCGTAGTGAACTTTCTGTTGCAGAATCCACTCCTGCGGATTTGTCAGTGCCGCTAGCTTTTCCCGAGTAGGTTCCATATCGACACCCAAGCCAGCAAAGGAGTAGAGCGGCTTCAGGACAAAAACGCCGGTCGATTCCGCAGCCGGAAATTCATCGGCAAAAAACGCCCGCGCGGTATGCGTAGTCTTGAGGAACGGCAACGAATGTTTGCTGATCCGGAAATACCAGTTTGGATGACCAACCCAGACTACGTCGAGCTCTTCTTGAAAGCTGAAAGGTAGGTCCAAATCCGATCGTCTTAGCAGCTCATCAAAAATCACGCGATTGTAAATGCGTTCAATCCGCACTTCGCGTCCGCCGCGTTCGTAGAACAATTGCCGCCCACGTTTTGTAATATCGGTGAGCGAAACGGGCGGAATGCCGAGAAGCGACTCAGTGCAGGCGAAGTCTACCCGGGTTTTCTGTTTCGCGGGTTCGATCTCGAGCAAAACGACATTTTCCGCTCGGGAGTCGCCGAGAATGGTTCTGCGCAAAAGTTTGAGATAGTCGTCATCCTGGATTCCGCCGAAGGATGAGGTCCAATGTCGCGGGATCGCCGAATAAGCTTTGCGCATGCAGCCAAGGAGCAGCAATTGAAAACCGAACAGGCTGGGAAACGCCTGCAATTCAATCAAGCGCGGCGTCAGACGACCGCCTTCGGTGCAAATTCCGAAATCCACCACCAGAAAGTTCGGATGGGCTGTTTCATTGGGCACCTCCAGTCCGGACGGAATGGCGCCGGCGGCGTGGCGCGCGAATTCCGATGACCGCGTTTTTGCCACAATCTCGTTAGCCGCGCCTACCACTTCATCGCAAAATTCCCGCGTCAGAAAAATCGGTGTTTCCGAAATTCGGAAATCGGCCGGCCATTTCTCGGTTTCATTCACGCAACGCAGCACGGCCATGTATTTCTCTTGCGTGAAGTCCGCGTTGAATTGGGAACGAAGTTCCGGATGCACTAGTGGTTGTTAAAATGACGAATGACGAATGGTCCGAGCCGGACTGGCCTTGAATGACGAAGGAATGATGAAGTCTGAATAATGTAAAAGCGTTGCATCTGCTGCTCCTTCGTCATTGATGAATTCGGATTTCTTTCGTCATTCGTGCTTCGTCATTGGCGCCAGGAGGTCTCCGCCAGATCAGGCATGAGGCCAGTTCCGGCAAAAATCACACCAAAAACTTCCCGTTTCGCATCACTTGTTCGCCATCGAACCAGATGTCGAAATCGCGTCCCACACAATCGATGTGCGTTTTCGAAATCCAATCGGCGCCGGTGTGCTCGGCATAAGGATGACCAAAGGCGAGATGAACCCCGGGAATTTTTTCGTCCTGCAAAATATTTCCAATTACATGGGTGCATGCCGTGTTGGTGCCGATGGCAAATTCGCCCACTCGGTTACTATTCTCGTCGGTGTTGGTGTAAGCGCGAAATTCCTCGAACAAATTTTTGTTTTCCGACCGCATTTCGCGAATGCGACTGTCCTCCACTTCGACAGTGAGGGGCGCGGTCGCCAGATCACCATATTTCGCGCAAAGATAATCGCCCACCACGCCATCTATCACGAACGTACCGCTGCAGTTTTTCGGGGAAGTGAAAATTTCGCCTCCCGGCAGGTTGCCCCATTTTTCAGGCGTGATCAGCCCACTGGTCTTCAACCATTTTAGTTTTGGAGAAAACTCCGCTTCGAAATCCGTTCCGTGTGGTGTTTGGCAGCGGATGCGTTCAGCCCTACGGGCGCGCTCGATCAGGCGCTGGCTCAGCGCGTCAACCGCGATGAAATCGGCACGCATTCCTTCCACCATGATCTGGCGGTTGATGTTGACCATGTGGCCATGACGGATGCGATTTTTGTTTATCACTGCGGTCATCTCGATGCGTGAGCCGAGTTCACCGGTCAAAGTTCGCGCCGCGAAGATTGAGACCTGCGATTGTGCCAGATCATCCAGAATGATTTTGGGCATGCCAGTGAGTGGGCGCTCCGCGTAATTTTCCAAAACGAAAACAGCGTGAGCGGCGCCCACTTCTTCCACCTCCGCCTGCAACGCCGCCGCGATTTCCGTCGTCGCCTCGTCGGTAATAATGGTGATGCGCTCGGTGGGTTGCAGCCGGAGACAAACGCGAATGGCATTACGCGCGCCGGGGGCTAATTCGGCGTCGATGATGTCGGTGGTTAGTCGATCCGGCATGGGCGTTCACAGTTGCCCGGGAAGGGCTGCTGGGCAACCTGACTCCATCTCAAAAATGCGCGTGCGAACAGATTTTGCCACGCAACCCGGCAACTCCTTCCCGGATGATGATGGGCAGCATGCAAAGGGCGGCAATTGGATCGGCCCACCACCACCCGGGAAGGGCGTTGAGCGCGAGACTGAGAAGTAATATGACCGAGAGATAAGCGCAGATATCACTCTGATGAGAGTCAGCATGAAGAGCATGGCTGTTAAGCCGCGCGGCGACGCGGCGTTTAGCTCGCGCTAGTAGAGGCATGACAATTACACAGGCTGCCGCATAGATGATGCCGAAGTAAGTGACGCCCGACGCTTCGTGTTTCAGCAAGTCCACCGAGGCGTCGAGTGCGATGTAGCCGGCAAGCGCGAAAAAACAGCCGCCGACCAATCGATGCGCCACGCGATCGCGATCAATCGAGCCCTCTGCCAGCCACCATAGTAAGACACAGCTCGATGCTACTTCGATGATTGAATCGGCTCCGAATCCAATCAACGCAACGCTGCCGGCAACTATTCCGACGGTAACGCCGATGATCGCTTCCAGAGAGGTCCAGGCGATGCTGAGATATTCCACCCGGCGACCGGCACGCGCGTGCAGGACGCGATCTAGGTCCCCGATTATGGCGGTTTCGTGAACCACGAAGCAATCCAAATGCGATTATCGTGCCGTGCTGTCTCGAAAAAGCTTCCCGCTACGCACGCCAAAAGAGTTACTCGGCATGAGAATGGAGCGCGATCTTGCTCCCTTCCGAATCAATAATGATGGCGCGAAATCCGTGCGGTCCGATCGAATGTTTGGGTGAAACCACTTCGCCGTTATTTCGTTCCACTTCCGCTAAGGCGGCATCCATTTGGCCTTCGACCGAAAGATAGACCAGCCGTCCCTTCTGCGATGGTTCGTTATCATCCTTCTCCACCAAGCAACCAGAAGCGTTTTGCTCGCTGTGCGGCAGGAGACCGAAGGTGAAACCACCGTCGCCCTCCTTGCTCACCGCGCTCCCAGCACGGCCGTGTAAAAGGCAATCGCGCGATCGAGATTTTTCACCGGAATATCGGCCCAGCATACAGTATTTAAGCTCATGATTTGTTCATAACTCATAAGGCAAGCGTCGCCGTGACTTTTTTGCGGTGAGCAATAACTTTGGCCATGCAGTTTCGTCAGCTATTGACAGGCGTCAGCCTGATCGTTTTAGGGAACTTTTGTTGCGACTTGCAGGCACAAGTCGCGCCGTCCGATTTACCCGCGGCCCAAGCTTTACGCGACCGGATTGCCGCGCTTTCACCGAGCGTCCGCGCAGACGAGGCGCAACGCGTGGCAGAAAGTGCCTACGCTACCGCCGCACAACTCCGGCGCGATTACGGTGTAATTGGGGCTCCGCCCAGTTTCCACAACTTTCTCGTTAACCTCGGCATCCGTAAACGCGGACTCTGTTTCCAGTGGGCGGAGGATTTACTCGTCCAACTCGATGCGTTGAAACTCAGGACTCTCGAGCTGCATTGGGCGGAAGCCCGTGCCGGAAGCTGGCGAGAACATAATTGCGTCGTTGTCACAGCCAAGGGTCAGCGGTTTCGAGAAGGAATCATTCTCGATTGCTGGCGACACTCCGGCCATTTGTTCTGGTCGCCGCTTGTCACTGACCATTATCCATGGATCGAAGACCGCAATTATGCCACCGTCGTGCGCAGTAAATTCTCAGCGACCAAGAAGTCCCGGCTTGCGGATCTACGGAACACAGACCTTGGGTCTGTGCGCCGCACAGGTTTGTGACCTGTGTTCCATTGCTGACCGCGCGAGTGCCTTTACTCTAGTGGGGGTCTATGACCGCCGCGCAGGTGTGCTAAAAACGTTGGCGGTCGCAGACCGCCGCTATAGTAAAACCCCGCAGCCCGAGGGCGGTTGTTACGCTTCAATAGCTTTTCAGTTTCAGCCGGCTCGCTCCGATTTTTCGCCTAACGACAATTGTTCAAGTAGCTTTACATCATCCACCTTCCATCTGCCATCTACTTTTACCAGGTAAACATTCAGCGCGTGTTGACCAGAGAGACGACCGCTTAGTCCGATTCGCACGGTCGCGGCTCGGCGATCGCTCGTAACCTTTTCAACTGAAAGCTTGGCATCGAAGCTCTGAGCATCCATAAACGGGCTGCCCTCCAGCTCAGGGCGCATGTTATCGATGCTTGCCAAAAAATTGTCGGTTACGAATTGCTTGAGCTCAGTTCGCTTTTGCTCCAGTGGGTTAACTCCGCTCTTCAGCTCGCGCAGATACCAGCCATAGGCATTGCGAACGGTGTCGGCGGGATTCGGCCCGTGCTGGCAACCAGCGACTAGCGCGCACGTCGCGATAATTAGCAATGATGTTATTATAATCGAACGCATCCAATTGTTCGGATACTTCGCCCAAAGTACTACGGAAGACAGACTTTCAAGTCTCTGCGCCAGGCAAGAATGCCTATGTTCCTTTGGTGCTACCAGAACATTACGGCGCAATGCGATTGGCAAGGGTATCCGTATGGAAAGCGCTGTACGCTCGAAAGGCAAACCAACCGCCCTCATTCTTGTTAGATTCTGTGACGTTGTTCATATCGTTGGTGGCAAAGTCCTGCCAAGAGTTGTACCGAACAACGGTCAGAAAAGTCCACGGGGCACCTTCGAGATGCTGCATCAGCACCGTTCCGGCAGAAGTGTCGCTGGGACGATTTGGCGGCGCCGACAGTATCTTCTCCAAATCCTCGCGGTGCCCCGGTGTGGGCCGAAAGACTGAGACCACGTAAACAGATCCTCCACTCTTGCTCTTGGCGTCGTCGGAAATAGCCATCGCCTTGGTGAATTCCTCCCATGAAGGTCCGTTCACGAACGTATCGTTGTGCCAATCACTCACATCGCGCATTGCCGACGGGACCTGAAAGGGCGCGGCCTCAACCGTCGCCTTGGTGCCGATATGGGTGATCAGGCAATAATCCCAGGCATCGCCTTCCTGATGGCGCAGAAGAATGAAATGCCCCGGCATCGGGTCTTTCGGATTTGGTGTTTTCAGCAGCTCCGCCAACTGGACGGCTTTGCCGGGGGCAGCCTTGCCAAAGTAAACGTGGTAAACATCGTTGCGCGCCGGAGTCGAAGAGGCCGCCGCCGACTTTTCACTTTGCGCACAAACCAACGCGAGCGGGCATACAGCAGCTACTCCGATAGTCAGGAAGCGAATAATCAATTTCATTTCGAATTGTCTTTCAGTTGAGGTTTAGGAAAGGCGCGTCCGGATTCAAACACCAACGCGGTCGGCCATATTCAAGTAAGCCTATTGGCTTACTGTTGGCGAAGGCTAGGCGTTGGCGCAGGATACCGTCAAAGCTTTTTTCTCAGTCGCTGAATTTGACCTCATCAATCTTCCACGCGCCTTCCTGGAACAGCACCTTCACCTCAAATTGGCGGTCACCGAGTTTTCGGCCAGTGAGAATCACGTCCAGCTTCGATATTGTTCTCCCGAAATAATTGTTAGCAACGGCAATATTTTTTCCCCATTCCGGATCAACCTCCTGGGCGTTGAGGAAAAAATCGCCGTCCAAGCCACCCGGCCCTTTGGGCATTTTGTCGATGCGGTTGAGCAGGCGGTCCGTGACAAACCTCCGCATTTGGCCCCGTTCTTTTTCCAGTGGCCGGCTACCGTTCGTGACCTCATGCACATACCAGCTGTAGAAACTACGGACCACGTCAGCCGGATTTTTTTCCGGCCAGATCGCTCGGCTCGGTGTGATAGACGTAATTACGACGAGAGCGGCAACGCAAACATGTTTCATTTTCGAGAATTGCTGTAACGCCGGTGTTTTCATCGTATCGGTTTTATTTCCTTTGTCGCCGCAAATGTTCAAGGCGAGAAAGACCAATCATCGGAGCATGAGTACCAAGAATTGATGGCGCGATCATCACTGACTTTCGCTTGCCTATCCTCGCGGCTTTTCGTTTTCTCCATGGCATGGAGCGGACACTGGACGCGATTGCGAAGATGGACGCGCACCATCGGATGCTACTTGGATTTATCGTGGCCGCAGTTGTCGGGCTTGCTCTGCACACCCACGCGCTTTGGACGGCGTCGCTCGCTACTTATGATGCATTTGCCTTTGCCATTCTCGGTTTGATTTGGGTGACGGTCACGCTCACTCCCCGAGAGCGGATTCGAGCGGTGGCGCAACGACAGGATGTGGGGCGCACAGTCATTTTCATCTTTGTTATCTTTGTGGCGTGCGCCGCTCTTTTTGCGGTTGCATTTCTGATCCGAAGCGGAAAACCGGAGGAGCGGCACCTGTCGATTCGCTTGTTGCTTGCTCTCGCCACGGTGGTGCTCTCATGGCTACTCATGCACTCCGTCTTCGGATTGCGTTACGCCCACAAATTCTATGACGACAGCGTCAATAGCGTAGAGAAACACGCCGGTGGCCTCAAGTTTCCCGAGGACGATCTGCCCGACTATCGTGATTTCGCCTATTTCTCGTTTGTCATCGGCATGACCTGCCAGGTTTCCGATGTAAATGTTACGTCGCGAGAAATGCGGCGGTTGGTGCTGGTGCACGGGATTTTGTCGTTCGGCTTCAACACCGTGATCCTGGCGCTCACCATTAATACGGTATCGAGTTTTCTTTGATTCAACCCCGCGCGCGAGAAGCCCCATGCGTGCAATGTACCGGCGGGCACCAGCTGCTGGCATAACCGATGCTCGGAATAAGAGGCAATTTCGTGAAGGTCCTTAAAAAAATTCTTCTCATCGATCACGAGCCGCACGTTACTCGCACGGTTCGCCGGGCTCTCGAAAGCGTCGGCAAGTATTCCATCCGCCAAGAACGCGATGCCGCATTTGCTCTTCACGCCGCGCATTGGTTTCAACCCGACCTGATCGTGGTCGATCTCATCAGCGCCGCCACTGACGGAGAAATCATTGCCCGGCAACTTCAGAAAGATCGCGATCTTTGCCATGTCCCGTTGCTTTGCCTGAGCAAGTCTGTTTCGGAACGCCAATTCATGTCTGCCGGAATCTTACGCGGTTATAGCTTCCTGGCCGTGCCGGTGAAAATTGAGCAACTCCTCCGCGGCGTTGAGCAACTGCTTTTCGGCCAGGATTGAAGTCTAACCGCGGATTACGCGGATGTAGATGGATTGAAGCGTTGAAGGGTTGAAGCGGTGATTCCGTCGATCGGACAAATCGCTCCGACTTTGTTTCCTTCCCGATAACCGACAACCGATACGATTACGTCTCGATCTGGTTTTTGTAGGCCGCTGCGCTCTGCAGATTTTTCAGATCGTCGGCGTTGTCGATTTTGAGCGCGAAAATCCAGCCTTCGCCGAATGGATCACTGTTAATCAGAGCAGGGTTATTGGTCAGCGCATTGTTTGCTTCCACTACCGTGCCTTTAACCGGTGCGTAAATGTCGCTCGCGGCCTTGACCGATTCCACCACCGCTACCGGCGCCTTTGCTTCCACGCTCGCGCCAACTTTGGGTAGTTCGACAAAAACAACATCGGTCAGCTCGGCTTGGGCATGGTCGGTGATTCCGACTCGGATGTTGTCGCCTTCGCGCCGAATCCATTCGTGACTTTTCGTGTAAAGCAGGTCGTCGGGAACGTTCATGATTGTTTTTTGTAAAGCGGCCTTTTCTCGATCGTCGCCGGAAATTTTTGTCCGCGGATTTGCACCTCCAGGGCGGTCCCGATCTTCGCGGACGCAGACGAGACATACCCCATTCCGATACCAATGTTCAAGCTCGGCGATAGCGTGCCGCTGCTAATCTCGCCAACGCGTCTGCCGTTGTTGATGAGGGAATAGTGCGGGCGCGGCGGCGGACCCTTCCCGTTCATCTTGAATGCGATGAGCCGTTCGCGCGCGCCGTTGGCTTTGGTCTCAAGCAATTTTTCGCGTCCGGTGAAATTTGGTTTCTCCAGATCGACGAAAAATCCGAGTCCGGCCTCGATCGGATTGTGATCGGCTGAGAGATCGGAGCCGTTGAGCGGGTAACACATCTCCAGTCGCAAAGTATCGCGCGCTCCCAAACCGCACGGTTTTACGCCGAATCTAGCGCCGCGCTCCAAAATAAGATTCCAAAACTTCGACGCGTCGCTCGCGCGGAAAAAAACTTCCACGCCGTCTTCGCCGGTGTACCCGGTGCGCGCGATCGAAACCGGCATTTCGGCAATCGTGAAATCGCGAATGTAATTTCGTCCCGGAATCCCGACATCCGGGCCCAGCAAGGCGTGGAAAAGGTCAACCACGCGCGGTCCCTGAATGGCGACGCCGCCAAAATCGGCGCTGCGATTCGTCAGCTGAGGAGGAGCGGCGGTTTCTAAACCGCCAGAGCGGTCTGGAGGTTGCACTTCCTTGAGATGCCTTTCCAACCACGCGAAATCTTCCTCGATCTTCGAGGCATTGACGACGAGCAAAAATTCCGCCTCGCCGATTCGATAAAGAATCAAATCATCAATGACGCCGCCGTTATCATTGAGGAGAAAAGTGTATTGCCCCTGACCGACGTCCAACTTCGCTACATTATTAGTCAACATGGCATTGAGCCAGTCGCGCGCGCCATTTCCCGAGACGATGAACTGCCCCATATGCGAAATATCGAACATTCCGACGGCGTTTCGGACGGTCTGATGTTCATCCACAATGCTGCTGTATTGCACCGGCATGAGCCAGCCGCCGAATGGGACCATTCGCGCACCGAGCCGCACGTGTTCCTGGTAAAGCGGCGTTTTTTTCTCGGCAGCGCTGCTCACGCGGCCAAGCTAGATGCCGAGGTGGTACACGCAACCATCACTCCTTGCGAACTCGAACTATTTGAAGGGAAGCGACGCTTTCGCTAGCATTCCGCGCATTATGACGTGGCTGGACAAACTCGAACGGCGCATCGGTTTTCTCGCCATTCCCGGCTTGCTCCGTTACGTCGGCTTTCTTACTGCGCTCGTCTTCGTGCTCGAGAAAGTGAATCCCGGTTATCTCCGACTGCTCGACCTCGATCCTGTCGCAGTCATGCACGGCGAAGTCTGGCGGCTGGTTACCTACATTTTCATTCCGCAAATGGCGAGCATGCTGCCATTACCCGATTGGGTGAACGTCGCTTTTTACATTCTCTTTCTCTGGTGGATGGGTAACGGGCTCGAATCAGCCTGGGGCGCTTTTAAACTTACCATTTTCTATTTGCTCGGGATGGTCGGCACCACTGTCGCAGCCTTTTTCTTTGGTGCCGCTTTTTCGAATTTGATGCTGACCGCTTCGCTTTTTTTCGCTTTTGCCCGTTTTTACCCCGATCTCGTTATCTATTTCGCTTACATCCTGCCGTTAAAGGTGAAATGGATCGCCTGGTTTTCGGCTGCGGTTTTGCTTGTGCAAATCGCCGTCGGCTCTATGCAATTTCGCGCTGCCGCTATTTGCGCAATGGCGAATTATTTGATCTTTTTCGGCCCCGCCATCATCCACGATGCCCGCCACCGCCGTGAAGTGACGACTCGCCGTCGTCGTTTTGAAATGCAAACCCGCGAAACCGAAGCGGAGGCGTTGCATCGTTGCGCGATTTGTGGAGCGACGGAAGTGACGGACCCAAATCTCGAATTTCGGGTGGCGCGCAATGGCGAAGAATATTGTCTTCCGCACTTGCCGAAACCCCAACCCGCTGGCACGACGAGCAGCAAAAGCTCCGGGTAGCACCCACGTCTCGCAAGACGCGCATGCATCTTGACCGGCCCTCTTCAGAACGGAAACTAACCCCGATGGCCGACAAGAACGCTCCCCTCATTCCCGAACAAGGCTGGCATTGTCTCCACCTTTTTTATCGGATCGATTTCCCACAATGGCAGCTGCTCACTGCCGATGAACAGCGCATGGCCAAGATTGCGCTCTCGGAGATCGTGCAGGAAATCCGCGCCACAGAAAAGACGCAGTTGCTCACGCTTAGTGTCGTTACGCCGAAAGCGGATCTTGGCTTCATGCTAATCACGCCTGATTTGCACACGGCGAATTTTTTTGAAAAACGCCTCAATCTTTCTCTGGGCGCCGGCGTGCTGGAGCCGGTTTACAGCTATCTTTCGCTGACCGAAGAAAGCGAATACACCACCACGGCCGAGCAGTACGCCGAAACGCTCGCGCGCGAGCAGAATCTAAAACCAGGCACGACGGAGTTTGATGCCGCGATAAAAACCTTCGCGGAACGGATGGCGCATTATCGGGAGGAACGTGTTTATCCAACACTGCCGGATTGGCCGGTGGTCTGCTTTTACAATATGAGCAAACGACGCGGCGAACAGCGGAACTGGTATGCCATGCCGTTTGACGAACGCCGCAAATTGATGGGCGGCCACGCCAAGGTTGGTCGCGAATTTGCCGGCAAAGTAAAACAACTCATTACCGGATCGACTGGACTCGACGACGCCGAATGGGGTGTGACGCTTTTTGCGCGCGACACTTTCCAGATTAAGAAAATCGTCTACGAAATGCGTTTTGATCCTGTAAGCGCGGAGTACGCGGATTTCGGTGAATTTTTTGTCGGCATTCAATTGCCGCTCGATGAATTGTTCCGCCGGCTGCAATTGTAGAGGAGCTCGCTGCTGGAGGGGCGAGCTCTGCGAGCCCGATGTCTCGGCGTCGCAGAGCTCCGCCCTTCATCGGATATTGTGAGGATGGGTGACAGAGCGGTCGATTGTGCACGCCTGGAAAGCGTGTGTGCCGCAAGGCACCAGGGGTTCGAATCCCCTCCCATCCGTTAACTCTTCCTCCTCCTCTTAATCTTAATCTATTCGTATTCCAATCCGTTTAATCCGCGGTCGACTCTTGCAACGTCAGCGCAAGTCGCGCCTCTTCATTGTCTGCAAATCCTGCCGCAATTTTACGATATGCGCCCGCGGTACCACCCCGCGAATATTGGCTCCCGGATAAATGATGCAATCTCGGCCGATCACCGTGCCAGGATTGACGACCGCATTGCAACCGATCTCGGTCCGGTCGCCGATGATCGCGCCAAATTTCGTCAGTCCGGTCGGAATTGTCCGGTCGGCGGCGGCGACGGAAATTTCGCGATGATCGAGTTTTACATTCGATAAAATCACGCCTGCGCCTAGATGCGCGCGAAATCCTAAAATGGAATCGCCTACATAATTGAAGTGGGGCACCTGCGCTTCATCGCAAAGGATGCAATTCTTGAACTCGCACGAGTTCCCCATCACGACGCCGTCGCCAACGATCACGTTTTCGCGCACGTAACAGCCACTGCGGATATGGCACTTCTCGCCGATCCAGGCCGGCCCTTTTATGACGGCGCCTTGTTCGACGATGGTGCCACTGCCAATGAAGACGGTATTGCTGATGAACGGTTTTCCCATCAACTGTCCCAGCACCGCCGGTTTCAAACGAAATTGCAGATAACTTGCGATTTGTTTGAGCGCGTCCCAAATGAAGCGTTGATTCTCGAAAAGTTTGGCGTGGGTGGTGTGCTCGAGTGCAATGAACTCGGCGGGCGCGAATGCTTCTTCAGGGCTTAATGCCTGCACGGCGGGTAATTTTTTGTCCGTCTTTGGTGTCCCGCACTTCCCAGCCGCGGGCGTTTAATTCCCGCCGCAATTCATCGCTTTTTTGCCAGTCGTTGGCAAGTCTGGCAGTACGACGGGCTTCAACCAGCGTTTCAATCTCTGGTGGCAACGCGGTCGTTTGCGTGGCCTCGAGCGCCAGCACCTGATTAATCTCCTCCCACCATCGCAACCATGCTTTCGCTCCATCGGCGTCGAGTTCTTTCGCGTCCATTGCGCGATTGGTTTCGCGAATGGATTCGAACAAAATGCCGAGAGCGCCGGAAATATTCAGATCGTCATCGAGCGTGGATTGAAAATCGTTGGTCGGAACGGGTCCCGCTCGCTTTCCTGGCGCACCGCTCGCGCTCGTTTCGCGCAAGCGCTGTAGCCATTCATCAATTCGCATTAAGGCCTGCCGCGACTCCTCCATTCCTTCGAAAGTGAAATTCAATTGCGCGCGGTAATGCACTCGCAATAAGGCATAGCGGATTTCGCGCCCGCTGTATCCTTTGGCGGTGACATCACGCAGGGTGTAGAAGTTGCCGAGCGATTTCGACATTTTCTGGTTATCGACCAGCAGGTGCGCGCAATGCAGCCAGTAGCGCACAAATTTTTTTCCGGTCACGCCTTCGCTTTGCGCAATCTCCGCTTCGTGATGTGGAAAAATATTATCGACACCGCCGCAGTGAATATCGATCTGATCGCCCAGCAACGCTGTCACCATCGCGCTGCACTCGATGTGCCACCCGGGGCGACCACGCCCCCAGGGCGAATCCCACCCAACGTCGCCATCCGCTTCGTCCCACGCTTTCCAAAGCGCAAAATCGCCGATGTTTTCCTTCTCGTACTCATCGCTGCGAACGCGTCCGGTTGGCCGCAATTCTTCCAAATTCAGATGCGCCAGTTTTCCGTAATCGGGAAATTTGTTGATCCGAAAGTAAACGGATTTGTCATCGGCCTGATAGGCGAGATCGTGTTTGATCAGCTCGGAAATCATCTCAATCATGCGCGCGAGGTAACGCGGTTCGGTCGCGCCGGGATATTCGTCGGCGTGTTTGATGCGCAAAGTTTCGAGATCTTCGAAAAATCCCCGCTTGAACGGTTCGGTGAAATCGTTGAGCGAAACTTTCGCTTCTCGTGCGCCGCGAATCGTTTTGTCGTCGACATCGGTAATGTTCATCACCCGATGGATTTTGAAGCCGCGCGTTTCGAGATGCCGCTGCAACAAATCTTCGAAAATGTACGCGCGAAAATTTCCGATGTGGGCATGGCTATAAACCGTTGGCCCGCAAGTGTACATCGAGACGTTGGGCGGATCGCGCGGGGCGAACTCCTCCAGTTGCCGCGAGTAGGTGTTAAACAGCAGGATCATTTTCGAAGAACCGTCATCCCGAGCGAAGTCGAGGAATCCCATGGAGGTTTCCTTTAAGCTTTCGCGGCGGGATCCCTCGACTTCGCTTCGCTCCGCTCGGAATGACGATCACGTTACCTCCACGCTCGCCACCGCCATCGCCGCCATCCCTTCACTACGTCCGATGGCGCCGAGTCCTTCGTTTGTCGTCGCTTTGATGCTGATCGCGTTCGCTTTCACCCCGAGCGCGTCCGCGATCTTCTCCTGCATCGCGGTAATGTGTGGCGAAATTTTTGGCGCTTCCGCCAACACGGTGGCGTCAACGTTTACCACCCGCGCATTTTTTTGTGCGGCGATCGTCGCAACGTGACGCAAAATTTCCATGCTGCTGATTCCGCGAATGGATTCCTCCGTGTTCGGAAAATGTTTTCCGATGTCGCCCGCTCCGAGCGCCCCAAGGATGGCGTCAGCAATGGCATGGGAAAGGACATCGGCATCGGAATGCCCTTGGAGCCCGCGTTTGTGCGCAATTTCGACGCCGCCGAGAATTAATTTCCGTCTGCTAACTAGGCGATGTGCGTCGTAACCGATGCCGCAGCGAAACGCTCTCACAGTTTCAAATCGATCACGCCGTTGGATGCGATGATGCTGTAACGATCGGGCATGTCAGTGCGCGGTTTCATTTCCACCGAACCGCCGGCCGTTTCCACCAGAATCCAACCGGCGGCAACGTCCCACAGACTAATGCCCTGCTCGATGTAGGCGTCGAATCGGCCGCACGCGACATACGCCATGTCGAGCGCGGCACTGCCGAGCAGCCGGCATTTGCGCGCGCGATGCACCATCGTTTGCAGCAACGGAATCCCGGCTTCGATGGTGGTCCCTGTTTTGGAAAGACCGACCGAAACGATCGCCTCCGCCAAATCCGCACGCTCGCTCACGCGAAATTCGCGGTCGTTTAACTTTGGGGCCGCTCCTTTTTGCGCGGTCCAAAGTTCGTCGCGGATCGGATCAAAAATGACGCCGACGATGATCTCGGAATGACAACGCAACGCGATGGAGACGCAAAAATGCGGAATGCCGTAGTAATAATTCACCGTCCCGTCAAGTGGATCGACCACCCATTGGAATTCGCTCGATTGATCTCCGACGATTCCCTCTTCGCCGTAGAGTGCGTGTTGCGGAAATTCTTTGAGCAACGATTGCGTGATCAATTCCTGGGCGCGGACATCGATTTCGAGTTTGATGTCGTGCTTGGTGGATTGATTTACTTGCATCGGTTTCTCGAAGTTGTGCCGCAGCATTTCGCCGGCGGCGCAGGCCGCTTTAACGGCGGCGTCGAGATAATGCCTCATGAGGGATTAGCTCGCACAAAGAGGGGCGAAGTGCACAAGGAAAACGAGTTGGGTTTTGTCGGGCGGTTGTAGCTGCCGCCGTCGCTGACGGCAGCTCTGCGCAAGCTCTGCCGCTGGGGACAGCGGCAGCTACAACATTCGCGGAGAAAAAAACCGGGAGGAGAAATTAATTCTCCTCCCGGGTTAACGTTTGGGTTTTGGCTCCAAAAAGTTTCGGAGCCGTGAAGCGCACTAATGCGTTAGTGCTTCTTTTTCTTCGCTGATTTTTTCTTGGCCGCTTTCTTTCTTTTTGCTGGCATCGACTATTCCCCCCTTTCAATCCGCAATCGCGGTGGGTCTGTGAAGGGTTTGAGAAACTTCACTTACGGTTCATTCATCCTCAGAATTTTTTTGTCAAAACTTTTTTCGCGTTTGCGCAAATTTTTTTCACAAGTGCGCATGCGATAATTTTCTTGGAAGCGCGCAAAATTTTTTCGCTTTCGCCGTCGCGCGAAAAAATCGTGACCGCATTTTCATCACTTTCCATTCCGATGTTTGGATCACTCAAATCGTTTGCCACCATCATGTCGCAATTCTTTGTAGCAAGTTTCGCGCGAGCATGCTCTTCCACGTCATTTGTTTCCGCGGCGAAGCCAACCACGAAAAAATTTCGGGATCGCGGAAGCGATTTCAAAATGTCGCGCGCCGGAATGAGCTCGAGCGAAAATTTCTCATCGCGTTTTTTGATTTTCTGTTCGGCAACGGACGCCGGTTTGTAATCCGAGACTGCGGCGCACATCACCAGCACGTCGCAATCACGCACTGCCTCATCGACCGCAGCGTGCATTTCATCGCTCGTGATCACGCTTACGATTTTCGCGCCGGTGGGCGGGGCAAGATTTACCGGGCCCGAAACAAGAACGACTTCGTGATTCGCTTCGATTGCAGCCGACGCGATGGCATATCCCATTTTTCCCGAAGAACGATTGCTCAGGAAACGAACCGGATCGATCGGCTCGCGCGTCGGGCCGGCCGTGATGACAAACTTCACGCGATCAATCGATCGTGCCGGTGCAGGAGAAATTCGGCGCGGAAAGCGATGTCCTCCACTTTCCAAAGACGGCCGAGGCCTTCGTAACCGCAGGCGAGCATGCCTGCTTCCGGACCGATGAATTCCGTCCCGCGCGATTTCAATTTCTCCACGTTCTCCTGGGTCAGAGCGTTCTCCCACATTTTTCCGTTCATCGCCGGCGCGATCAGAATGGGCGCGCGCGTGGCCAGCGCAATGGCGGTGAGGGGATGACTGGCGAGACCGTGCGCCAGTTCCGCAATGACGTTTGCAGTTGCGGGTGCAATCAAAAGCAAATCGGCGTTATCTGCGAGCTCGATATGACCAGGCCGCCAATTTTCTTTCTCGTCGAAGAAACTTGTCATCACCGGATTTTTCGAAAGCGTTTGGAACGTCAACGGGGTGATGAATTCGGTTGCGTCATTTGTCATCACGACAAAAACATTGTGGTTTTGTTTCACCAGCAAACTGGCCAGCTCGGCTGATTTGTAGGCGGCGATCGAACCGGTCACGCCAAGTACAATCGATTTTTGATTCCTGGTTTTCGATTTTGGATTGGCTGCCATGGGAATAGGAAATATCTCGTCATCCCGAGCGAAGTCGAGGGATCCCGAAGCGAAATCTTAAAGGTAACTTCCTCGGGATCCCTCGACATTCGCTCGGGATGACCGGAAAAAACGCTTCACCGCAAAATCAACCTCCGGCTCAAAATACGTTCCGCGCCCATGATCTGGCGAAATTTCTGCAAATCTTCCTCCATCGATTTGCTGATAATGGTGTAGCGGTAATCGCGCCAGTGCTTCATTTCGCGCGCGGCCGTTTTCAAACGTGCCTCGATTTGTTGCACCGTTTCGGTGCGGCGTTTCGTTAGGCGCCGCCGCAATTCTTCAAGATTTGGCGGCATGATGAAAACGTCAGTCAATGTCTCTCGCACAAAAGGATCGCCGCAGTTGCGAATGGCGGCGGCGCCCTGGATATCGATGTCGATTAAAACATCGACGCCCTTTTTCAAATTATCGATCAAAGGTTGTCGCAGTGTGCCGTAGTAATGCTCGTGCACTTTGGCGTGCTCGAGAAACTCGCCCGCCTTTACTCGCGCGAGAAAATCATCTTTGGAAAGAAAGCGGTAGTCTTCGCCGTCGATCTCCCCTGAGCGTGGCGGACGGGTGGTGCAGGAAACGGAATAGACGAAGTCGGGGGTTTGGCGGAGGGCGTCGCACAACGTCGTCTTACCGGCGCCTGATGGTGCGGAGACGACAAATAAAATTCCGTAGCGCGAAAATTTGTTACTCAAGGTTTTGCACCTGCTCGCGAATTTTCTCCAGCTCGGCCTTGCACGCCACTACTCGCTGCGCGATCTCGGCGTCATTCGCCTTTGCCCCCAAGGTGTTGAACTCGCGAAAAATTTCCTGAACGATGAATTCGAGCGCGCGACCGACCGGCTCTTCTTTGCGCAAATGATGGGCAAATTGCGCGAGGTGACTTTCCAGTCGCGTCAGTTCTTCCGAGATGTCGGAGCGGTCGGCAAAGAGGAAGATTTCCTTGGCCAGCCGCTCGTCATCCTTGCTGATCGGCAAACCGGTCTTTTCAATTCGTTCAGTCAGGGCCGCGCGGAATTTTTTAACCACGGCGGGATGAAGCGCGCGAATTTCTTTCAGTAATTGTCGAATGGCCTTTAAGCGATGGATCAAATCTTTCGCCAGATGCCTGCCTTCGCGCTCGCGCATTTTAATCAAATGATTGAGGGCGGATTCGAGGGCGCGTTCCACCGCAGGCCAGGCGCGTTCGGCCTCAATTGCTTCCTCCGGGGGTCGCATCACACCGGGCGCCTGCAAAATCGTATCGATAGTGATTTGACCGGGTGCGCCCAATTTTTTTTGCAATGCGCGCATGGCGTCATGATAGGATCGCGCGAGTTCAACATCGAGAGCGAGACGCCGCGTCCCATCCGCGCTGGCATGATGCGCGACCAGGACATTGGTGCGGCCACGGGAAATGCGCGCGTTAATCGCCTGACGAATTCGCGCTTCAAGCTCGGTGAGATCGCGCGGGAGGTTAATCGCAATCTCACTTTGTTTACGATTCACCGTGCTCAGTTCCACGCTCAGTTTTATGCCCTCGCAATCGGCTTCTCCGCGGCCGTAGCCAGTCATGCTGCGCACAGTCGTTTAGCTTCACAAAGAGCTGCAAAATGACAAATAGAAACAACCGGCCGAACTCTCTAATTTTCTGATTGATGCAAACCGATTGGAAGCCCGATGAACGCACTGCCTGGCAATTGGTGGCACAAGCGGCGGTGATCGTGGGCGCAGTGTTGCTCGTTTACCTGCCGGCGTGGCGCGCAGGTTTCGTTTGGGACGACGAGCAACTCATTACCGCCAATCCGTTGTTACGAACGTTTTCGGGTTTGATCGAGATGTGGTCCGGCGGGCGAACCGCAGATTATTTTCCAATGACCAACACGGTGTTCTGGATCGAGCGGCATTTATTTGGCGAAAACGCGACCGGTTATCACGCGATTAACATTTTGCTTCACGGCGCAGACGCGATCCTGGTGTGGCTGGTCTTGCACCGGTTGCAAATTCCAGGGGCATGGTTCGCCGGACTGATCTTCGGGATTCATCCCGTGCACGTGGAATCGGTGGCTTGGACTTCCGAACTAAAAAACGTCCTCGCGATGTTTTTTACGTTGTTGTCGATCTTTTCTTTTGTTGGAAGCAACGAGCATCGGCAAAGTCGTGCAGCGTATATTGCCTCGCTGTTTTTCTTTGCCCTGGCGCTGCTATCAAAAACGCAGACGGTTTTCGTGCCGATCGCGTTGCTAATGTGCGCATGGTGGCGGGATCGCGACTCAACATCATTTCGGCGAGAAGCGATTCGCACCGGGCCGTTCTTTGTGATGGCGGTGGTGTTTGGCCTGATTACAATCTGGTTTCAAAATCGTGGGATTGGCGAAGAAGAAGTTGTAATCGGTTCATTCCCACGACGCCTCGTTAACGCTGGATTGGCGATCTGGTGGTACGCCGGCAAAGTCTGTTTGCCGACACGACTGATGGCGATCTATCCGCGGTGGCGCTTTGATTCCCCGCAACTCTGGGAATGGTTTCCGCTAGTCGTACTTGTTTTGCTGCTCGGACTAACTTGGCATTGCAGAAATCGTGGAACGCGCGGCGCTTTTTTGCCCCTCGCCTATTTCATCGTCGCGCTTCTGCCCGTCATTGGATTTGTTCGAATGGCTTACCTCCGCAGCGGCACGCTGGTGGCGGATCATTTCCAATATTTCGCGGACGTCTCATTGATCGCATTTGTTTGCTCGGCCGTTGCGATGTTTGCCAGGCGCGCGCGCGGCGAAATTAGAACTGCGATCGCGGCGATTGCCATTCTATTGATCGGAATGATGGGAAAATACGCGTGGCAGCGCACCAAAGTTTTTCACGATGAAGAATCGCTTTGGCGCGATACTCTCGCGAAAAATCCGGACGCATGGCAGGCGCGGGCACGACTTGGGCAGTATTTCTTTCGCCAGAGAAAGTATTCCGATGCGATCGAACATCTCCGCCGTGCCGTCGAGTTGAAACCACAGTTGCCGGAAAATCGCAATCTCCTTGGCTTGGCTTATTGCCGGGCGGAAAGATTTGAAGAGGGGATCGCGGAATATCGCAAAGCATTGGAATTGAAAGAGTCGCGCGCGTCCACCGCACAGAGTGCATCGGTCGCAACGATTCGAACAAATCTCGCGAACGCGTTAACAATCATTGGAACCAACCTCAGTGGTAGCGCAACCGAAATTCCAAGCGAAGCCACACGACGATACGAAGAAGCGATCGCGCAATATGAGAAAGCCCTGGAATTGGAACCGAACCAGCCGGCGATCCATCGCAATCTCGGTCTCCTTCTGGCCCATCTCGGGCGCTTCGACGAAGCGGAAGCGCATTTACGCGCGACTTTACAAATCGTGCCTAACGAACCGACTGCGCAAGAGACGCTCAAGGAAATTGAAGCGCAGCGCCCCTGACAAGTCACAACAGATATTTTGCAGCTTGATCGACATCCTTGTCGCCGCGGCCGGACAAATTGATGATAATGATGTCGTCGGCTGACATCCTGGGTGCGACCTTTGCGGTGTGCGCGAGGGCATGTGCAGTTTCGAGCGCGGGAATAATTCCTTCCTTTTCCGATAACAATTTGAATCCGGCGAGCGCTTCCTCATCGGTTGCGAAATCGTATTCTACTCGACCGATGTCGCGCAGATAACTGTGTTCGGGACCGACTGCGGCATAATCCAGCCCCGCCGAAACCGAATGGGTCAATTCGATCTGGCCATCTTCGTTTGCGAGCAGAAAAGTTTTCGTTCCTTGAAGAACCCCAAGCCTTCCGCCTTGAAATCGGGCCGCATGTTTGCCGGACCGAATACCTTCGCCGCCGGCTTCGACACCGACCATGCGCACGCTCGCGTCATTTAGGAACGGATGAAACAAACCGATGGCATTGCTGCCGCCACCGACGCAGGCGACAAGCAAATCGGGCAGTCGCTTTTCCCGTTCGAGAATCTGTGCCTTTGTTTCTTCGCCGATGACACGCTGAAAATCGCGCACCATCATGGGGTAGGGATGGGAACCGAGTGCGCTGCCTAATATATAATGGGTGGTGCGAACGTTTGTGACCCAATCACGCATCGCCTCGCTGATCGCTTCCTTAAGGGTGGCTTGTCCGGCCGTCACCGTCACCACTTTAGCGCCAAGAAATTGCATGCGCGCGACGTTGAGGGCCTGGCGTTCCATATCCACCGCGCCCATGTAAATGACGCATTCGCATCCGAACCGCGCCGCCACCGTGGCGGTAGCAACGCCGTGCTGGCCCGCGCCGGTCTCGGCGATGACGCGTTTCTTGCCCATGCGCTGTGCCAGTAAAATCTGGCCGAGCGCGTTGTTGATCTTGTGCGCGCCGGTGTGGAGCAGGTCTTCGCGCTTCAAATAAATTTTCGCGCCGGCAAGTTTTTCGGTGAGTCGCTCCGCGAAATAAAGAGGCGTGGGACGGCCGGCAAAATCGCGCAGTAATTGTGTGAGTTGGTTTTGAAACTGCGAATCGCTCTTCGCCCGTTCGTATTCGGCGGCGAGTTCGTGCAACGCCGTCATTAAAGTTTCCGGCACGAACATTCCGCCGTAAACGCCGAAGTGGCCGTGCGCGTCCGGCAGCGTTTCGATCGCAGGCATGAGAATGGTTTGGCAGAAAAAACGTTGAACGTCCAATCAAGCTAGAAGAGCTGTGAGGGTGCGGCGGTGGGGCGAGGGAATGGGAATCTTGTTCAAGCGGCGAATGGGAAACCAGCGTTGGTGGGATGCGGGCCGGGCTGCTTTGCTGCGAAAGACCTGGAGGGTGACCCGATGATGTGTGAATGGAAAGCGCGTGGTGTGAATCGGCGCGGAGCGCGGCGCGGGAACTTTTGGCAGCATCCACATACCCCGCCAGCGCTGGCCGCATCGCTCGAGCAGCACCGCGCCGGCCATAATGGACAAGCCATGTAATTCAGTGAGCGGAACAATTGCGGCGCGTCTTTTTTTTCGCGGAAGCGACGCTGGATCACGCGCGCGACAAAACTTTTTCACCGGACAAATTTGGCAGCGCGGATTGCGCGCGGTGCAAATGAGGGCGCCGAGATCCATCATCGCGTTTTGGAAATCGCGCGCGCTTTTTTGGGGAACGAGCTTTGCCGAAAGTTCCCACAATTTTCGTCGGCCGGAGGTGGAATCGATTGGCGCGCGAATATTGAAAAGGCGGGAGAGAACGCGAGCGGTGTTGGCTTCGACGATGGGCAGGGATTGGTCGAGAGCGAAAACCGCGATGGCATTCGCAGTGTAAAGGCCGATACCCGGTAGCGATTTCAACTTACCGGGATCATTCGGAAGTCTTCCGCCAAAATTCTCGACGATCGTTTTGGCGCAGCGGTGGAGATTGCGGGCTCGAGCATAATAGCCCAAGCCCTGCCAGGCGTGCAGAACGTCTGATTCAGTCGTAGCGGCAAGCGAGCGAATAGTGGGGAAGCGGCGCAGCCACCTATTATAGTAAGGGACAACAGTGGCGGCCTGGGTTTGCTGGAGCATGATTTCGGAAACGAGGATGGCATAGGGGTCGCGGCTCTGGCGCCAGGGGAGATCGCGTTTGTTACGCAAAAACCAGCGATTTAGAGTGTGGCGAAACGGTCGTCCGTCATCCCGAGCCAAGTCGAGGGATCCCGTGGAACTACCTTTTGCTGGCGCGACGGGATCCCTCGACTTCGCTCGGGATGACAGTGTATTCAAACCCAGAACTCTTTGTGAACTCTTACACCCATCCGCTCAATTCTGAACAGGCGGAAAAGCTTCGCGCACTTCTGGGCGAGCGTGGATTCACCTTCGCGCCGAAGCCCCACACGATTTTTTTTGCGCAAAAGGAAAAGCTAAGCGTGGCCGTTTATGAGAAAGGGCCAAAGATTTTAGTGCAAGGGCGCGGGGTCGAGGATTTCGTCAAGTTCGTGCTCGAACCGGACATTTTTGGCGAAGCCCGTCTCGGCTACGAAGAAGTGCATTCGCCGGAAATGTTCGAACCACACTTTGGTGTGGACGAAAGTGGGAAAGGCGATTTTTTCGGGCCGCTGGTGATCGCGGGTGTCTTTGTCGATCGCAATACTGCACGCCAAATGCTCGATCTTGGGGTGCAGGACAGTAAGCGGATCGGATCGGACGCAAGAATTCATGCGTTGGCAAAAGAAATCCGGCGGATCGCGCGCGAGGGAACCGAGGTGGTTGCAATCGGGCCCGCGCGTTACAATGAGCTCTATAAGAAATTCGGCAATCTCAACAGTCTGCTCGGCTGGGGACACGCCCGGGTCATCGAGAATCTGCTGGCGCGGAAGCCGGACTGCCCGAGATCACTCTCCGATAAATTTGCCGATGTGCGGGTGATCGAAAATGCACTGTTGCGCCATGGCCGGAAAATTCGGATCGAGCAGCGGCCGCGCGCGGAAACTGATATCGCGGTCGCGGCAGCATCGATCTTGGCGCGTGAAGCGTTTATCGATTGGCTGGAGCGAAAGGGAAAGGAGTTGGGGGTGAGGCTTGGCCGCGGCGTCTCAGGTGAAATCAAAAGCACCGCGGCCACGATCGTCGAAAAGCATGGGCCGCAAATGCTTTCCCAACTCGGAAAAGTTCATTTCCGCACTGCGCATGAGGTAGCGCCGGACGCGTTTCCTGCCCCGCCGCCGAAGCGGGCTTGGGTACGTTAACCACCACGGCCAAGGCAGGATTCCTGCTCTCCAACGAGCAATTTCCTCGGTCTTTTTTGTGGAAACCCGCGTCCTGATTCTGAATCCAGATCCAGTCTTCGAGGACCGGTTACTGTCGATTTTTGACATGACGGATGAAACCGAGACTTGCATTGTCCGAACGGTTTCCGAAGCGGTCGCAATATTGATCGCAGAGAGTTTCGATGGCTTCATCATCGAGGGAGAACCGGAGTCTGCGGTCGAGAGTGCCACCGTGGCCCGACAACATTTTCCGTCATTGAAGCTTCTATGCGTGCCCTGGCAGCGCCCGTCGGAAGAGTCAATCCGCAATGCTCAGCAACAACAGATCCCGCTGGCAAAGGGCGCTGCGTCAACCAAGCAGTTGCGCGGCGAGGTGCGGCGTTTTCTCACCGGTCTCGATAGTCATTCGGGCGCATCCTCGGAAGGGATCGACCCGTGTCACTCTTTGATTGGAAATTTGAACCAATTTTCGGCGGCCGAAGTTCTGCAAATGACGTGCATGGGGCAACGCAGCGGGCGCTTCACCTTTAAGTCAGGGCGCGGCAACAGCGAGATCTACCTCCATCACGGGGAGGTTCGGCATGCCGCCTACGGGACGCTGGAAGGCGAAGGGGCCCTAGCGGAGATTTTCCGCTGGCGGCAGGGCCGTTTTTATTTTGAAGAGGGGATCATCAGCCAGGAGCAATCTGTCGACCGGCCATTGGCCCATCTGCTGCTCGATAATTTGCAAAAATTCGATGAAACCCTCGAGGCAGCCACGGTTGCGCCCATGCCATGAAGGATAAACAAACCGAAACCAAACTGCGTCTGATTTCGCTTCAGGTCGAGAGCTGGAAGAAATTGCACGACCTCATCACCTATGGCCTGGACAAGGCCAAGCCGATCATTTCGGTGGAACAGGAGCGGCAATTCACCGAAGTGCGAGCGAATTTGTTGCAGGAAACCGAGCACGTTCTTCGCGAATTGAATCTGCTAAGCGACCTGTCGGGCCGGGCGATGAATGTCCTGAACCGCGGTTCTTCCCTGCGCGCGGTGCGCGAACTTTCAAATGACGATGCCCGCCGCCTGGAAGTGGAATGGAACGGGGTTTTCACCAAGCTGGGTGTGGCGCAGGGACAGTTGAAGTCGCGACGGAAATCCTTTGCCGAAGTGACCACGTTCAACCATTTTATGAGTCGCCTGCGGCGCCGACCGGCAGTGGCATAGCCTTTCCAACGCGAAATTTGGCCCTATTTTCCCAGCGATCCTCGGCGGCGAGAAAAAAGCCGCAATTTTTCGGCTTCGCCCACGCAAATTCAAGCGCCAGCGCGATTTATTTGTGGTATATTAAGATATGGCGAAGTTAACCAAAAGGGACATTGTGGTGGCGATCAGCAACCAGACCGGCATGGTCCAGCACCAGGTTTTCGATGTCGTCCAGCGCACGCTGGATCACATTACGGATAGCCTTGCTAATAATGTGGCGGTGGAGTTGCGAAATTTCGGGGTCTTTCAACCACGCTTGACCAAACCGCGCGTTGGCCGAAACCCGAACGAGCCGGGGAGCAGCTTCGTTATTCCGGCGCGAGCAACGGTGAAATTCAAGCCAGGGAAAATCATGCGTCAGCGGGTGGAGAAGTTATCGCGCGAACTAAAGGACGCTTCGGAGCGTAAAGCCGCGAGCAACGCTCCATCCACTCCTGCGTGACCGGCCTATCGCTTTTCGACACTGTTGCCGAGCAATTGCTGGATTACTTCCTCCAGCCGCTCGAAGTTGATCGGCTTGGTTAAGTGTTCGGAGAATCCGGCGGCACGGGCGCGGTTGACGTCGTGTTCCATCCCAAAACCGCTTAGAGCAATGCCAGGCACGCCCCGGCCACGCATTTCCTGCATTAATTCGTAGCCGCTCCGGTCGGGCAAACCGATGTCGCTGATCAAGAGATCGAAATCTTCCTGGCGCGCTTTTTCAGTCGCCTGGTCGGCGGTGTAGGCGATGGTGATATCGTAACCGCGCCGTTCTAAAATCATTTTCAGACCAGTGCAGGTATCCTCATGGTCATCCACCACGAGCAAGCGCGGCGGGCGGTTGGCCGAAACTGGCCTCGACACCGGTTCGGCGCCATTTGGGGGCGACTCGCCATCATGCACCACGGGCTCGGCAATTGTGCCGAGGCGAACACTGAAGGTAGCCCCGCCGTTCGGGCCGGGACTGGAGGCAGAAATGATTCCGCCGTGGGCCAGGACCATGGCCTTCGAAATGGCGAGGCCCAGCCCCAAGCCGCCAAATTTCCGTGTGATGGAGCTTTGGCCCTGCTCAAAGGCGGTGAAAATTTTCGAGACCTTATCCGGCTCAATCCCGATGCCGGTATCGCTAACAGCGATTTCGATTTGTCCAGGCTGCGGGTTTGAGGTGGCAAGGGATACTCGTCCACCCTCCTCAGTAAACTTGACGCTGTTCTTGATCAGGTTCCAAAAAACCTGTTGCAAGCGCGCCGGATCGCCCTGAACGAAATGGTCATGAGCGTTTAGATTCAACTCGATCTCGAGCGCCTTTTGTGAAATGTCCTCACGGCAAATTTCCAGTGCGCGCTGCAAGACGTTGTGCACGCTAACCGGTTCGAGACTGAGCTTAAGTTTTCCTTTGGCAATGCGGGTAATGTCGAGCAGGTCGTCGATCAAGCGCGCTTCCAGTTCCACATTTCGCCGAATGACGTCGAGCGCCTGACGCACCTCGGCTGAATCAGCCAGGTGTGTTTCCAATGCCGCAACCATAGCGATGACGGGCGAAAGGGGATTGCGTAGTTCGTGGGAAAGGAGCGCGAGAAATTGATCTTTGGCAGCGTTCGCGCTCAGCAACTCGTTGCGCAGCGTCATGTCGCGTGTTTTTTCTTCCACGAAGTAGAGCACGCCCTGAATGTTCTGGTGTGGATCGAGCAGGCGCAGAAGGTTGACATTGCAAAAACGCGTTGCGCCAGTGCGATCGCGGAACGGTTCTTCGATCAATTGATAGGGCCTGCCGGTCGCGAGCACATTCTCGATTATTGTTGGCGATACGATTTTGATCTGGTCGTAAGTCGCGGCCCCAATGTCGGTGCCGGCTGGAAGCTGGCCAATCTGCAACGCCATTTGTGCAAAGGCGTCGTTTACATGCAGGAAGCGGTGGGTTTCAGGGTCAACTAATGCGATGCCGATCGGCATGTTGGCCAAAATCTTTTGGTTAAAGCTGACTTCGCGCTCGATTCGACGCGCGGATTCCGCCTGTCGCCGATAAAATCTTCCTGCGAGAATGGCGGCGACCAGCGTGCCGGCAATCAACCACCCCGCCGGGACCGTGATTTTACGTAGCAAATCATGCACCGGTGCATAGGCGATCTCTTCGGGTTGGCGGATGATTGCCAGCCATTGCGCCGACTCCAGCGGCTCGAACGAGTAAATGTTGCCGGCTCGACTGAGATGGCCGCTTTGCTTCTTTTGAATATCGGAGATCAGTTTCGCTTCCGCGCGGGGTCTTGGTTCGGTCTCCGATTTGAAGTCGGCGGTAAAAAGCGGGAAACCTTGCTGATCGACAATTTGGCAGACAGTGCGGTCTGTAAACGAAATCGAGGAGAGACGTCGGCCAATCCGTTCGATCAAAATAGAAGCGCCGATATAGCCGATGGTTTTGCCGTCGCGCGTTCGCACTGCGCCTACGACATCAGTGACCATGCGGCCATCGACTGGCCGCTGGTGGACGGGCGAAACGTAGGGGTCGGTCCGCGCGTCGGCGCCGTCTTTCCAAATATCGGGATGAAATGGCTGGCCTAGTAGATTTGGCGCGGCCGGCAGAGTGCCAAGAAGCTTACCGTCAGCCGCCGCCATGAACATTCCGTCAATGCGCGGATAAGTGAAAAACTTCTGTGCGATCCATTGCTGAGCCGTGTCCTGAGAATTAGGGGCGGCAAAAAGACGCTCCATATCGGGAAGGGTTTGATAATAGGAGACGATGCTGGCAGTGCTGGCCAGATCGTCATCGACCAAATGACCGACCAGCTGGACAAAGGTCTGGCGGTCGCGCAAAATTTTTGATTCCAGCGTCTTTTTGAGCGTGGTGTAAGAAACCAGCAACATCAGGATCGATGGCACCCATCCGGCGAGCAGCACCGTCAAGACAATGTCGAAGCGTTCGAGATTTCTCCCCCTTTTTTTGATCGTAACTGGTCCGATTGCCATCGTCGGTAGCGACTATCTTAACACAAAATCGCTCCCTCTCCGAGAAGCGAACCCCATGCCGCCGGCCTGCAAAAGGAACGAGCCATTTCGCTTTCGCGACACGATAAATGGTTGTGTGCTTTTAACTTCAAGCCGGTCAGCGCGAGCGAGCCCGCCTTTTTTGATTTGACGACACCTCCAGAAGCGGCATCATGTCGCCCTTGCAGAGTAATCGGCAAGGCAGTCTGGATTCCTAACGCAAGGAGGCATGGTTTCATTTATCTGGACAATCTGTTACCTCAGCGTGCTCGTTGGCCTCTCGGCTTACGGCGTGCACCGCTATTTTATTATCTACCTTTTTCTCAAGAACCGGAAACGCGCGCCGGTGCCGGCGGGCCGATTTGAACAATTGCCGGTGGTGACCGTGCAGTTGCCCATCTTCAACGAAGTTTATGTAGTGGAGAGATTGCTGCGCTCGGTCAGTAAATTGGATTACCCACGCGATCGGCTGCAAATCCAAGTGCTTGACGATTCGACCGACGACACGCGTGAGATTATCGCGGATTGTGCGGCGGAATTGCGTGAGCGCGGTTTCGATGTCGAACTGATTCATCGGGTCGATCGCACCGGCTTCAAAGCGGGCGCGCTGGAGCGAGGCCTGGCTACCGCGCGCGGAGAATTCGTATGTATTCTCGATGCCGATTTTGTTCCGCCACCGCATTTGCTGCGCAAGACAGTCGATTTCTTTACCGACCCGAAGGTGGGGATGATTCAAACGCGCTGGGGCCATTTGAATCGCGGCTATTCCTTGCTCACCCGGGTGCAGGCGATGTTTCTCGACGGTCATCTCGTGCTCGAACAAACCGCTCGCTCTCGCAGCGGTCGTTTTTTCAATTTCAACGGAACGGCCGGACTCTGGCGAAAATCGTGCATTGAAGAGGCGGGCGGCTGGCAGCATGACACGCTGACCGAGGACCTGGATCTGAGTTATCGCGCGCAACTAGCCGGCTGGAAATTTGTTTTCCTCCCCGACGTTGTTACCCCGGCGGAGCTGCCGGTCGATATGAATGGCTTCAAGTCGCAGCAACATCGTTGGACGAAAGGCTCCATCCAGACGTGCAAAAAACTGCTGCCGGAAATTTGGCGGAGTAAGTTGCCGATGCCGATCAAGCTGGAGGCGACCGGTCATCTTGTTTCCAATTTCGCATATTTGCTTCTCGCTTGTCTTGTTGTCCTGCTCCACCCCTCGACTGGCGGACCGCAGTCCGGCTGGGTGCGAACGCTGCTGATTGATGTGCCGATCTTTCTCACCGCTTCCGTTTCGGTCGCAGTCTTTTACATTTGCGCGCAGCGCGAACTGCATCCGCGAACTTGGATGAAGGAAATAATGCTTTTGCCCTGCCTGCTCGCCCTTGGGGTCGGCTTGTCGCTAAATAATGCCCGCGCCGTCCTCGAAGCGGTATTCAATCATAAATCAGATTTCACCCGCACCCCGAAATATGGGATAGAACGCAAAGCCCAGCCCTGGCGCAACTGCCGCTATATGCCTCTCAAGTCGGTATTGCCTGCGGCTGAGATGTTTTTTGCCGTTTACTTTACCTACTTTGTCTGGTACGCGATTGAGCACCGGCAGTTTCTTTCGGTCCCATTCTTGCTTATGTTTCAATTTGGGTTTCTTTACGTTTCATTTTGCTCCGTCATACAATGGCTACCGAAATTCAATTGGAACAACGGCAGGGCGCCCGACGCACTCCCGGCCTAGACGCACCTATGTTTCGCCTTCGTTGGTTCTTGCTAATTGCGGTGGTTGCGCCGGGGGCTACGCCATTGCGCGCGCAGCTGATCCAGCCAAACGTCATCGTTAGTGTGCGCGATCAAAAATTGATGTTCCTCGACAACGGCGGCAATGCCGCAGTTTATCCCATCTCTACTTCCAAATTCGGACTCGGCGATAGATGGGGCTCGATGGCGACACCGCTTGGCACTCTTCAGGTTGCTCAAAAAATCGGTGACCGCGCTCCGACCGGCGCGGTTTTCCACAACCGCAGGTTCACCGGCGAAATTTTGCAGCCGAACACGCCGGGCCGCGATCCTATCATTACCCGTATCATCTGGCTGCGCGGGTTGGAAGCTGCAAACGCGCACGCTTATAACCGGGGCATTTACATTCACGGAACACCGGAGGAGAAAACGATCGGCCGGCCGGCGAGCTACGGTTGTATTCGAATGAAATCTTCCGACGTCTCTGCGCTTTATGCGCAGTTGCCTATTGGCGCAATCGTGCAAATCTCGCCCGACCATTTGCCCAAGGTGAGTCGCGCCGCCAAGGGAACGCTCGTTTCTGCGCCAGCTTCTGCACCTGCTCCGACTCACGCCGTTTTCACCGCCGATTCGTCAAAACCAGGAGCAGAAAAAGCGAGCATGACGCCGCTTGCTCCGAAGACGTCGGTCGCGCCGGCAAAGAAATCGGACGCGACCGCCTGGTTGCGGAACGCGCGCGCCTGATCCCGGTTGCGCGGTTGACAAACGGGAGCGCATCCATGACGCTCCCGCCCGCTATTTTTTGATCGCATGGCCAACACCAAATCCGCTGCCAAGCGCGCGCGCCAGACTGAGGGCCGAGCTCTTCGCAATCGCCGCGTCTTGAGTCGTATTCGTACTTTGAGTAAGCGCGCGGCCAAAGCGGACGGGCCAGCGAACGATATCAACGCACTCATTTCTGCGATAGATAAAGCGGCCAAGCGCGGAATTATTCATCGCAATGCCGCCATCCGTCGCAAAGCCAGACTGGCGCGCGCGCGCGCTGGCGCCAGCAAGTAAAAGGAGCCTCGCGCGTTTAGCGTTGCATCTGGCGCAGGACAGATAAACTTGCTGTCCGATGATTCCGGCTTTGTTTCTCGTCATTTGTGTCGTCGCTTTTCGGGCGATGACAGGTCTCCTCATTCATTCCGGCGCCGCGACCTGGCTCTCGAATTTCGCCCCTCTCGCCGCCATCGCGCTTTGTTGCGCCGCCTATCTCCCGCGGCGCTACAAATTCGCGCTGCCGCTGCTCACTCTCTTCATCTCTGATTTGCTTCTGAATGCCACTTACCACGCACCGCTTTTCGATCCGCAAATTCTTTGCCGCTATTTCGCCCTCGCGATCGTCGGCCTCATCGGCTTCGCCCTGCGAAAACGTGCTTCGTGGAAAACGATGTTGCCCGCATCTCTCGCCACCTCAGTGATTTTTTATGGAATCACCAATGCCTTTTCCTGGCTGACTGATCCCGGTTACGTGAAAAATTTTGCGGGATTAATTCAGGCGTTGACCGTTGGTCTGCCACAATATGGCGCCACCCCCAGCTGGATGTTTTTCCGCAACTCTCTCCTGAGCGACCTCGCCTTCACCGCCATCTTCGTCCTGTTGATGCGCACTCAATCGGCACCTGCTAGCGCAAGAGTCGCGGTCGCTCGCGCTGCCTGATTTCCATGCAGCCAGCGGAGCAGCGCGACGAAGTCGAGATGCTCTGGTTGATGTTGCTCATCCGGCGTTTTGAAGAGCGCGCCAGCCAGCAATATCAAGCTCAGAAAATCGGCGGTTTTTGTCATCTCTACATTGGTCAAGAAGCGGTTGTAGCGGGTGCCATCGCGGCGATCCGATTCGACGATTACATCATCACCGCCTATCGCGATCATGCCCACGCCCTGGCCCGCGGCACCAGCGCCAATGCCTGTATGGCGGAACTGTTCGGCAAAGATACCGGCTGTTCCCGCGGGCTGGGCGGTTCGATGCATTTTTTCGACAAGGAACATCACATGTACGGTGGACACGCCATCGTGGGTGCGCATGTGCCGCTGGCCTGCGGTCTCGCTTTCGCCTGCAAATATCGAAATGAAGACCGCGTTACCCTTTGCTTTTTCGGCGACGGCGCCATCAATCAAGGCGCCTTTCACGAAGCGTTGAACCTCGCCGCCCTTTTCAAGTTACCGGTGATTTTTATTTGCGAGAACAATCTCTTTGCCATGGGAACCTCGGTCGAGCGTTCCACGTCGCTCAAACAAATCGTCGATCGCGCCGAAGGTTATGACATTCCCGGTTGCGTGGTGGACGGAATGAATTTTCGTCACGTCCGCGACACTTTGAGCGAAGTGGTCGAATCAATTCGCAAAGATCCGCATCCGGCGTTTGTCGAGGTGCGCACGTATCGGTATCGCGGCCACTCCATGTCTGACCCCGCGAGTTATCGAACGAAGGAACAAATTGAAAAATATCGTCTGGATGACCCGATTACGCGTTTGCGCGCGCAACTGACGCGCGAAGGAAAATTGACGAACGAAAAATTCGATGAGCTGGACAAGGAAGCGAAACGAATCGCGCTCGAATCGGTGAAATTTGCCGAGCAGAGCGAGGAACCGCCGCTCGAGAAACTTTATGATTACACCTACGTCTGAGCATAGGTTTCCAGTCTGTGCGGCCGGTGGGGTTCGAGTCCGCTAAACGCATATGCAAATGCGCGAGATTACTTACCGACAGGCGTTGAATGAAGCGCTGGCGGAAGAATTGGCACGCGATCCGAATGTCTTTCTCATGGGCGAGGAAGTGGCGGAATACAACGGCGCTTACAAGGTCTCGCAAGGATTGCTAGAACGCTTCGGCCCCAAGCGAATCATCGACACGCCTATTTCCGAAAATGGATTTGCCGGGCTCGGTGTCGGTGCCGCCATGGTTGGATTGCGTCCGATTATCGAATTCATGACCTTCAGTTTTTCGCTCGTCGCGTTTGATCAGGTGGTGAACAACGCTCCCAACATGCTGACGATGAGCGGCGGCCAGTTCAACATCCCCATCACGTTCCGCGGACCGAACGGTCCGGCCCATCAGCTCGGCGCGACCCACTCGCATGCGACCGAATGTTTGTATGCCAGCGTTCCGGGGCTGAAAGTTTGCACGCCGGCTACGCCACGCGACGCCAAAGGCCTGTTGAAAACCGCAGTGCGCGACAACAATCCGGTACTGGTGCTTGAATCCGAACTGCTTTACAGCTCGAAAGGCATGGTCGAGCCGGCGGAAACGGAATTGCTCATTCCGCTGGGCGAAGCGGAGGTCAAACGCGAAGGCTCGGACGTGACGATTGTGTGTTACGCGCAAACGGTGGCACTTGCGCTCGCAGTGGCGGAGAAGCTCGAGGACGAAGACATCAGCGCGGAAGTACTCGATTTGCGTTCAATCAAACCACTCGATGAACGCGCGATTTACGATTCCGTCGCGAAAACGCATCGGGTGGTGATTGTAGAACAGGACCGGCCGTTCTGTGGCGTGGGCGCGGAAGTTTGTTATCGCATTCAGAAAAATATTTTCGACGAGCTCGACGCTCCAATTGGGCGTGTTTCGCAGGAAGATGTGCCCATGCCCTACAACGAACGACTGGAGAAAGCGGTTTTGCCGAACGCGGAGAAGCTCATCGCCGCGGTCAAAAAAGTTTGTTATGCGTGAAAGAGGTTAAAAGAGTTACAAAGTTAAAATGTTAAAACGGAAAGAGCCTTCTTCATTTTAACTTTGTAACCGTTTAACGCTTTAACGATTTTCACCATGCCTGAAATCCAGATGCCCAAATTGAGTGACACGATGACGGAGGGAACTCTCGTCGCGTGGAAAAAGAAGAAAGGCGACAAGGTCTCGGCCGGCGACGTCATCGCGGAAATCGAAACCGACAAGGCGACGATGGAATGGGAATCGCCCGAGGACGGGACGCTCACCGAAATTTACGTGGAAGAAGGCGGCAAAGTTGAAGTCGGCCAACGGATCGCCTTCATCGGCGAGGAGGGTGAAGCCGCGCCAAAAGAAGAGAAAAAGGCGCCTGAGAAAAAACCGGAAGCACCGAAAAAAGAAGAAGCGAAGACATCCGAAGAACCAAAACGGGCGACGGAAAAACCCACACCCGCGAAAGCGAAAGAAAAAGAGACTACGCCGCCGCAAGAGCCGATGGAGGGACGCGCGCCGTCGCGTCCCAAACCCTCGCCCGCGGCCGCGCGCGAGGAGAAAACCGCAGAAGAAGGGCGGGTGAAAGCATCGCCCGTGGCGCGACGGATCGCGGCCGAGCTCGGCGTCGATCTTGCGAATGTGAAAGGAACCGGCCCGGAAGGCCGGGTAACCGAGACCGACGTGCGCGCTGTTTCCAAATCTGTAGCCGCGGTCGCCGACCGCGGTGACGCCAAAGCACAACCGAAACCCGCGCCTTCAATCAAGGCCGGTGAAGGTGCGCGAATCAATCTTTCCGGAATGCGCAAAGGTATTGCCGAACGTCTTGTGCAAAGTAAGGCGCCGGTCCCGCATTTCTATCTCAACATCGATATCGATGCCGGCCCGCTCATGGAAGCGCGCGCGGAATTAAAATCAGCCGGCGAAGACACGGACACATCAAAGATCACGGTGAACGATTTCGTTTTGAAAGGAGCGGTGATGGCGGCGGTGAAAGTTCCAAAGGTGAACGCATCATTCGATAACGATGCCATCGTGCAATATGCGGACGTTGATCTTGGCCTCGCCGTCGCGATTGACGATGGGTTGCTGACGCCGGTAATCCGCGCTGCGCAGAACAAATCGCTGCGGGAAATCAGCGAGCTGGCCAAGGACCTGGCCAACCGCGCCCGGAACAAGCGAATGAAACCGGAAGAATTTCAGGGCGGAAGTTTTACGGTATCGAATCTCGGCGGCATGGGGATCGACAGTTTTTCCGCCATCATTAATCCGCCACAAGGCTTTATTCTCGCCGTCGGCAAAATCAACAAAATGCCGGTCATCGATAACTGCGATCAGATCGTCGTCGGTCATCGCATGTCGATCTGGATGAGCTGCGACCATCGCGTCATCGACGGCGCGCTCGGCGCAGTCTATCTCAAAGAACTCCGCCACCTTCTCGAAAATCCAGCGCTGCTACTGGTTTAGCGCTCCACCTCAAATTCTGCGGATTTGATTTCCGGATAGCGCCGTCTACGACGCCGTTATTTCCCAAAGCATGAAATCATCCAAATCTTGCCGTGCTCGTTGCAACGCCAGGGCGACGACGGTGGCGTCGTCGAGAAAACCGATTGCGGGGATGGCGTCGGGGATCACGTCAAGAGGACTGACGACGTAGATGACGGCCGCGATGAGGATGACGAGTGTGCTTTCCGTGACTTCGTGATATTCGCCTCGGTAGTAGGCGCGGATCAAACGCAGCATCGTCTGAAAGTACGGCCAGGTGTCTCCGAACGAGTCCATCGGCAGTGATATCGCCGCCTCGGCTGCATCCTGAAAGAGGCCGCGCAGTCGTAGCGGATCGTCGGTGTACGCCTTCGCGCTTCTGACTGCCTGCGCAAACTCCGCTTCAAGTCGCGCCTTGAGCGTGGAATCGATCTCCAGTTTCCGTCTTGTTTTGGGCGATGATTTCTTTTTTAGCGCTTTGGTTTTTGCCTTTGCCTTTCTCATTCCGGTGTTATCAAATCAGCTCGGCGTAGCGGTGAGAAGGCGATTCATCGCTACGCAATTACGATTTCGTCGCCAGCACGAGCGGTGATGGCCCGGGCGCTTCAAGCGTGCGCGCATTTTTAAATCCCGCTTCTTCCAGCCAGCGCTTGATCTCGTTAAAGGAAAAAGTGTCGCCGCTTTCGGTGTTGACCAGCATGTTGACGGCGAACATCAAACCATTCAGCGGCTCGGTCCGTTCATCGTTGACCAGCCATTCGCCGATGGCAATGGTGCCGCCGGGCTTGAGCGCGTTGGCTGTTTTCTTCAGCAGCTTACGGCTACGGTCTTCGCCTTCGCTGTGCAGAATGTGACCGAGGGTGGCGACCTCGTAGCCTTCGCCGAAATCAGCGTCCAGCAAGTCACCTTCGATAAATTTAAAACGATCCTCCACGCCAAATTTTTGGGTGATGCGTTTGGTTGTTGGAATCATGCCGGCCCAATCGACCGCCGTCACTTGCACGCGCGGCGATTTTTGCGCCAGGACAATTCCCCAAATTCCCGAGCCCGAGCCGAGATCGAGAACGCGCACTTCGTTTGTCGCGTCGGCGAGTTTCAGATGGTCGGCCAGCGCCTGCGCGCTGCCGTAACTCATTGGAATGATGTTCTCGACCAGCTCGCTGAAAAACTCTGTGCCGGGTCCCTCCTGATTTCGCGCTTCCGCCGGCCGCCCCGTGCGAACGATTTCATCCAGTTTCATCCACTGCTGCATCAGGCGAACCCGGTTTATGCTGAAAAATCCGGCGAGGGTGCCGGGTTTGTTGCTGACGAGAAAGGCTTCGCTCTCCGGCGTGAGCGCATATTTATCGCCGTTTTTCTTGAGCAATTCGAGGCCGACGAGCGCGTTTATGATCGCGCGCAAACCTCGAACCGATGCTCCAGTTTGCCGGCTCACTTCTTCAATGTTCTTCGCTCCCCTCGCGAGGGTATCGAAAACCTTGTTCGCCACCGCCGCGCTGATGATCAACGGCGGCGCGTAGGCAAAGCCAAACTGCATCAAACGCTCTGGAGTGACCTTGGGTTCTTCGATTTTCGCCATTGGAAATTTCCGACGATAGGTTGAAACACCGATTGCGCACTTCGAAGCAAAAGGCAAAATGCAATCGATGGCGGAGGAACCAGCCCGGTTAAGAATCGTCTCCTTCGCCATTCACTCGGCCCGCGGAGTGATTCGCGATCAATCGACGCGACGGTGGGTGATGTTCATCACGCTCGTGATTGCAATGCTCATGCTCTTTTCCGGCACCACTTTTCTTCAACCATTGCTCTCAGCGCGCGAACATCCGGGCTGGTTCGTTCTCTTTTGGGTGGCCTGTGCCTGGTTGACTTTGACCGCACTTCTTCTCGCCCTTTTCGATTTACTGATGCTGCGGGCGCAAGACCGTGCCGCCCGAAAAATCTTGAGCGAAAAACCCGATCGCGATTGAACGAATACAAAACGCGCCAGGAAATGGAAGCGGACGAAGGGCGTTTGCTCGCGCCCTTTGCCCAAAAGTCAGGCCAATCGCAGGGCCGACAATTTCCCGAGCCGCGTCACGCTTATCGCACCGAATTTCAACGCGATCGCGCCCGCATCATTCATTCACGGGCCTTTCGTCGTTTGGAATACAAAACCCAGGTTTTCCTCAACGGCACCGGCGACCATTTGCGCACGCGATTAACTCACACGATCGAGGTCGCCTCAATTAGTCGCACGATCGCGCGGGCGTTGCGTTTGAATGAGGACCTGGCTGAGGCCATCGCTCTCGCGCACGATCTCGGCCACTCGCCTTTCGGCCATTCCGGCGAAGAAATGCTGGCGGAATGTATGCGCGAGCACGGCGGGTTCGAGCACAACCGCCAAAGTTTGCGCGTCGTGGAGTTGCTCGAGAACCCGTATCCGAAATTTCCGGGCTTGAACCTGACCCTCGAAGTGCGGGAAGGATTGGACAAAACGCAAGTGAGCTCACTCGAAGCCCAGATCGCGGATTTGGCCGATGAAATTACCTACTATAGTCACGACCTCGATGACGCGATCGATTTCGACGTTCTTAATTTCGCGCAGCTTGAAGAAGTCGATGTCTGGAAAGTAGCAGCCGATTCCGTGCGCGCACGTTATCCCGACCTGCGCGAGCCGGATCTACACAAGCTCATCATTCGCGACGTCATTGATCGTCAGGTGCGGGACGTGATCGTGACCAGCGCGGAGCAAATCACATCGGCGAAAGTTCAATCACAAGACGACGTCCGGAATCAGCCTGTCCTCATTCGATATGGTGACGATCTGGCAGAGGCCAATCGCGCACTCCGGAAATTTTTGTATCAGAATGTTTATTACCACCCGCGGGTGGCGGAGGTAAACAAACGCGCGTGCGAGATGTTGCGAAAAGTTTTCGAAAGTTACCTGCTCGATCCAAGCCGGCTTGGAGATGCGGCGGCTCGACGGATCGAGAGCGAAGGGTTGCATCGAACGGTGTGCGATTACATCGCCGGCATGACCGATCGATATTTGATGGAGGAATATGCCAGAGTGGGGAATTGACTCGGATTCAGCCTGGCGGGTGAAATCCGAACTGGGCTTGCAGTTCGCCCCAGAGCCAATCAACAAACCAATCTTTTTGGATGGAGCTTGCTTGCGCAGGCGCAAGCGCCTCCGCTTTTTCGACGCTTCCATTCAAACAGTAGAGGTAGAGGAGCAGGAAGAAGTCATTGATATTTGAGAAGCCGCGGTCCTTCTCCGCCTTGAGTAGTTGAATAGCTGCGGGAGATTCGCGTCGGGCCAGCGCCCTGCTATCAGATCAGGCGATGCTTCTGGCGGCACGGAACCCGACCGCGCCGCGAAGTTCTCAGCGAAGGTGAGACGAAACTCATCGCTATTCTGAACAGCCAAAACCGGCGTTCGCAGCCGGGTATGGCGTAGATAAAGATCGAGATCGGCCAACCAGTTGCTGCCCGACATCTCCGAGATAAATCGCGTTTCGCGAACAAGAAAGAAAAGATCGAGGGACTTTCGCCATTCCTGAGGCCAGGTTTCTTTGATAAAAGAGGAGGAAAGAAAACGACGAAGCGCCGCGGAGCTGTCGAAATAATTGCGGCCAAACTGGTATGCGGCTTTCAGGTCGGGATGTGTGTCGGTCAAACGTTTGGGATAAAAATCGCTCAACGGCTCGACGCCTTCCGTGATCCGAATGATTTCTTCGCTATCCATCACAAATAAGCCGGAGATTTGTTCGGGCGACTCAATACCGATCCGGCCAAAGTCTGAGCGCGTCTTCCCTTCGCTCCAGAATGAGCGAGCCAACTGCTGTATCCGGCTGTTGAAATGGACCTTTGCTTCCCATCATAATCCATTCCAAATCGCACGTCGCCCAAACCGACGCACTCGGGAAGACATTGTGAAAGGCGCGTAGGATTGCTTTCGTTTCGTCTGTCGTCAGTTGGGAGATGGGCAACCAAAACGTGGCAATACCACCATCCTTGAGGCGGTCGTGCATGAGTTCGAAAAACTGTTTTGTGTAGAGATTGACCGTGCCGGCTACCTTCAACGGTGGCGGTTCACCGGTGATAATGTCGTAGCGATCCGGGCTGGCTTGGAGGAAGAAGCGGCCGTCCTGGACAAACGTGGTGACGCGAGGATCGCGCAGCGGATTTGAGTATTCGATGCCGGAGTATGAACCGGCGAGATCGAAAACTTCCTTCGAAATATCGACCAAATCGAGATGCTTGAGACGCGGATCGCGAGTAATCTGGTTCCGCTTCATGCGTTTGTACGTCGCGTCCAGACGCTGGTATTTGGACTTCCCTGCTCGGACAATGGCTGCAATTCGCTCGCGTCATCACCGCCTTCTATGGTTTTAACACCCTAGGGGCCGTCATCCGGAGAGAAAAAGAATGAGCGAGACAAGGGCAACGCGCACGAGCTCGAAAGGTGCAGTGCCGCCCCGGGCATCGCAACCGCGGCAGTTAATTACGCCGCGGCGTTGCCGGTTTCGTCGCGCAGATATTGAATGACGAGACGCAGCCGCGCATTCAAGTCTAGCTCTTCGAGGACTTGCTGACGGCGCACGGGATCGTCGATGAAAGTCGAGGCCATCAGGTCGGCCAGCATCGCCAGATCAGTCATATCGGTGACATATCGATCGATTTTTGTCGGCAACTGCCGCCCGAGGGTCTTAAAGCGAGCGTAAAGCTCCAGGACCTTGGCGCCGAGGGCATCGGTTTCGACTGTCGTTTCGTTATCGGATCGAAGTGTTTCGAGCTCGGCGATTGGAAATGGATCCAATTGGACAAAATCGGCGAAGCGCACGCGTTGCAGACCTTGTAAAATCAAATTGGAAGTGCCCTCGCCACGACCGACGCAGGCGCGGATTAGTCCAATCGTTCCGATATCGAAAAAGTCGTCTTCGCTTTTCCATTGCGCGCTCTCCGGCCGGAGGAGCGCAACACAAAACATTCGCTCCTGCGCGAGGGCGTGCGCGAGCATTTCGCGATAGCGCAGCTCGAAGATGTAAAGCGGGAGCAGTGCGTGCGGAAAAAGGACCGCGCCCGGCAATGGCATCACCGGCGCCTGTTCTGGTAGAATTGCCACCTCTTTCATTCAGTCGAATCAAAAGAGGCAAAATCCGCGCCAAATTTGCCTCCGTAACGAATTCGCACGGCCGCCGGATTTTAATCGTGTTGGCCGCGGAGTTGCCGGAAGGTGAGTTGCCCGTGATGGAGCGGATGGCGAAGCGGAGCGTAAATAAAGAACGAACCGGCCTCGCGAAAAAACAGGCGCGAGATTGGCCCGAATTTCCCCATTGCCATTGCACACAGGCGCATCGACGAAAGCTCGCTCCACAAAAATTCGAACAAAGTAAGCAAATCGCGAAGGGTATCAGCTCGGGTGACAACCTTGAAAACGTCTGCGTCCGCTTTGCGGGCGCAGAGCATTTTTTTGTGCAGAACAGCAGGTTGAGGCGTGCCTTCGAAATCGTGAAAGGAACAAATTCGACCAACACCCAGGCGGCGCGCTTGGTCCCACACTTCGCGCAACTCGCGCAATGAACGCAATTCAATATCGACGAATTTTGCCTGGAGGAGAAATTTCAGGAGTAGATCGCACCGACCAGTCCGCAATTTCTTGCCCCCTTCGGCCGGGTGCCGCGCGGTGATGATGAGGGGCCGACGGAGCTTCAACAGTTGCGATTCGCGCAAGTTCGGCAGATGATCGAGCCGCAATTCAAACAAGTCCGGCGGTGCGCGCATTCTTGTTGCAAGACGCAATTCATCGATTGAGGCGATCACGCCAACCAGAGCGCAATCCGGAATTTTGGCCCTGTGATGCGCGCTCATAATCTATAATTGTCCTATCCTTGCGCGGAAACAGGAACTGAACACGCAGCTGCAGTAGCTGATCTACGCGCTTTTGCTAGCAATGCGCCTGGGCTGGGATTATACGGCACCTTCTGCTTCAACCTCGCCAACACGATCGATCTAAAGATTCTACGGCGCACCATTCCCGCGGTCCTCAGCGGACTGGGTGCGAAGTGACATTCTGCCCGCCGCCGCGGCCACCATTCGCTCGACATATTTGGCCAGAATATCGAACTCGAGATTTACTAAGTCGCCCGACTGCGCATTTTTCATGTTGGTGGAACGACGCGTATGCGGGATGATCCAAGTGACAAAGCTGGTGGGCTTCACTTCTGCAATGGTTAAGCTGATCCCGTCGACTGCGATTGATCCCTTTTCTGCCACATAGAGCGCGCGATCTTCCGGCAACGCGATCTCAAGACGAGAATCCGATTCCGCAAAAGCGATGATGCTGGCAGTGCAATCGATGTGACCCTGCACGAAATGTCCTCCCAGGCGTGCATTGGCGGCGAGAGCGCGCTCGAGATTAACGGCGCTGTCGCGCTTGAGCGCGCCGAGGTTGGTGCGCGCCATTGTTTCCTCCAGAAGATCGAACACGATTTCTTCGTGTCGATGTGATGCCACGGTAAGGCAGCAGCCGTTTACGGAAATGCTATCTCCGGTGTGGATAGTGCCGGAAATGCGCGGAGCTGATAGCTGCAACTGTGTTCCGCGATCGGTCGCACGAATCCAGAGCACGCTTCCAATTTCCTCGATCAGGCCGGTAAACATTGGAGCGTCATAGTCAGGCGACACCCTTCTGCGCGCAAATAATCAGCCACGGAAGAAAATCAGCCCGACCAGCGCCAGGACTGGAATCAGGATG
>Ga0209687_1000056_pt1 | contig 49552 bp, 42 predicted proteins | sample GraSoiAngelo_136_FD_185893 | JGI IMG/M metagenome (GOLD analysis project Ga0209687, IMG submission 185893) | Grasslands soil microbial communities from the Angelo Coastal Reserve, California, USA - 14_0929_09_20cm (SPAdes) (version 2) | ecosystem: Environmental > Terrestrial > Soil > Grasslands ...
AAAAGAACTCGAGCCTTACCTTCCATATCCTCGAATCGTGCGAGCCGGCGACAGGTTCTCGACAAATTTCGATCGGCCGAAGTCCATCGGCCGCGTGCGCGCTAACTTCGGCAACTATGGCATGCTGACCCGCGCGCTGTCTTACATTCTCACGTTCGGCGACGAGGGGCTGCTCGAGATGACGCAGACGGCTGTCCTCAATGCGAACTACATCGCGGACAAACTCAAGGATACATACGAGATTCCGTATGCGGGCCGTGTGATGCACGAAGTCGTCTTCTCGGATAAGTGGCAGACGCCGCACGGCGTGAAGAATTCGGATATATCGAAGAGACTGATTGATTACGGATTCTATCCCCCTACAATGTCGTTCCCGCTCATCGTGCACGGAGCAATGATGGTCGAGCCGACCGAAGGCGAGGGAAGAACAGAGCTGGATCTTTTCATTGACGCGATGAAATCGATCAATGCTGAAGCGATCGAAGAACCTGAGACCCTCCGCCACGCTCCTCACTCCACGAAAGTTGGGCGCTTGGATGAGACCGCTGCGGCGCGAAAGCCCGTCCTGCGATGGCGTTCTGCTGAAGAGTCCGAAGCCCAACGAGCCGACAAGAATACTCGATGACTCATCAGGCAGCTTTGAACCGCGCAGGCATACTCAGCGCGGTTATGGGCAGCGCCCGCCATATTGCGAGTCGAAGCGGCGCTGACGAGTCAGCGAGAGGCGACTTGCCCAGAGGTGACGCGCATGGACGATGAGGTTCGGCTGCGCACGCGTGACGAGTTGCTCCGAAGCGAAGAAGTTCGCGAGATGATCGCGATGCGCGCGTATGAGATATTCGAGAACCGCGGACGCGAGCCGGGACACGAAGCAAGCGACTGGCTTCAAGCAGAGAATGAAATAATCACACTGCTGATCGAAGAGCAGGATCGATTCGCACAGGCCCAGACGAGGATGCTCGCGGCGCCCGAGCCAGGTCCCAGTTCTCAAAAGATCCAGAATACTCCTGAGCCCAGCGCGGAAGCCGCGGGAAAGAAGAAAGCATCCGACGGGCAAAAGAAATCCAAGACCGAGGACGAAAAGAAAGCCGCCAAAAAAGGCGACTTGAAATCAAAGGGCGGGAAATCCGCCGTCCCAAAGAAAAAGAAAAAGTAAAGACGCCGTCGAATTATTCGCGCGGCTTCGGAGCATAATAGCCCTCGCGGGCTCGAGCCGTGTAGCCGGCCCTCGTGAGATAGACGCCAACGCGGCGAAATTTTCCGTCTCTCTCTTCGTTCTTCGGTATGTATGTAATGATGTACTGATTTTTAAGCTCGTGAGCGACACGGGCATAAACATCGTTCAGATCTTCGTCCTTTAGCGGCGAAAAAATTCTCCCGCCGGTCCGATTGCTGATGTCGGTCATCAATTGTTCGGCGTGCTCCAGCTCGTTAGCGATCGCGTCAGCTTGCCTGCCCGTTCCAAAGACACGGCCCACGCCTCCGCGGTACGGTTTCAATCCGGCGATCATCGCCTGAACCTTGCTCACCACGTATACCATTGTTCCCGAGCGAAGAGCCGCGGCGACGCATTGGTCATAGGTTACCTTACTTGAGGTGTCGTCTCCGTCGGTCAAGATGATGATCGCTTTTCTTCCTTCAACCTTGGCCATCTGCTCTTCAGCGGTCAGATAAACGGCGTCATACAGCGCGGTGTTCCCGCCGCTTCTTGGTATCGCCCCCGGCTTGAAACGCCAGGATATAGAGTGCTTGAGATCGTCGTGATTCGAGGTCCAATCCTGAAGCAGCTCCACTTTGGAATGAAACTCCAGAACCGATACTTTGTCTTCCGGCCCGAGTTGCTCGACGAAATGACTGGCCGCCTTTGCGATCGATGACAATTCGGTAATTACCGAGCCCGAGGCGTCAAGCAACAATGCTACGTTCACGGGCACGCTGCTTACCGCGAAGCTGGCGATGTCCTGCCTCGTGTTGTCTTCCGACAGGATGAACTCATTTTTGTTGAGGTCGGTTGCCTGACGGTTATACGGATCGATTACCGTCACGTTGAGAAGTACCTCTTCGGCTCGAAGTTGAAGAGTGTCTCCCTTGCCTTGCTGACCCGCGGAAGGCAATCGCCTTCCACTCTGGGCGCGGACAACTCCGAACAGTGCTGCCGCCGCAAGGATGATCGAGGCGCAGGATAAAACAGCAACTTTGCGCATGATGATGTAAGGATTCCGAGTAAGTATAAGGGCCTCACTGTGCGGCCAGCAACCGTCAGCGGTGTAGAAGAAATCGGTGTGGAGTTAAAGGGCCGTTCTTGTTGCCGCTGATATTAATGTAGGAACGGTCTTGCAAGCGGCCGCCCTACTTTTCCGACTACTGAGCGAGGATGCACCGGCACTCTTTGAAGCTGAATACACCGCCTTGTTGTCTGCAGGCAGTGAGAGTCTGTTGACTGGTATTGCATGGAATCACGCCGTCGGCGGAAGCACGGCTATGCGCGGATATCGCCGGCAATACCAGGCCGAACGTCGCGACAAGTGTGACTATCAGAATCTTCTTCATTGTGCTCTCCTTCTTGTTCGTTTGTTGTTGAAATATGCACGAGATTCGCGGCATGGATACACAGGACATTTGATACCGCGAAACTCGACTGAAGCCGTGTTCTAATCTAGCTCTCTGTGTGCGAAGTGTAAAGAGGCCCTATTTGGAAGGATGTGCTCAAAATGTGCGTATGTAGGAGTCCGTCCGGATTGCCGCTGAATTCGGCGAATCACGCGGAGATCTGACCTGCCATAAACAGGACCCCGAAGACTCGGTCAGCTTTCTCTGGCTCAGCGCGTCTGCTTTGCTGCAATATGTCTTGCGAAATTCAGGATTGGCCCCCAACAGGAGAAAATAATGGGTGACAAACTCGATGAACTGGAGCAGGCGAAGGATCGCCTCACGTCGCGCGCTCCCTACCAGGTTTCCGCGCGATATGCGGTTCCCAACCACATGGTAACTACCACATTCGAATTGGTCGGATACAAAGTTGTTAGAACTCTCGGTGTCGTGCGCGGAATAACGGTTCGTTCTCGCTCATTCATCGCGACAATGGGCGGGGCGCTGCATACGCTTGTCGGAGGAAACATCACGGCCTTCACAAAGTTGTGCGAAATAGCCCGCGCGGAGGCCTTTGAAATAATGACTCAGCATGCGGGTGAGATTGGAGCCAATGCAATAGTCGGAATGCGATATGACGCAACGGAACTCCTGGGCGGCGTCACCGAGGTTCTCGCATATGGCACAGCCGTCGTAGTCGAGAGAGAGTCGGGAGAATAGGCGCCAAGTGTCGGGTGTCAGCACCTGCCCGACACCTGACATCTGGCACTGCCTGACACCCGACACCCGCCCGACACCTAGCTGTTCCCTCTTCCCTAAAACCGCTAGAATGATCGTTCTTTTTTTTGAGACTACCAAGCCTTTCATTCGCGGATCTCGGGAGATCTTCTTATGCAGACGCAGCGGCTGAACTTAATGCTTGACTCAATCGCAAAGCTGGTTCGCCGAGGTGCCTTATCAAACGCAATCAATCTCCTCAGCAAGCTCAGGCCGGTAGATGTAGCTGGCGCGCTCGTTCATCTGCCCCAACGCGAGCGTGAAGCAACGTTCGACGCTCTGGTCAAACACGATTTGAGTCGGGCCGCCGAGACTCTCTCGGAAATGGAGACCGAGCGCGCCGTCGAGCTCCTCCAGGCTCTCAACCGAGATGATGTTTCGAGGCTGCTTCAGGAGCTTCCTTCTGATGATGCCGCGCTCCTCGTTTCGGAGCTGCCGGAAGAATGGCACGAAGAACTGCTCGAAACGATGAAGGCCGAGCAGTCGTCGGGAGTGCAGGAGTTGCTGGGTTTCGCGGGCGAAACCGCGGGCCGCATAATGACCCCCGATTATTTCGCTCTCGAAGAGGATGTCACCGCGGCCGAAGCTATCACCGCGCTGCAGCTTAGATCCGAAGAGTTCGAGATGGTCTTCTATCTTTATGTCATCGATTCGCGGAATCATCTGCTGGGCGTCGTTAGTTTGAGGCAACTGCTGCTGAGCCCGCCATCGACGCCGCTGCGGAAGATAATGATCAGCGATGTCATAAAGGTTACAACCGACACGGACCAGGAAGAGGTCGCGCGCGTAGCGGCGACTTATAATCTGCTCGCGGTTCCAGTCGTCGATCAGGAGAGCAAGATTGCCGGTATCATTACTGTCGACGACATCATCGACGTGATGCGCGAAGAAGCGACCGAGGACATTTATGCGCTTGCCGGCGTCGATGCGGACGATCGAGCGCTGGGCTCGCCTATGAACTCGGTCCGCCGCCGTCTTCCATCGCTGCTTATGTCGCTCGGCACGGCGCTGATCGCCGTCGCCATAGTCCGCTATTACCTCCCTACAATCGAGAGCAAGCTGCTGCTCGCGGCGTTGATACCAATCGTAGCGGCAATGGGGGGCAACGCGGCTACGCAGACTATTACCGTGGTGGTGAGAGCCATAGGTCTCGGAGAGCTAAGCTGGGAAAGCAGCCGCAGAGTCGTCTTAAAAGAAGCCCTCGTGGGACTGACAAACGGGGTCCTTCTCGGCCTAATCGCGGGATTGATAACAGCAATTTTTTTCGATCCTATTTTAGGAGGCGTGCTGTCGCTTACGATGATGATCAGTTTATTGGTGGCGGCGACGCTCGGAACAATAGTCCCCCTCACCCTCAAGCGGCTCAAGCTCGATCCCGCGCTCGCGTCGTCCGTGTTTGTGCTGACCCTGACGGACGTAGTCACGTTCTTCTTCTTTCTTGGCATGGCGACTCTGTTGCTGAGACACTTCAAGCTGTAGCGATTGACCTCTCGGGCAGCTCTGTCATCGGTCCGCGATTATCTCGGAATCGGGTTCGCAATTATGAGCTGATCCGAAGCCCGTTGAAACGAGAGCCTTCATATGTCCAGCGTTACGATTCGCGAGACCATCTCTTTCGAGGAAGCTTTTGAACAAGCGAAGCGAGGAGAGGTCTCAGTGGACGCAGCACGAGTGCTGATTCGCCCGGCTGATCGCGTCCAGACTGAACGCCTGCTCGGGCTGGCCGCCGAAACGCGAGATCGGCTCAAGGGAAAGATCATCAGTTATTCGAAAAAAGTATTCATCCCCCTTACAAATTTATGCCGTGATTATTGCGGATACTGCACCTTCAGAAAGGACCCTGGTGAGCGGGGCGCCGCGACGATGTCACCTGACGAGGTCCTTGCCGTTGCGAACGCTGGAAAAGAATTGGGCTGTAAAGAGGCGCTATTCAGCCTGGGCGATCGACCCGAAGCGATCTTTCCGGAAATGCGCGAGACTCTCCAGTCGCTCGGCCATCGCACGACGCTATCTTACCTCCTGAGCATATGTGAGCTGGTGCTGAATGAGACCGGCCTCCTGCCGCATGTGAACCCGGGCCTTATGGCTCGTGCGGATATCGAAGCTTTCAGACGGCTCAGCCCGAGTATGGGGCTGATGCTCGAAAACGTGAGCGATCGCTTTGCGTCGCCCGGAATGGCTCACGACAACGCTCCTGACAAGATCCCCTCGTTGCGATTGCGAACGATTGAAGAAGCGGGCCGCCAGAAAGTTCCGTTTACGACAGGCATACTCATCGGCATCGGCGAGACGCTGGATGAGCGAATCGATGCGCTCGAAGCGATTCGGTTTCTTCACAAGACCTACGGGCATATCCAGGAGGTGATCGTACAGAACTTTCGAGCAAAGACGGAAATACCGATGCGGAATCATCCGGAGCCTTCGCTGCTTGATCACGCCCGCACAATCGCCGTCGCGCGATTGATGATGCCGGACGTGAATATCCAAGCCCCTCCTAACCTATCTGATGAAAACTATCCTCTCCTGATTCACGCTGGTATAAACGATTGGGGCGGAATCTCGCCGCTTACTCGCGATTTTATCAATCCGGAAAAACCTTGGCCTCACATCGAGGACCTCGGCGCGAAAACCGCGGATAAAGGCTATGAGTTGAAGGAGCGGCTGAGCGTCTATCCTGAATATCTCGGTCGCGGGGAATACATCGATGCCTCGTTAATCGAAACGATTCGAGCAATGGCCGATGATCGAGGATACGCCGCGTAAGCGTGGGAGCCGTCAGGAAGGTATTGTTGACTGCCCAAAGTGCCTATGTTAGTTTCGAGAATCAATGATAACGGGCTTCAACACCGACGTGCGCCACGGCGGTTGCGTGTATCACGTACAGACCGAAGACCGCGGCCGCGATCATCCAATCCTCGAATCACTCGTCTATATAGGCGGCACGATAGTCGCAAAAAAAATGACTCCCTACAGCGATCAAGTTAGTCAGGGAGCTACGGAAGAGGCGATCGCCTCCCTTCTCAGAAAACAACATCAGGTAATAATCGCAGCCATAAAGGCAGGTAGGATCGAGGACCTCGTGCGGCATTCCAAAGAGGATGCCGAGGGGGCTAAAGCCGAGATAGCTAAAGCCGGGGGGGTCAAAGCCGAGATAGCTAAAGGCGAGGGGGCTAAAGAAGCCCCGATTGGTAACGGCTCCGGATCTCGTCAGAATCCATACGCGAGCGCGCCCGTTGCTTTCGAACCGGGTCGACCTGATAATCGGATTCCGCTCGATAATAAGATTCCCCGCGATAATAAGATTCCATTTGATAACAAGAGGACCGAAGCTCCACCGCTTACGGTTGCGAGCGCAGCTCCGCCGGACAGTCCATCTCTTATTAGGCCGCCGCCGGAAATGCGACGCGTGTCGGGAAAGCTTGCTGCCGCGGGTAAGTCTCAAGCTATCGATGAGCCAAACGTCGCCAAACCGGTCAGGGGAGCCAGCGGCAAGATCGCTCTGAATCTCGATCAGGTAATCAGCGACTATCTAAAGAGAAGCTCTGAACAGGGCAGGCTCGATCTGAAGGTTCTCACTCCGAACGTGTTTACCGCGGGTAAGGCAATTTCGCTTCAAGTGCAGGTGACTAGAAACGGCGCCGAAGAGGGCGATGCGATCGTTACGGTCAAGATTATCGGGACCGCCTTCAAGCCTCAGGTATATATGGCCCGGGCCGACAAGAGCGGAGTCGCCAATTTCAATCTCACGCTGCCGGCATTCACGGCGGGCACCGCGGCAATCGTCATCGAGGCGCAATCTAACAAGGGCCGCGGCGAATTAAAACATCTGATCAGGCGGGCCTGATGCTCGCTCATTGAGAATGCCGGAGTCTGTCTTGAAAGTTCTTGTAAACGGGGAGCAAAGGGAGATTGAGCCTGGAACCAGGCTCCGGACGCTTGTTTCGGAGCTTGAGTTGAAACCGGATCGTATTGCGATCGAGTTGAACCGTCGAATCTTGCGGAAGGCCGATTGGGATTCGACGGAACTTGCCGAAGGCGATGCTGTCGAGGTGGTAAGCTTCGTCGGCGGCGGAGCTGGACTAGTCTAGGAACAGGAGAAGTATTCCGGCCGTGATCGCGCGGCCGATGGAAAAGCAACATGGCGGACTCACTTGTAATAGCGGGCCGTGACTTTCATTCACGGCTAATACTTGGAACGGGCAAGTACGAATCTTATGACCTGATGAAGAAGGCGCTCGAAGCATCAGGCACGGAGATGGTGACTGTAGCCGTTCGGCGGGTTCCACTGGCCGATCGCTCGAAGGAATCCTTTCTCGATCACATCGATCTGAAAAAATACCATCTGCTGCCCAATACAGCGGGCTGTTATTCCGCCGACGAAGCTATCAGAACCGCGATGCTTGCTCGCGAAGTGCTCGACACAAAGTGGGTGAAGCTGGAGGTGATCGGCGACGAAAGGACGTTGTTCCCGGACAACGAAGGATTGCTCGAAGCGACCCGGGCTCTTGTGAAGGAAGGCTTCATCGTTCTCCCATATTTCAACGATGATCTGATCGTCGCGCGCAGGCTCATCGATGCGGGCGCGGCCGCGGTGATGCCGCTGGCGGCGCCCATCGGTTCCGGACTTGGAATTCAGAATTTCACCAACCTTCGAATTCTTCGCGAGTATGTACAGGATGTACCTATCATCGTCGATGCAGGGGTGGGCACGGCATCGGACGCGGCCCTGGCCCTGGAGGTCGGCGTAGACGGCGTGCTGATGAACACCGGAGTCGCGGGAGCAAAAAATCCGGTTAAGATGGCCGAGGCAATGAGGCTCGGCGTTAGAGCGGGTCGTCTCGCTTATCTCGCCGGAAGAATAGAAAGAAAGCTCTACGCATCCGCGTCGAGTCCTCAAACCGGAATGATCGAGTAAGCCGTGGCGTGTGATGCGAGCATAGAAAGAGGCCTCACGGCGATCGGGCTTAAGCTCATCGCGGGCGTTGATGAGGTCGGTAGAGGGTGTCTTGCAGGCCCGGTCGTCGCCGCGGCCGTCATACTCAACCTCGACGATATTCCGGAGGGAATCAACGACTCAAAGCAGTTAACCGCGAAGAAACGCGAGGAGCTGGCCGAGGAAATAGAGCGGCGAGCGCTCGCTTTCTCGGTCGCGCGAGTGGAACACGACGAGATCGATCGAATAAATATACTGCAGGCCACATTCGTGGCTATGACCCGGGCAGTAAAAGCATTGCAGCCAAAAAGCGATTATGTTTTAATAGACGGGCGTCATTTGCTCCCAAGCTTAGACTGCCCCCAGCAGGCAATAATCAAAGGTGACAGCCTCTCAGTATCCATCGGTGCCGCGTCGATAATGGCAAAGGTCGCGCGCGACCATTGGATGCAAGACTACGATAGGCAGTACCCGGGATACGGATTCTCTTCGCACGTCGGGTACAACACGCGCCAGCATCAAGAAGCTCTGGCGCAGCTCGGGCCTTCCGCGATTCACAGGCGCACCTTTCATGGAGTGCTCTCATTCCAGCCCCTTCTAGACCTGCGCGGCGATTAACATCGCCGATGTCTTCGCACCCGTAGCTTCGCTCCCGTGGTAAGGGCATCCCGCCCTCTGGCAATCAACGCATCCCGAAATTTGCCCCTGGCTAGAGGTAGAGATGGGCTTTGGTCTTTGGAGGGATTATGTCGCTCAATAAGTCTAAGGTACTTCGCACCGCGGAGAAGTACGTTCTTCAGGGGAAAATCCCTGCGGCTATAGACGAGTATCGCAAAGTCGTCGATTCGGATCCGGCGGATCTGACCACCATCAATACACTGGGCGACCTCTTTGTTCGGGCCGGCAGAATTCCGGATGCAATAAAGAATTTCGCGCGTATCGCCGACAGCTACAAAGACAGCGGTTTCACGCTGAAAGCGATCGCGATGCTCAAGAAGATTTCCAAGCTCGATCCCACCAATACCGATACCGCCATGAAGCTGGCGAATCTTTATTCCCAGCAAGGCCTTTTCGTCGAAGCCAGACAACAATATCTTCAAGTCGCGGATGCGTACGCCAGGGCGGGCCAGACCCGCAAAGCCCTTGAGGCTTATCAGAAAATCGCCGATCTGGATCCATCGAATACGTCGGTTCGAATGAAGCTGGCCGAGATATTCACTCGCGAGAGAATGACCGAGCAGGCCCTGGAATCTTTTATCATGGCCGGCGTCGAATTCCAGCGAAAGGGAGACATCGAACAAGCGCTCAATGCGAACTTGAAAGCTCTTTCCGTCAATCCCGAGAGCAGGCAGGCGCTCACGGCAATCGCGACTATTTACACACAACAGAATCAGGCGGATCGCGCCATCAACATACTTTGCGATGCGTTCGAGAAGAATCCCGGCGACGTCGAGCTGCTAACCATACTGGGTCAGACCTATCTGTCAGCCGGCCAGATGGATGAAGCCGAGCGCACGTTTCTGAGTCTCGTCGAGCTCGATCGAGGCCGCTACGATTATCTGCTGGAGGTCGGCAGAAGGTTTCTTCAACTGGGCGATCTTGACCGCGCGTCCGAGCAGATAGACGGCTGCCTCGACGTGTTGATCTCCAAACGAGAAGAAGATAAGGCAATCGATTTCCTGCGCCGGATCATGGATCGGGATATGAACCATCTCGGCAGCTTGAAACGGCTGGCGCAGATCTTCCTGCGAATTCGCGAGGATCATAACCTGATCGCGACCTTGAACTCACTCGCCGAAGCGGCAATGCGCAAAGGGGATGACAGGGAAGCAATCGCGGCCTTGAGAGAATTGACTCGACTTGAACCGGATGAGACGCTGCATCGGCAAAGACTCTACAACCTGGGCGTCCGCGACATCTCGGAATCCGATTCGCCGGACATGGTGCGCGCCACGGGCCCGCTCGACTACAACTCGGCGGCTTTTGACGACGCCTTTGTCATAAGGCAGATCTCCGAGGCCGAGATTCTTGCGGGACATGGTCAGATCGAGCACGCCGTGACCATTCTCAGGGAGATACTCAGCCATGCAAGCGAGAACGTTCAGGTCCATCTAAAGCTGAAGGACATTTACCTGCGCGCCGGAATGTTAGATAAAGCATCCGCTGAATGCCTTGAGCTCGCCAGAGTCTATGAGGATCGCGGCGAGGCGGGCAGAGCCAACGATGCCTTAATCGAGGCGCACCAGTTGAGTCCAGGCTCTGCGCCTGCGCCTCCATCGCTTTCGCAGGCGGGAGGCGATAATGGTTTTGGGTTTCCAAGCGACCTTCCCGCAAGCACCGGTGAGGGGTTCGAGGTACGCGAGCTGACGGGCGGATTCGATCTGAGCAGATATCAAACCGGCCATCTCAGCGACGACATGAGCTTTGTGACGATGCCGCGCAGTTCGAGGCTCAAAAGAGAGGAGCCTTCGGAGGAATACTTGCAAGCGAGTCAGCAGGCGCCCGATGAGTTTCGCTACAGCGACACGCTGGTGAATGACGACGTATCGGCGCTCCCGGGCAGTCAGCCGGTCTCCGAATTTGTGTTCAACACGACCGGTGATGTCTCGCAGGAGGCGTTGGAACGCGTCTTGAACGATGAGCTCGAAGGCGTGGATTTCTACATCGCACAGGGTTACGTCGAAATTGCGAAGGAGACGCTGGATCGTCTCTATGGCGAGCACGGCCGGCATCCAGAAATTCTGGGCCGCTATCAGAGAATGGGAATCGCGGCGCCTGCCGAAGATATCATCGCGCAGGAGGTCCCAATGCCGACCTCGAGCGCCGAGGATTCGCTTTATCAGAGCGATGAATATCAGATCCCGGAGATGAGAGCCGAGTTCAGCGACTCAGATATTGCAAGCTCGCAGTTCGACGTCTCCGAGTACACCACCGGTCCTTTGTCCAACCCGGAGATAACCAGCGCCGAGATTACGATGGAGACCGAGGCTGACACCATTGAGGACGAGCAATACGACGAGTCGTTCGACGAATCCATCTACTTCGCAAGCGAGGAGAGCGAAGAGATAGTGAGTCCCGGCACCGTGTTCTTGAAGGACATCGTTGACTCGGCCAAACAGGAAGCGAGCTTCAAACAGGAACCGGTCTTCGAATCTTCGGATTCGGAACGTTTGAATGGGAACAGAGACGCGCGCGCCTCTGGTTCGTTTTTCGCTGTTCAGGCAGACGAACAGATAACCGAAGAGGACGCGCCTTTCATTATCACGAGCGAGTCGGGACCGCTGAGGGCCGATACAATTGCCAAGCTGAACTCTCAAGAACTTGCGGAAGAGCCTTCATCGGATTTCTTTACCGCGACAACGGGAGGACTCAACGGGGGCAGCAAGCACGAGACGCCTCCGCGCAGGCAGCCTTCCGGGGCGGAGCCGTTCGGCACCGCCGAGCTTATCGAATCGCTCGTCTCGAATTTCGAAGTTCGAGTTCCCGAGGTCGAGGAACCGCTCGAGGAGATCGAGGAAATAGAGCAAAGCGGCAAGCTCGATGCTGAGGCCGCTTTCGCGTCGGTGGAGACAGAGGAAGCGGAATTATCCGCGCCGACCGTTGGTACATCCAGCGCCTTTCAGTTCGAGGCTCCCGCTATCGACGCCATTGGCGAAACAGCGGGATCGCCAAACGGCATCGACTCCGAGCTTCGAAGCATGCTTGAGGACCTCCGGGAGAACACCGGCGAGCTCGACCCCCTGATCGACTACGAGACTCACTATAGTCTCGGCCTCGCGTACAAAGATATGGCGCTGGCCGATGAAGCGATCGAGCAATTCCAAATGGCCTATAAGATGGCGACGCTTTCGGAGAGCGAGGCCGATGCAATTCAGTGCTGTAACATGCTTGGCGTCTGCTTCAAGCAGAAATCCATGCACAAGATCGCCGTGATGTGGTTTCAACGGGGGCTCAATACTCCGAGTAGATCCGAAGACGAGTATCAGGCGCTTAGATATGAAATCGGCCTCTGCTATGAGGAGTCCGGCGATCTCGAAAAAGCGATAGAGATGTTCATGGAGGTCTACGGCGTGGACATTAATTACCGGCACGTCGGCGACAAATTGAAGGAGTTGCAGGCCGCAAAGACGGCGTGATAGCTTCAGGCGTTAGCGGCGATGAAAGGCGGCCGCTTGCATCCATAAATGTCCGCAAAATTAACCGTCGTCTTCTTTATTCTCATCTGCTTTGAAATCGGCGTTGTACTCGTATGCATTCCGTGGTTTCAGTACTGGACCGACAACCAGTTCCTGATGCTTGCCGCCGAGAAGTTTCACTCATCCGGAATAATTCGATTTATGATGAATGGATATGTCCGAGGCGCGGTTACAGGCCTCGGATTCTTTAACATCTTTCTTGGGATCTGGGAGTGGGCCAATTTCAAGCAGACTGTCAGGTCGTTCCAAACCGATTCCATAGCAGACGAGTCGCGAATCGAGTCGGCCGGTCCTCGTGCTATACCTCATAACTGATCGCCGCAAACTGGCTCCAAGGGCCTCTCTCACGGAGATCGACGCCCTGATCGATTTCCTGACAAGCGCCGCTGCTTCAGGCGTCGATATGATCCAGATCAGGGAGCGCGACCTTCCGACGCGCGATCTCTACTACATTACGAAGCGAGTTCTCGAATCCACCGAGCCGTTCCAGACGCGAATATTCGTGAACGATCGAGTCGATGTAGCGGCTGCCCTTCCCGGGGTCGGCGTTCATCTTACAACGCGGTCGCTGCCTGTCCGCATCGTGAGAGCGATCTTTGGCGATAGCCTAAAGATAGGCGCATCAACTCACACGCTGGAGGAAGTGAAGAGAGCCGAATACGAGGGCGCGGACTTCGCGGTATTCGGGCCGGTGTTCGACACGGAAAGCAAACGCGGGTATGGCTCGCCAGTAGGCGTCGAAGCGTTGAGGCAGGCGGTTTCGGAGGTTTCAATTCCCGTGCTTGCACTCGGCGGCATAGGGCTGAACAATTTCAAAGAAGTATTAGATGTCGGCTGTGCCGGCCTTGCTGGAATTTCAATTTTCGCGGGCGACGGCGCCGTCGCGGCACTAGTCAGACGGCTCAAAGGGCTCCCGGGATGATAACAATCCTTACTGTCGCGGGCTTCGATCCATCGGCCGGGGCCGGTGTCTTAGCCGATATTAAGACGATCGGAGCATTCGGCTGCTTCGGAGTCGCAGCCGTCACAAGCATCACCGAACAAAATACACTTGGAGTGTTCAACGCCAGTCACCTGGAACCTGATCTGATATCAAATCAGATTGAAGCGCTTCTGACGGATTTCAATATCGCCGCCGCCAAGACGGGGATGCTGCCGAGTTCGGCTTCCGTCGAAATCGTTGCTGAGCGGTTAGCCGCTTCCGGAATTCGCAATATCGTGGTTGATCCGGTGCTGAGATCCACAAGCAACTATCCCCTCGCCGATGCCGATGTCGTTAAGGCTCTCGTCGAATGTCTCCTGCCGCTAGCCGCTTTGGTTACGCCTAATGTCAGGGAGGCGGCGGCAATGACGAACATTGAAGTAAAGGACATTGAATCAATGGAGCGCGCCGCCAGAGAGATCATCGGGCTTGGAGCCAAGGCCGTACTTGTTAAGGGCGGCGATATTGAAGGAGATCTGGCTGCTGATGTTCTGGTCTTCGATAAGCAATGCATCACGATCAATGAGCCCAGAGTCAGGTCGTCAAGCACTCACGGAACAGGATGCGCTCTTTCTTCGGCAATAGCGTGTTTGCTCGGAAGGGGATCTTCTCTGGAGGAATCCGTGAAGCGCGCAAAGCGCTATGTAGCGGAGGCGATCCGGACCGCGCCGGGACTGGGCCACGGGCAGGGGCCGCTTAATAATGATGCGCGCGAAGAGTCTCTCGTTTAGCGGTTGTGCTAGTATGTCTGAGTCCAGATATTTCCCAAAATTTCTCTTGGAGGATATTTCTCAAATGAAGACTCTAGGTCTGGTTTGTTTCTTCTTTTGCCTGGCTTTCGCGATTTCGATTGCGGCGCCTCGTCCGACCGCGGATCCGCTGAGCGGCACTTGGACCGGCGATTGTGGTCCGTCTCCAACCCACCGCAATCAGGTTACGGTCGAGTTGAAGTGGGATGGGAAAGTCCTTAGCGGAACCGTCAACCCATCCAGCGACAAGATAGCGCTGCAAAAGTGCACCTTTGACGCCAAGACCGGCGCCATTCATATGGAAGCCGACGCCAAGAGCCGCAGAGGCGGCGATGTTCACTATGTCATCGACGGCAACGTCGAAAAGAATACTATGACCGGAAGCTGGAATCACGATGCTCGCAAGGGGGACTTCAAGCTTACGAAGCAGTAACGAGATTCCGCCGGTTTAGGAGAGCGCATGAGTTGATATGGGTCAACTCATGCGAGCCATGAGTCCGCGAGATCATTTCTTGGCGAAGTGTTTATCGTAGAGCTTGCGGGCCTCGTGTTGCGCGTCCCGCAGTTCCGGTGAGAGTTGTGCGGTTTGTTTAGCCGAGAGCACCTGATCGAGCAGAAGGCGGGCTTCGTTTTTTCGGTTGTCGTCAATGTAGCTCTCCGCCAGATAGACTTTGAGAAGCGGGTTTGAAGGCGCGATCTTCAGCCCTTGCTCGTACTCTTCTATCGCCCGTTTCTTATTACCGCCAAAGGCGCCGGGCAGTTCGAAATCGATTTTTCCCAGAACAACATATGCGCCGCCGTTCGCGTGAGCCGCATCGAGGCGGATGACCGTTTCCATTTCTTTCCGAATGTTCTTTACGAGCGTGAGCGCTTTGAACATACCCTTAGCCTCGCCGTAGCTTCCATAGCTCACTCCAAGCCAGTAGTGACCCTCGACGCCTTCGCCTCGAGCTTCCACGGCCTGCTTGCCTGCTGCTACCGCCAGCTCGAGTAGCTTGAGTTTCTGCGAAGCCGGTTTCGTGTCGTCCCCAAGCGATTGGTAGGCGCGAGATCGGCGCCACTGAATATCATAGCTGCCGGGCGCCGCCTTCCCGAGGTCGTCAAGCAGCGCGGTAGATTGCTTCAGCGGCTCCAGATTCTCGGTTGCTCGATATTGATTAAAGAGAGCGTCGGCGCGCGACAACGTCTCCTTGTCGGGCTGTGCCTGTCCAGGGCTGACAAGCGAGAGCAGCAGAGTGGCAACAAAGATAAACATCAACATAGTAGAAAACCTGAAAGCCTCTGTAATGGTCCGCGCGCGGACTCAATCGTTCCCGGTGCTGCCGACTTTCCAGCCCCGTTCGTCAGCGGCGGGTTTGACTGTGGCAGGTCGTTCGCCGCTTTCGCTTATCACTTCGTCTCTGAGGCGATGTTCGTACGCTGCTTTTATGAACGACGCGAAGAGCGGGTGCGGATAGAGCGGCCGGGACTTGAACTCTGGATGAAACTGACATCCGAGAAACCATGGATGATCCGGTATCTCGACGATCTCGACGAACTTGCCGTCCGGCGATTTTCCGGAGAAGACAAGGCCCTTCTTACTCATCTCTTCCTCGAATCGAGGATTAAATTCATATCGATGCCGATGCCGCTCGCTGATCAGCTTCTCGCCGTAGATCTTGTTCGCAAGTGTGCCTTCAAGAAGTTGGCAGGGATACGCTCCAAGCCGCATGGTCCCTCCCATAGCCTCGACTCCGATCAAATCTCTGAGCTTGAAGATCACCGGATAGCGCGTGTCATCATCGAACTCGGTAGAATCGGCGCCCTCCAACGAGCAAACATTGCGCGCGAACTCGATCGTAGCGCACTGCATTCCAAGACAGATGCCGAAAAACGGAGTCAGCTCGCGACGCGCGTAGCTGATCGCGCGAACCATTCCGGATATACCTCTCTTGCCAAAGCCGCCCGGGACAAGAATGGCATCCAGTTCGCGAAGGCGCTCTTCCCAATCCGGATCGTCGATCAACCCTTCGGATTCCACCCAGCGAATATGGACGCGCAGGCGATTCGCGACGCCGCCATGTACGAGAGCTTCGTTCAAGCTCTTGTATGAATCCTCCAGCTCTACATATTTGCCGACGATGCCGATCGTGACGGCCGCGTCCGGATTCTTCACGGTCTCAACGAGGTTGTTCCATGGCCGGAGATCGCGTTCGCCGGCAACCAGACCCAGCTTCCTGACGATCATATCGTCGAGACCCTGCTGAGCGAATTTCAGCGGCACTTCGTAAATAGAATCCACGTCCTGAGCTGTAATCACCGCGCTCTCTTGCACGTTGCAGAAGAGGGCGATCTTGGCTTTCATCTCGTGTGGGAGCTGTCGATCGCAGCGACAGAGCAGAATATCCGGCTGAATACCGATCTCCCTGAGTTCCTTAACAGAATGCTGCGTCGGTTTTGTCTTCAGCTCGCCGGAAGCGGCTATAAAAGGAACGAGGGTGAGATGGATGAAGAGCGCGTTTTCGCGGCCCACCTCGTTGCCCATCTGCCGGATGGCTTCGAGGAAGGGAAGCGACTCTATATCGCCGACGGTGCCGCCGACCTCAACGATCACCACGTCGTTGTCGTCGTTTATGCTGTTGATGGCGTCCTTGATCTCGTTGGTTACGTGAGGGATGACTTGAATGGTCTTCCCGAGGTAATCACCACGCCTCTCCTTGTTAATCACGGATAGATAGATTCGGCCGGTCGTCCAATTGTTCGCCTGCGTGAGGTTGGCGTGAGTAAATCGCTCGTAGTGTCCGAGATCGAGATCGGTTTCAGCGCCGTCGTCCGTGACGAATACCTCTCCGTGTTGAAACGGAGACATCGTGCCGGGATCGACGTTTATATAAGGATCTAATTTCTGAAGGGTAACTTTCAGGCCGCGGGCTTCGAGCAGGCTTCCAATCGAGGCGGCCGCCAGCCCTTTCCCCAGGCTGGAAACGACGCCTCCGGTCACAAAAATGTATTTGGTCATTTAATACTCTCCTCAATGAGTTTTTTAACCCGATAATAATCCTGCTCGGTGTCTATGCCGATCGAACGATGCTCGACTTCCACTACCTTGATCTTATGGCCGTTTTCCAGCATTCGAAGCTGTTCAAGGCCTTCCGTTATTTCGAGCGGAGTGGGATCCATTCGAGAGAACTCGTCCAAAAAACTCCTGCGATAGGCGTACAGGCCCGTGTGCTTTCGATATCGTGAAAGCAATGACGAGTCCGACCTGAGAGTCTCTTCAAGATTGCCTCGGCCGCCTCTGGGATACGGCAGCGGCGAGCGCGAAAAGTAGAGGCCGAAGCCCCGCCGGTCGGTCACTACTTTGACGACGTTCGGATTGAGTACATCGTCTACGGTGTCTATCGGCTCTGAAGTGGTGCTTACGAGAAGCGACGGATCGTCGATCAGCGGCCGGATTGCGGCGTCTATAGTTGAGGGCTCGATGAGAGGCTCGTCACCTTGCACGTTGACGATAATCGAAGCGTCGAAGCGTGCGGCTGCCTCGGCCACCCTGTCCGTGCCAGACTTTGCCGTAGGTGATGTCAAAATGGCCGTGCCTCCGTGCTGTTCAACGACCTCAGCGATCCGATGGTCGTCGGTTGCAACGAACACGCGAGAAATAGATGAAGCCTGTTCGGCTTTATGCATGACGTGAATAATCAAGGGGAAACTACCAAGTGGGAGGAGGGGCTTGCCCGGCAGCCGAGTCGATGAGAACCGCGCAGGGATGATCGCAATCGCCTCTCCTGTCACGGGTTTCGAGCCTATCCCATCACCGAGGCGAGTGTCAAATTACCCCGACTTTTAGGTTCGCTCGCGCAAGGGACAATATTATTGACAGTGGAGTAGGTGCGTGCTACAAAGGTCTTTGTCTCATTAACGTTGGCTATTCGACCTCAACCCGCGGCCAACGCTCAGCAAATGCCCTCATAAGAAAACCGCAACGGCGAAGACATCGCCAATCGAGGCTTGCTATACGAGCCGGCTCGAAAGCCGCATCGCTTCATATAAGCCGTTAAGCGGCCGCTATCGACACTCTCGATCAAGCGGCCAAGAACTTCTTTCCGGAGACCTGATATGACTTCCAGCCACAACTCCGCTGCAAGGGCAGCAATATTGTTTCTAATTTCAGTTCTTGCACTGACCGAAGTATCGGCCTTTGGCGCGAGCAGCGCACGGAATCATCGCGGCGGAGCTAATTTGGAAGCGAGTTTCGGCGCCGCCGTCTCGGACACTGCCATTATTGAATCATCATGCAGCTATTCGATTGCGCCCGATACAGTCGCCGCGGGGCCGCAACTGGCTACTGGAGCCGTCGCCGTCACCGCCGGCTCGGGATGTGACTGGACCGCGACCACCAACGACGACTGGATCGTCCTCACAGGCGGGCTGGTTGGCAGCGGTAACGGAATCGTAACCTACGCTATTGAAGAGAACGACACGGGCAGCCTTAGATCCGGTACGGTCACGATCGCAGGGCTGACTTTTACGATCAATCAATTGGCCCTTCAACCTCTGGCTGTTCTTACGCCGCCGCTGCCTTTTGCGGTCATGGAGAATTTTTATTTTCAGGCATTCAGCGGCGCTGGAGGCATCGGCCCATATTCGTGGGCGGTTGGCAGCGGCTCGCTGCCGGAGGGCTTGGCGCTCGACAGCACCGGCCGGTTGTTCGGAACTCCGACGGTTGTGGGCGCATTCGATTTTACAGTAGAGATCACCGATCACGGCGGAAGAAAGGCGCACGCGGCATACAGCCTCGAGGTTTTTGGTCCATCCCTGAACGTAACCACAAACATCTTGGGACCGGCGGTAACTGGAACGCTTTACAATGAGAAGCTGTTCGCAACTGGCGGTCTTGCTCCGTATCACTGGTCGGTAACCATAGGGGAGCTTCCCTCGGGACTAAGCCTCGATTCCGCTGCCGGGATCATCTCGGGCGTGCCTGACCTGAGCGGGAACTTCAGGTTTACGGTGACCGTCAGAGACGCGCGATCTTCGACCGCGACTCGAGTCCTTCAGGCATTTGTGTACGGGCCGAACGATGTGCCGTCCATAAGCAACGTGAAGTATAAGAACTCCACAAAGGTGATAGTCAACGGCGCTCACTTCGACTTGCAGGCGAACCTGTTCATCGATGGTGTCAAAGTTGAACCGAGATTCAGCAGCGATTCTCAGTTCATAGTCAAGCCGATTACTCTTTCACCGGGCGTGCACCAATTCAGAATCATCAACCGCAATGGGCTCTCTTCGAGTGTTATGACTACGTCGGTTCAGTAGAGGAGAGCGAATATTTAACGCTGGGAGATCGACCGATACGGCAATCTTGATCAGCCGCTTGATTGCGGCCGCTTGGACTGTGGGAGATTATTCTCCCGCCGTTGTGCCGCGGGGTTGCGCGGTGAAATCTATCGCTTGGCTATCTTCCTGTCTTCGCAGAGCCGCGAGGGATACAACGGTAATCGCACAGTAGAGCAAGCTCAGCAGTATCAGGCCGTCTATTCCGTCCCACTTCGCCGCGAATCCACCAGTGATCGTCCCTATTACCTGGCCTATGCCGAGAAAAACCGAATACAGCCCCATTATTGAGCCTCGATCCTGGCTGTGGGACTCTGTCATATCGGCAAGATAAGTCAGCGCGGCGGGAGTGAATCCGCTCATAACGAGCACGCCGAGCGCGATCAGGATGGCAAACGGGTTGAGACCTATATGAGGGAATCCGCTCAGATGATTCAGTCCATAGATGGCGCTCAGGCTCGCGGCCACCCCGCAGACCGACACAAGCATTACCTGAGTCTTACGATACCTTCCCATTAAAAGACTCCAGCCCAGGATACCGCAGCCGAATATGAAGAAGAGCACCGCGAAGCGATTGCCGAACTGATTAGGGGAGTAGCTCCCCATCAGCAACTGTCTATGATGCCGGTCTCCCGTCAAAAGGCCCACGCTGTTGTTGAGCCACATGCCGATGATCGAGTTCACCGCAAGCCACGCAGGCACAAAGAGCCAAACCTGTCCGGACTTCATGAGCCTTGCATAATGACGAAGTCCACCGCGGGCCGGTCCATTCGAGTGATCGTGCGCGGGTTTGACTATGTCTCGCACTCCCAATGCAAACACCGCAAGACTCACGAGGTACATCAAACCGTTTAAGCAAAACGCCGGGCTGATCAAGTGCAGTCCCAGAAAATCGGCAGGCGTATGAAAATGGTCCCATAGCCAACCTCCGGCTTTTGCTCCAATCGCCATGCCGCCGACGAATGTGATTTCAAACAAACCTATGACTCGAGCGCGCAGAATAGGATGGTCTTTGGTGGCTTCTGATATAAAACCGAGAGTAGACGGGACCGTGCTTGCCGTGGATAGTCCTTCGAGCAATCTCGTCAGTACGAGCACCCAGACAGTGATGGTGACGGCGGTGATCTGCACCGCAACGGCTCCAAGCAGAGGGCCTAATAAGATAAAGACGCGCCGGCCGTAGCGATCGCTCAACGAGCCCAATACGAGCGATCCGAGAAGCTCCGTGATAAAAAAAGAAGCGGTGATGAGCCCTCTCGTGCTGTGCGGGAGAGGAAAATACTCACGGTTTATGGTAACGAAGTAATACTGAAGCATCTGGCTCATCGTTTGCGCTGCTATCCGGAGGAGCAACGTACCGGCAATCACCGCGACCAACGCGATGACCAACCTGCGTGTGAGCGCCGAATTTGATAAGGGTTCGCTGACTTTTGTTGAAGAGGACATGGCTCGCCGGCACATAGGGAAGCAAGGTCCGAAACTAACAAACCGAGGCTCGGGTGTCTAGCGACTGCTGGAAGTGGTGTGCGTCATGATTTAGCGTTATTAGATGCGGCTCAGAGTTAAACCAGAAGTGGTTGCGGCATCGCTCCGTTTACAACCATGAAACGGTGTATGTCTCGATCTATTTTTTAGAAGGCGGCAGTACCTCTCGCTGGAATAACGCGGCGAGGAGCCAGCAGCCGGCGAATATCCAGAGAAAATACTGCTCCGAAAACTGCGCGCCCGCTTTCCACCATTTCAGCATCAGCGCCAGCACGAGAAACGAGAGAGCGCGAGCTATGCCGGCGGCAACGACCGTATTCCACAATCGCGCGACCATGCCTCCGCCCATCTGAATTGCGTAGCGCCGTATCACCACGCACAAAGATGCAATAAGGGCTCCGACAAAAACGGCAATGAGCCGATACGTGACTACATGACGATCAGAGGTGACTATGCCGCCCAGAGCCAGATTGTCGCGATATGCATAAGTCAGGAATGGAATGGTCCAGAGCACCGCTATATAGAAGAAGTCTCGCCCTACTACCTTGAATTGAAGCGCCGTCGCCTTATATGCCTGAATTGTAGTGATCAGTGACGCTACGAATAGCAGATCACCGCCCGTATACAGATATCGTCCGCCCACAACATAGTAAAACAGCCATTTCGAGCTGCCCTGTGTATAGGTAGGTATGAGATTGAAGGTCAGGGTCAGCAATCGCGCCTCGCCCAATAAGCGAACCGTAAGGAACGCGGCTATCAAACTCCACGTCAGGTGCATTGGATCGGCCCGAGAGAACATCTTACGCGCCGCGAGCACCCTTATGAGGGCGATTACTTCCACCGCAACCGTAGCGGCGAAGAGCGATCGTGTAACCGTGGTCCCTCCGCCGTCGCCTCCGAAAACCAGCCCGAGCCCAAAAGCAAGCGGCAGTAGGACAAGAGAAATGATCAGAATGGTGAGCGCGTATTTCGATTTCATAAAGGCTATCTCAGGTTCAGCAGGCTTGAAACAAGCTCAGGGCGAGATCGCGCTTCAAGCTCAACTCTGGAGCGCCGTGGGTTGAAGGCTGGGGGAAGGTGAGCGACCTGCTTTCAGGTCAAGCCGCCGGTTAAGTAGAAACGGCGCAGCGAATTTCTATCGCGATGATCGACACACGGACGGCGCGTAATAACTATGCATTCGAACTATCTCGAAAGCGCACGCAGACTGGATGTCGAGCCTGATGAAGCTCCCGCGCGGGGCAAGACTTCTCGTTGATATATGGCGGCAAGCAACCAACAACCGGCAAATATCCATAGCAGATATTGCTCGGACATTCTCGCAACGAGAGGCCATCGCTGAGAAAGGAGCGCAAGCGCAAGAAAGGAAGCCGCGCGCGCGGTGCCGGCCACAACAACCGTATTCCAGAGGCGCGCGACAGAGCCTCCTTTCATTTGCACGGCGTAACGACGAACGGCCACGCACAACGAAGCGATCAACGCGCCGACTACGACTGCCGTCAGGCGATAAGCGGGAATGTATTTGTCGGCTGCTATCATTCCTGCGAGCCCCAGGTTCGCACGAAACATGAAAGTCACTACGGGGATGATCCACAGGATCAACATGTATACGTAGTCTCTTTTAAGCAGCTCAAACTTCAGACCGGTATTCTTGTATGTGCGAATGGTCGTTATCAGAGCGGCGACAAAGAGAAGATCGCTGATCGTGTACACATATCGGAGTACGACCACGTAAAAAAACATCAACGGCGATGCGCCTTCGAGTTGCTTGGGAGGAGTTATCATATTGAAGGTCAGCGTTATCAACCGGCCTTCGACCAGCAGCCGCACTATGAGGAAGGCGACGATCAGACTCCAGGTAAGATGGCCCGGATCGGTTGGGGAGAAGAGTTTTCTGGCCCCGAACGCCTGTATGAGGACCGCGATTTGAACGAGTACCGTAGCGGCGAATAGGTAATTGTTGAGCTCGAGCGCGCGCTCGTTGCCGCTGGTTAGAATTGTTACGACGAAGGCTGCAGGTATGATGAATAGAGTTGCGATAAAAGGGATCTTGACTGATTGTGAGGTCATTATGAAACCCCCTCTTTCCCGAGCCTGGAAATCTCATCCGCGACTCGCGCGGCGCCCGCGGATCCGAGCCAAACCGCCAGCATCGGTTTCATTGAAACGGCAAGCTCGGCCAGGTCCGTGTCTTTTATTGCCTCGATCGGAATATTAAGTCTCGCGCAGTAATGTTTAAGCATATTCTCAGCAGTCGCCTCTCCGAGCACAGGCGTAAGATACCTTAGAAGCTCGTCATGCATTTGACTCACTCGTTTCCTTTCACCCCGAGTAATTCGGGTCTTGACTCAGACCGCTGCGCCATCTGGAATTTGCTGGTGATCGCCCCTGTCCCACCGTGGCGTGCCGAAGTCACGGCTGCCGGAATGAGCCTTTTAGGACCGACTCTGAGGGAAACGAAAAAATGCTGGATGGATAACTTAAACCTGGGGGACTATCCCCACCCGCCCCGGCATTATATGGAGTGGGTCAGAGACATGTCAACAATATTAGTACTATTGGTAGCGAAAGATCGGAGAGATTTAATGCGGGAGCGAGGCCGGCTTCGTTTTGGACGCGCCGGCCTCGCACAGCGAAGGGATTCGACGTTACCTCGTGGCGTGCTCCTTCTTGAACTGCTCCACGCAATGCTCACAACAGAAGTACACCTTGCGTCCCTCATATTCGACCGACAGGGCCTTGCTTATCGGCTCGCCCGAAACCGGACACTTCTCGTTGATCTTGATTGCGGCTTGATCCTCCGCGGACAACTTGGCGATGGCCGCCTCCGGATTCTTCTTGAAATCTTCCACGCACCCGCTGCAGCAGAAATAGACGAACTGGCCGTTGTACTCGGCACGATATTTCTCGTTCACCTCTCCGCCGTTTATCGGGCACTTCTTGTTGGTTACAGCCTTCTTCTCACCGTCAGCCGCGATGGCCGCGATCGCGATCGCCGCGAACACCGACAAAGACATCAGAACGACGAGAAGTGAAGTGAGTTTGCGCATATGTAGAGAGACTCCTTTGGGTCAATAGTTGATGAAAGCTCCAGAATTATACAGGTGCGGTTTGTAAGAGCAAATAGCGTCGAGCGTGAATCCGCGTGAATCCGGGATGAATGCCGGAACAAACCGCTAGACCGGCTCCGGCCGGCGAACGATACCGGCATCGAAAAGGCGGCCCCGGTCGGCTTCTGAGAATCCGATCTCCGTCAGAAGCTCTTCGGCATCTTCACTCAGGTATGGAACGGGCCTCTTTAGCGCCGGTGGGGTGTCGCTCATCTTGTAGGCAAACCCGAGTTCATCTACCGGACCGCAACCGGGCTGCTCCATTTGGAGAATCATTTCGCGGGCCCGAGTCTGGGCGTGAGCGAATGCCTCGGCCATAGACAGGACAGGCTCGCAACAGGCATCCACCGACTTCATAAATTCTATCCACTCGATTTGTGTGCGTGACTTGAATATAGCGCGCACCTCTTCGAACAACCGTTCGCGATCCGGTCCGGAATCGAATTGTCTTGCGATCAGGTCTTCTCGACCGACTGCATTACAAAAGTTGGACCAGAACTTGGGCTCGAGTGCTCCGATGCTCATGTACTTGCCGTCGCCGGTCTCATACACGTTGTAGAACGGAAACTCGCCGCTTAGCACGTATCTTCCGCCGGCGTCTATAGGGGAACCCGCGAATTGGCTCGCGGCGGGGACTGCAAGCATCGACAACACGACATCGAACATTGATACGTCGATGAACTGGCCTCGCTTCGTGCGCTCGCGAGCAAACAGCGCGGCTAGAATTGCGAACGCCGCGATCATGCCTCCGGCTAGATCGGCAATCTGAACGCCGGGAATAACCGGTTTTCCGCGATCGTCCGTCGTAAGACCGAGCACGCCTGCCAATGCGACATAGTTCAAATCGTGGCCGCCCCTTTGTTCGTGCGGGCCGTCCTGGCCATAACCGGTCAGGGAGCAGTAGACGATTCGAGGATTGAGCGAAGATACGACGCTGTAATCAATCCCCAGCCTGGCTACGACGCCGGGCCTGAACTGATCGAGGATGACGTCGGCCGTCTGTGCAAGCTTCAGAAATATCTCGCGGCCTTCAGGATTCTTGAGATCCAATGCAATGGATTTCTTGTTTCGATTGACCTGAAGAAACCGGGCGCTCATCTTTCCAATTCGAATAGGAGCGTTGCGAGTCGGATCGCCCGCGCCCGTGTCCTCAATCTTGATTACTTCCGCGCCAAGGTCGCCCAGCATCATCGAACCGTAAGGTCCAGGCAGCATTCGCGAAAGATCAAGGACTCGAATTCCGTCAAGGGCTCGTTTCATCTTGTTACCGTTTTCTCCCCATAGCGGCGTAAAGTTCGCCCGAATCCTACACGCAACTCATCTGAGCGGGCAACATAACGATGTCTTCGCATTCTCGATGGATGCGTTTGCGCAATCACAATCTTCGATACACGCTCTTTGGCGCTAAATCGAGGTGCGTGCTAGACTCAACCGCGATGTTTCGCCTGATAAACCGGTACCTTCTTCGCGAAGTTATTCCTTACGTTCTGATCGGCGTATTCATTCTCACCGCCATCATATTTGCTCATCAAACGAGCAGGTTTTCGGAGCTGCTGGTTGTTTATTCGCGCAATGGCCTGCCGATGGAAGCACTCGGCCGAATTTTTGGAGCGCTGGTTCCCTGGATTCTGGTATTCACGCTTCCTATTTCGCTGCTGATCGGAATATTGACGGGAATGGGTCGGTTGTCGGGTGACAGCGAGATCGTCGCGCTGGGTGCAAGCGGCGTGAGCCGGATACAAATGCTCCGTCCGATCGGGCTGCTTTCGTTGTTCACCGCGGCGGTGATGATCTATTTGACGTTCAATCTGCTGCCGATCTCGATTCACAGCTTGAATGATCTCAAAGCTAATCAAGCGGTTTTGTTTCAGGGGCTGAAAACTCAAATCAAGCCGAGAGTTTTTGAAGAGAGCATTCCGCATCGAGTCCTGTACATCGAGGACATAGACCGCGCTCAGAATTTATGGCGCAACATTTTTCTCGTGGAAATGCCCGACGATCAATCCGACGTCAAGATTCTGACCGCGCAGTCCGGCAATCTGCGGCAAGGCGAGCGTTCGGAGATGCCCGAGCTCTATCTCGAAAGGGTTCTGATGCACCAGGTCGGCGAGCAATCGTCCGAACCCGGTTTGACCGCGGATTCGCAGAAGGATGAGCCGGAGCGAGGTTCCGATAAGGCGAGGAAACGGGGCCGCAATCAGGCGCAACAAGTCTACAGTGTTCTTCGGTCCAGGGAGATGACTCTTGGGCTGGAGGTATCGCAAGAGCAGGAGGCCGAAAATGTAGGCTTGAAGCAGGATCGGCGACTGGTCAGCGAGATGCGCTGGAGCGATCTGATTAATTACCATCCTTCGAGCACCGAATATCGGGCGTGGCTTGCCGAAGTTCACAAACGATGGGCGTTTCCGGTTGCGTGTCTCGTGTTCGCTCTGCTGGGGATCGCCTTCGGCATCAGTGGAGTTAGAACAGGCCGCTCCTTTGGATTATTGCTGGGGCTTGCCATCACGATTATCTATTACTTGCTTGCGCTGACCGGCGAGCATTCGGCCGTCACCAACAAGCTGCCCGTATGGTTGGGAATCTGGCTCGCGAACATGATTCTGACGGCGATTGCGCTGACGGTCATATTGATGCAGCGTCGGCCCGGGACCGATCCGCTTGCTCCACTCAGAAGCATTCGAGCCTGGTTCGCGAAGCCAAAAGCCCTCGAATACGAATCGGAGGCAATTGTTCGATTCAGCAGACCGGAGGATCAATCAAGCGCGCGGCGCTCGTCGCGATGGCTTTCTCCCGCCCAGTTGATCGATCACATCGTGCTGTCGGATCTCTGGCGATATTTCATTTATATACTCGCGGGATTTTCTACGCTTTTCATCGTAATAACGCTGTTTCAGTTGCTGGATCAGATCACGCGCAATCACATTGAGTGGGCGGTCGTAATCAATTATCTGGTCTTCCTGCTTCCGATGATCGTCAACTATATGACGCCGCCGGCCGCGCTTGTCACTGTAATGATAGCGTTCGGGCTCTTGGAAAAGACCAGCCAGATAGTAGCACTGAAAGCGTCGGGACAATCTATATACAGGTTGGCGGCCCCGGCTCTGTTGGCTTCGCTGCTGCTCTCGACCATTCTCTTCCTCAATCAGGATTATGTCCTCCCGTTTACGAATCGCCGTCAGGACAATCTGTATCACTTGATTCGCAGCGGCCAGGAACCTGCACAGACCTTTTATCAGACTACTCACAAGTGGATCTTCGGCGGAGACACGCGCATATATAACTATTCGCATTTTGATCCTACGTCTAATGTCTTTGCGCGGCTCACGCTGCTGGACTTGTCCAAAGAACCGTTTGGGATCAAGGGCAGGACTTTCGCCCGCCGGGCACGATGGGATGCCGCGACTGAAAGCTGGCTGCTGGAGGATGGGTGGGAGCGCAAGTTCGAGGGTGAGCGCGTGATCTCGTTTGAACCTTTTGAGCAAAGGCGGATTGCGCTTCCCGAACATCCCGACTACTTCAAGAAGGACGCGGTGGAGTCTTCGATGATGACGCTGAATCAACTTCGAAAACACATTCGAGACTTATCGCGCTCCGGGTTTGACGTGCTCGATCTTAGAATTGCGTTGTATGCAAAATTCGCGACGCCGCTTACGTGTCTGGTAATGGTGCTGGTTGGATTACCTTTTGCGTTTTCTGTAGGAAAGCGCGGGGCCCTCTACGGAGTGACTATTGGAATCGTCATCGGACTGCTGTACTGGGGGCTTCAGGGGCTATTCTCGCAGATGGGAAAGTATGAGATGCTACCGCCGCTACTGGCCGCTTGGGGTCCGAACTTGTTATTCGGGGCAGGCGGGCTTTATTTGTTTCTGACATCAAGAACTTGAGCCCATTCCGCGATTTGGCTCCAATCCCGTCGAGACCGTCAGCGCACAATTCGACAATCATGCGAAGCGACGCCACTGTACTGTTTTCGATCATCCGATTGTGCGCGGGTAGAGAGCGCCGTTAGAGAAGGCGCGCCTTACGACCGAAGTCGCGACCGAAGCCGCGAACTTATATGTGGAGTTTTGGCGCAATAATCGGAGTTGCAGGTCAAACAATGTGACGGCTGTAGCAGGCGGCGGCAAGGCGGGTGATCAGAACGCCAGAGCCGGTTATGTGGCGGCAGCCACCGCTGAGAGCCTGGGTACAAGGGAGTCGATCATGCGTCCCAAATGTCTTTACAGAAAGGGAATAATTTCTTAAGGAGCGCTTTCATTTTGTAGTGCATTTTCAAAGGATGTATTGTACAATACCGCGCGTCTGAGAACACAAATCCCCCTGCGCCATGTTTTCAGGCGCCAATCGGGAGTAAGGCTTCAAAAGCGCGGATTAAGATGCGGCGAAAGTACTACCGCAGACTAAATCGCAGCAGCATCGTCAGAATTAGAGCCCCCAGCAGTGCGATTTCGCCCAAACCGGAGGAGTTGGTCGGGTTTGAAATTGGCCTCTTGCGAGGGGTTCTCTCGATAATCTTTGAATTCGGGGTTTCGCCCGGATCACAAATGCACTCGTTGGAACCGCACTCGCACCACTGCCCAATTCCGGACCTGACGTGACCGGCGAACGCAACCATTGAGCTAGAAGCGACGTGAGTAGTCCACGGTTTGTTTGAGGCAAACAGCGGAATCATTAACATGAAAATCGAAGCGACTAATAGCCGTCTTTTCATAACAGAATTCTCCCTAGAAAGAGTCCCCGGCCTGTATTCATCCGGTGGCGCCGCATTATACCAGCAAGAGCCAGCCCGTGTGCTCACGAATCTTTTCCGGAGCGCCGACGCCCTAATCGAGCACGCAAGCCGGCTCGTCGGGATGGCCGAACAAGCGTACTTTTTCAGAAAAATGGACGCCGTCGATCGGGTCGCGGATCTGCTCCTCAAGCTGCCGCTTCCGCCCAAGTACCTGAGCGCCGCTGTCTATTTTAAGGCCATTTCAGTGGCCCGCCTTGGAACCGGAGACACCGCCGAAGCGAAATCATTGTTTGAACGCGTCGCTGAACACGGCGCGGGTCCTCATAAGGCTCGGGCCTTTCTGGCGCTCGGAACGTTTCCGGGTCTGGATGGCGATACCGATTCGGAATCGAGATTTTACGCCGAAGCCGCGCGCGCATCCCTCTCAAGTGACTGTAATGATCCTTTCACAGTAGTCCACTCCCGTAAAATGATGGCTGTTCTGAAGGGGATGGATGGAGACCATCGGGGTTCTCTGAACGACCTCGAAGGCTTGCTTCCTTTGGCTCGCGCGATTGGAGCGGCGTATCCGCAGTCGTTCTGCGACGTATTGAACAGCTATGCGGTTGAGCTTGCCGGCGCCGGTCGCACCCAAGAAGCCGGGAATGTCTCCAGGATCGTGGTGTCCTCTCGGTTTGCCTCGGCTTATCCGGAATGGCACGAGACATTCCAGGAAGTAGAAGAGAAGCGCGCGGCGACGACCATCGCTGTTGTACAGCCGCCGACTCCGGCCATAACGCCATCAAACGTCCTACACCTCCCGCTTGGCAGAACCGGCGCGAAGAGCGTCAAAACAAAGAGCCGCCATCAAATCCTCAGCTACTCCGAATGGAAGCAGCGCGCCGATCAGACCAAAATGAAGCAGGCCTGGCGCGATGCCGTGGTAACGAACGAGCCTGATAACGTACTCCGAGCCGAAGCCTTCGAGGTCATCGGGCCGGACGGCGAAGTTCGAGGATCGTTTCGGAGCGCCGGGGGAAAAACGATGCTCAGCATGTCGGGCGGCAAATTGTCTATCGGAATGGTCGTCGCCGACGATGGAACCGCCGAAATGGGCATCATCGATCGCAGCGAAGCCGCGGTTGCCTCCGGCAGAGAGAAACGAATCAGCCTGGGAATACATCCGGATCCCGAGAACGGCCAGTGTTCCACCGGACTTGTCGTATCGGCGCAGCGCTCAGACAGCCGCTTCGAAATCGCATTGGATGGTCCCGAGGAGACGCCGTTAATAACTCTTTATGGGCCAAAGGGCCGCAAGCGAATGCAGCTCCTGGCCCTCTCGAATGGAAAATCCGTGATCCGATTCTATGATAGAAAGGAGCGGATGAAGACGGAATTGCTGGTCGAGGACTTCAATCAGATCGAATCGCTTATGAGCTCGACTAAATTGAGATTATCCAGATCTCGCGCGAATTCTTAGCCCCGTCTTTTTTACAACGGAGCCTTGAGATTCTCAGTGCAGGATCAAGGTTCTGTTAGCCGGTTCAGGCGGTTCAGGCCGCCTACCTTGACACTAATCGCAAGCCGAAAGTAGTATAAGCCCGTCGTTCCAAGAGAGTTTTTAGCAATGCGGATGTGGCGGAATGGCAGACGCGCAGCGCTCAGGACGCTGTAGGAGCAATCCTGTGGAGGTTCAAGTCCTCTCATCCGCACCAACCCTTTTGGGATTCCCTCGCAAGAGTCGCCGCCCCGATCACTCCCGCATCATCCCCAAGCTGAGCCTTTACAACGCGTACATTCTTGGCGCTGAATTCAAAGGCGATCTTTCTCATCGTGCGATCGACGCGAGCAATGTATTTCTCTCCCATGGCTTCGACGACGCCGCCTCCGAGCACGATTATTTCAGGACCGAGAACATTCACCAAACTGCCCAATCCGATTCCCACATAACGGGCCGCGCGATGAACGACCTTTCTAACCAATTCGTCGCCGGCTTCATAAGTCTTCTTGAGATCCTTGCTCGAAAGGAGCTCGTTGCCTTTCCCAATATACTTGGAGATCTTGGATCGCTTGCCGCGCTTTATCGCCTTTTTCAAGTCTCTGGCCATAGCGGTTCTACTAGCCAGCGCCTCCAGACATCCTCGGTTGCCGCAGCCGCATGGAGGGCCGCCCGCCTGGATAACCATGTGGCCTACCTCTCCGGCGTTCTTGCTGAAGCCATTGTATAGCGACCCGTTGATTATGAGTCCGCCGCCGATGCCCGTTCCGACAAAAACGCCGAGCACATCCTGGGCGCCTGCTCCGGCGCCGCTTCGAAATTCACCATAGGTTCCGGCGTCAACGTCGTTGTGAACGACTACATGACATTTGAACTCCTCCGAGAGGCGAGGTCCCAGCGGAAAATTCCGGAATGGAAGGTTGGCCGTTTCGATAATGTAGCCTGAGTCGGGATCGAGAGGGCCGGGCGAGCCGATTCCGCAGGCGCTAATCCGCGAAGCATCGATTCCCGCCGTCTTAATCGCCTCGGCAGCCACGCCGACAATTCGCTTGAATACTTCTTCCTCACCAAGCCAGGCCTCGGTTTTGTCGCGATGGCGGCCAATGATGTTATGGGATTCATCGAAGAGAGCCGCGTCTATCTTGGTGCCCCCGAGATCTATCCCGAGCACGTATGAACTCATATTGATTTCCTTTTAGTTCTTTCGCAGATCCTGATTAAGCGTATTCAGGAACGCGGTCAACGGCGCGATGTCTTCCTGCGAGATTCTTATTCCGACCAGCTCCGGGTCAGCCGACCGAATCAGTCCTTCCCTTGCTTGCGCCGCCAGTCGGGCGAGTTCTTCGAGGGCGTCTTCGAGACTCGCAAATCCGCCGTTGTGCATGTATGGGTTTGTATACGCGAGATTTCTGAGCGTTGGCGTTTTAAATGTTCCGATCATCCGTTCCAGGAAGTGATCGTCGGTTTCACCTGCGCGGCGCAGCGGAGACGACTTCAGATCGACAAAGTTCCAATAACCGAGGTCCGCGCAGCCGGTCTTTCGAGCCGAAGGGGTCTCGCGAAACCGCTGCGAGGGTCGCGCGGCTTCACCGGCGTTCGGGATCTTGAGCAATGCGAAACTTCCCTCGCCATGAACTGATTCGTACTCGCTTTGACTCACGCCGGTGTTATGAAACGAGAAGTCGGTGAACAGCGGCGGCGCGTGACACGACGCACAGTTTCCAGAATGCGCGGAAGCGTTTGAGCTAAGAAATATCTTGAATCCCGAGAGCGCGGCGGCATCAAAACCGGCCGTCAATCTGATCTTTCCGGCAGCTTCCAGCGCGGCGATGCGCGTAATCAGCCGCCCGGCATATTCGGCGGGAGACTCAGATCGACGCGGTTCTGACTCGAGACCGTTTGCCTCGAGAAATTTATCGTAGGGCGTCGCGCGATTGCTGTTGAGCGTTCTGGTGAAGTCGGAGATTGCCTTGGCTACTGTCTCGATCAGATCCGCGCGGCTTATTGTGTCGACGCTGATTCCGTATGCTCGCTTGAACTGGTCTCTATACGATCCTTCCGGACTCTTGTCCGTGAGAATAACGCGTTGGATTCTATCGAACGCATCCTGCTCTTCGCCGGGAAGCCATCCCATCGTCCGGCCGGACAGCGTTCCTTTCACTAACTCTTCAAGCGATCCGAATTCGCCGTCGTAATGCAGCCGAGGCATTTGGGATACATCGAGAAGAGTGGGCGAATTTCGCAACTCTTCGCGGCGCGGGTCCTGCGCGCGATAAGAAACCCAGCTTCTGTTCAGAAAATCCGCGCGCGCGCGAATCCCCTGGCCGGATTCGTCAAACATATGGCAGTGACTGCAACTGGCCGGAAGATCGCCTTTGGGCGTAGAGAATCGTTCGTCCTGGAAGAGCCTGGCTCCAAGTTGAATGACGGCGTCGTTTTTCCTGGTATTCTGAGCCGATGGTTGCTGGGCGTGTCCGGTATATTCGTATGCAAGTGAGGCGATGATAATGGCAGCAGCGGAAACAGAGCGTTTTATAAGATTATTTCCCAACTCGGGTTCCTCGAGCTTAGAGCCGGACGGTCTCGTCGTGCCTGGCGGTTGCGACACGCGCCGAATCCGTTTTGCGATAGTAAAGCAATGATGCAAACCGCCACAACTCGATTCCGAGACTCGATTTCGAAACGGCTCCAGTGATACCGAGGCGGCTCTGGTTGTTCAAGAAAGACATTGCGAACTAGACTATCCAAGAGGAATCAAAATGAGCTCAAGCCAAAGCACATCGGAACTCGACCAGTTGATCGAGTCGGAGTTCGGTCTCAACTCGACCTATGTCAGCGAATTGCTCCAGCAGTTTGTGAGCAACCCGGAATCCGTTGATGAGGAGTGGCGTTCTTTCTTTCGCGAAATGGTGGGCGACGGCAAGGGCCAATCCATGCCTGAGAACGCAGCTCCAATTGCGAGCGAGGCTCCCCCGGCGCAAGAAGCGCCTCTTGAACAAACTCGATTGGAACCGGCTCCCTCCCCGGCGATGGCTCGAGAAAAATCGCCGCCGCCAACCGCGGGCGAGCGAATCACGTTGAGAGGACCCGCGCTGCGCATAGCGGAAAACATGCAGGCGAGTCTCAGCGTTCCTACGGCTACCTCCCAACGACAGATTCCGATCAAGCTGCTGGATGAGAATCGCCGCTTGATCAATAAGCATCTTGAATCGACAAAGCGCAAAGTCTCGTTCACTCACCTGATCGCGCGAGCGATTCTGAAGGCGCTCGCCCGGCTGCCTCAGCTCAACGATTCATTCGAAGAACTTGACGGCGTATCGTATCGCGTTCGGCGCTCGGCGGTGAATTTCGGTCTTGCCGTCGACGTCGTTCGAAAAGACGGCACGCACAGCTTGCTGGTTCCGAACATAAAGCAGGCCGACAAGCTCAGCTTTGCTGCTTTTCTTGACGCCTACGACGACCTTGTGAAGAGGGCGCGAGAGGGCAAGCTTCAAATTTCGGACTTTCAGGAAACGACCGTCAGTCTGACCAACCCAGGTACGATAGGTACAACCGCCTCGAATCCCCGACTAATGTCGGGCCAGGGTCTAATAGTCGCGACGGGTGCGATCGAACATCCGCCGGAGTATCAGGCAATGGCCCACGAGGCCCTCTCCCGGCTTGGCATAAGCAAGATCATCACCCTGACGGCCACGTATGATCATCGAATAATTCAGGGCGCCGAATCCGGCGCTTTTCTCGCGCTTATCGAAGCCTTGCTCCGAGGCGAACACGAATTCTACGACGAAGTATTCGCCGAGCTCGGCATCCAGTATCGCCCCTATCGCTGGACCATAGATATAAATCCGGCCATCCTCGGCGAAGAGCGGTATCGAGATGAGATTCGCAAACAGGCCCGGGTGTTCGAGCTTATAAATGCCTATCGAGTGCGAGGGCATTTGATTGCCGATCTCGATCCGCTTGGATGTAAGGACGTGCACTATCATCCGGAACTCGACATTCAAAGCTATGGACTGACTATATGGGATCTCGACCGCGAATTCCTGACCAACGGATTGGGAGAAAAAGAATCAGCGCCGCTGCGGGAAATACTTGATCGCATTCGCGACTACTACTGCGGCAAAGTCGGAGTCGAATACAGGAATATCCAGGACCCCGCCGAAAAGGAATGGATTCGATCGCGCGTCGAGAACAAGCGCGCCGAAATTCCAGCCGACATAAAAAAACGGATGCTGTGGAAGCTGATTTCAGCCGAACAATTCGAGCGCTTCCTCGGCACAAAGTACCTGGGCCAGAAGCGATTCTCGATCGAAGGCGCGGAAACACTGGTCGCGCTTCTTGATCAATTGATCGAAATGGCGGCCGTTTGCGGCGTGCACGACATAACAATCGGCATGTCCCACCGCGGCAGACTCAATGTCATCGCCAACGTAATTGGACATTTCTGCGAGCGGATTTTTACGAGCTTCGAGGGTTCAGTGCATCCGAGCTTTCCGCACGATCAGGGAGACGTCAAATATCATCAAGGCGCAAGCGGAACCCGCGAGACGGCTTCGCGAGAGACCGTGGCTTTGACCGTGGCGCCAAACCCAAGCCATCTGGAGTTTGTCGACCCGGTAGTCGAGGGTATGGTCCGCGCAAAGCAAGATGATCCCCTTACGGAAAAGCGTGAGAGTAAGCTTGCGGTTCTTGTACACGGAGACGCAGCCTTCGCGGGAGAAGGTATAGTAGCCGAGACGCTCAATCTCTCGCAGTTGCCCGGCTACAACACCGCCGGAACTATTCACGTCATCGTAAATAACCAACTGGGCTTCACGACGCCCCCGGAAGAAGGACGCTCGTCGACCTACAGCACGGACGTAGCCAAGATGATTCAGGCTCCAATTTTCCATGTCAACGGCGACGATGTAGATGCGGCTTATCACGTGCTTCAAATCGCGCTCGACTACCGAATGGCGTTTCACAAGGACATCGTCATCGACGTTATCGGCTTCCGTCGCCACGGACACAATGAAGGCGACGAGCCGACTTACACGCAGCCCTTGATGTATCGCCGCATCAACGCGCATCCCGGCGTGAGGGAGTTCTACACGCGAAAACTGATAACCGAAGGCATAATCGATGAACAATCGGCCTCTTCCTTGATTGAAGAGCGAAGGAGACGTTATGAAAACGCGTTGTTAGGCGCGAAAGAGATAGTGGCGCGCCAAAAGTCCACGGAGGCGCCGTCCTCTGAACCAGCGGAACATCCGCCGGCCGCGCCGGAGGTACAAGAGGCCGATACTGCGGTCGACGCCGGAACTCTGCGCGAGGTGGCAGCCCGCATTACATCCGTTCCTCGCGGCTTCAGCTTGAACCCGAAGGTCGTTAGCTTGCTGGGCCGGCGCTCAAAGATGGTCGAAGGGGCTTCGCCGGTTGACTGGGGCATGGCTGAAGCGCTCGCGCTCGGAACTCTGGTCACCGAGGGAACTCACATCAGGTTGTCGGGACAGGATACGGTACGGGGCACATTCAGTCATAGACACGCGGCCTTCTTCGACACGCAAACAGGTCAAGAGTGGTCGCCGCTCAGCGCATTGGCCGATGGCGAAGGCTCATTCCAGATTTATGACAGCCCGCTCTCGGAAGCCGGAGTGCTTGCGTTCGAGTACGGCTACAGCGTCGCCTCACCGCCTTCCCTTGTGCTGTGGGAAGCGCAATTCGGAGACTTCGTGAACGCGGCTCAGGTAATCGTCGATCAGTTCATCGCTTCCGGAGAAGAGAAGTGGAACCAGACCAGCAGGCTCGTTCTGCTCCTGCCGCACGGTTACGAAGGACAGGGGCCGGAGCACTCGAGCGCGCGGCTCGAACGCTTTCTTCAACTCGCGGTCGGCAACAACATTCAGGTAGCTAATTGCACAACGGCGGCGCAGTACTTTCATATTCTCAGAAGACAGGTGAAGCAATCCGTTGCGAAGCCTTTGGTCCTGCTGACTCCAAAGAGCCTGCTGCGAAGCGCAGACGCGGGATCCAACATCGAAGAATTCACGCAGCGAAGTTTTCAACCTGTTCTTAAAGACGACACGATTAGCAGGGCTCAATCGATTACACGGATGCTCTTGTGCAGCGGAAAAGTCTATTACGATCTGTCGGCCTATCGGAAACAGGAGCAGGATGAGCGGACGGCGATCTTGAGGGTCGAACAGCTCTATCCGTTTCCGGCCGAGATTATAGCCAAACAGCTTGCGGAGCTTGGGAACGTCGATGATCTGGTGTGGGTTCAGGAAGAGCCTCAAAACATGGGCGCTTGGACCTTTATCGAAACACAATTGAGAAGCCTTAGCGGAATGCAGCCGCCCGTGCGATATGCAGGCCGTCCGGCGAGCTCGAGCACGGCAACCGGATCACATACGATTCACCAGATGGAACAAAAGGAACTCGTCGAGAAAGCGTTCGGGAATTGAGCGGTTCGGTTCTTTTCATAAGCGCACCGTGACGCACTCGCATTCTGTGACCTCAATTATCCGAAAGATCCTGATTTTGATGCTGGCGATGCATGCCTGCTCGTGCGCGAGCAGACCTCCTCGCGAAAACGTGCCCGATATTTCCAGCCGCGTCCCCGCCTTTGCCGAGCCGGATAACTATTCAGCGACTATCATCCAGACAATTGACGATGGCGACCGGCACGAAGTGATAGAGACAAGGGTCGCGCGCTCGGGAGAGATGTTCAGGGAGGAATGGCGCGAAGGCGGCGAGCTGCGCGCCGCGATATCGCGTCCCGATCTCGGCAAAATCTTTCTACTCTCGATCGATCGGCAATTGTTTGTTGAAACAAGCAATGACCTGAAAGCAGCCGCGGAAGCCATGCCCACGGGACTCGGCGAGAATGCGCCGTGGAATCCGGCTTCTTGCGACGAGCCTGAAACCGTCGAAGTCACGCTTCTGCCCGAGAGCGCCATCGACGGCCATGTTTGCACGGCAGTCGAGAGGAAGGCCGTCTTTGCGGATCGTCACAGCGAGCTGACGCGCATTTACAGCGCAAAGGATCTAGGTGGACTGTTCCTCAGAATGAAAAGCGAGTCCTCATCATTCGATCGCGCTTCACACAAGACGGTCTTGGTGGAGCGTAAGAATGTTAAGACCAACGTTTCAGATACCGAATTTACCGTTCCATCGAATTATAAAAGAGCGGCATCATTGTGAATGTCGTTATAAGTTCACTGCTGTCTCTTGGACTGTCAGCGAGATTACGATCCCATCTTGTGTCATCAGCAACCCATGTATATTATAGCCGCGCTCAGGAGGAGACTACCTTATGAAACGATTAGCGGTATTGACAGTTCTTTTGGCAGTTGGAGCCGTCTCAATAAGCCTGGCTCAGCAGCAGCAACAACAAAGGCCGCCCGCGGCTCTCGAGATACAGAAGGTGAAGGACAACCTTTATATGATCACCGGCGGCGGCGGAAACACGGCCGCTTTCGTAACCGATAAAGGCGTCGCCGTAGTCGATACGAAACTGCCGGGATTGGGTCCGTCAATCCTGGAGAAAATTAAATCGGTAACCGATAAACCGGTTACGATGGTCATAAACACTCACACGCACGGCGATCACGTGGGAAGCAACAACGCTTTCACCGGAAACGTCGAGTTCGTCGCGCAAGAGAACTGCAAGGCCGGCATGGAAAAAATGCCCGCCTTTCAAAGCGAGGAAGGAAAGAAATTCCTTCCGGGCAAGACATATAAGGACAAGCTCAGCGTACTCAGCGGCAAGGACAAGATCGACCTGTATTACTTCGGCCGCGGGCATACAGGCGGCGACTCGTTTGTAGTATTCCCCGCGTTGAGGGTCATGCATGCCGGTGACATGTTCGCGTTCTCTAAAGGACTGCCGATCATCGACATTAGCAATGGCGGCAGCGGACTGGAATATCCAAAATCGTTGATGAAGGCTGCAGCCGGGATCAAAGGCGTCGATAGTGTCATTCCGGGCCACAGTGCGGTGACGAACTGGGCCGAATTCAAGGAATACGGTGACTTCATGCAAGAGTTCGTCGCGGCTGTCGAACAGGCGAAGAAAGCCGGTAAGACCGTTGATCAGGCGGCCGCCGACCTTAAGCTTCCCGAGAAATACAAGGATTACAACCTGAGTCGCGGTAAGGCCGCGGTCGCTGCACTTTACGGCGAGCTAAAATAAACCACCCACATTGGCTAACGAAAAGCCTACAGCACTGAGAGCCGCGCGCGTGTCGATGATACGTCGCGCGGCTTTACTCTTCCTGCTCGCTGGAAGTCTGATTCAAAATGTACGCGCTCACCCGGTGCCGTTCAGTTATCTCGATCTTCGCCTGGATTCCGGACGGATCGAAGGCACGCTAGTCGCGCACATCATCGATCTCGCGCACGATTTGGAAGTCGCGGCGCCGGAGTCGCTCCTTGATCCGGGCGTCGCTGAGTCAAAAAAGAATCTGGTTGCGGAGCTCATACGTTCCCGCCTCTCTATTTTCGCTGACGGCGAGCCGATTGAGTTGGACTTGCTCAGCATTGAACCGCTTCCCGATCGACAGGCCTTGAAATATGAGCTTCGAGTCAAGTCGGAACACCGGCCGAGCTTGCTCACAATCAAATGCAATCTCTTTCCATACGATCCGCAACATCAGACTTTTCTGAACGTCTATGACGGCGGAATGCTGGTCAATCAGGTCATCCTCACTCGCGATCATCAAACATTCGACTACCATACGGGAGTTCCCCAGGGCAGGATTTCGGTTGTTAAGAGATTCGTGACGGCCGGCGTCTATCACATCTTCACCGGCCCCGATCACGTGCTTTTTATTATTGGGCTGCTGCTTATGGGAGGGAGTCTGCCGCGGCTGCTCAGCATCGTCACTGCTTTCACCGTAGCTCATAGTGTAACGCTTTCGCTCGCCGCATTGAACGTCATCAACCCGTCTCCACGCTTGATCGAGCCCGCCATTGCGCTGAGCATTGTCTATGTGGGAATCGATAATTTGATGGTTGGAGAAAGCGGCCGCGATATGCGCGCCTGGATCGCTTTCTTCTTTGGCTTCGTGCACGGATTTGGATTTGCCGGCGTGCTGAGAGAATTCGGATTGCCGCGCGAGGCGCTCGGTTGGTCGCTGTTCTCGTTCAATTTCGGAGTCGAGATAGGACAGGCTTGTATAGTCGTCGTGGTTGCGTACCTATTGGCATTGTTGCGCAATCGAAGTCAGGCTCTTAGCCGGCGAATATTGGTGTTTGGTTCCGCGGGCATGATCATCGCCGGAAGCTACTGGTTCATCCAGCGAGTGTTCTTTTGAGCCATCCCATTAGCGCCATCGTGAGACTCAGCCTCCAGGTTTTGAGCTACGCGGATTTGGGATTGTTCAGCATCGGCGGCTCGATATTTTGACGCACCAGATGATCATGGAGGTGATGGCTCCAACCCCAACGGAAGTTCGCGGCGCGGCATGGTTTCCTGTTAGGAGTGTTAGAATCTGGCAAACTATCGATGAGGAGTTCCGCCCGACCGCTCGCGCACCAAATAATCAGTATGCCATACACCAAAGACGAGCAAGGGGACGCCATCGTGTTATTCACGAGATTGAAGCGCCTCTACGTCGAAGCTGACGACGAGAAGGAGTGGGCACAGGTTTACTCATCCTTGTTCGAGATCCCGGACGCTCCCTATACAACATTCATCAAACTTGGGTACTTCCGAAGACGCACAAGTCCCGTGCAGCGGTTTCAAGACATCCCAAGCGAATACAAGATATCAACAAGTCCAATAAAGCTCTTTGTATCGCACAAATGGGAGGCTACGGATCATCCTGATAAGTCGTTGAATACCTTGAAAAAACTGTTGAGCTTGACGCAAAACTGCGATGACGACGCGGCGATCTGGTGGGACTATTGCAGCCTGCCGCAGAAACACAGCGCCAGCGGTGAGGACGATCGCTCCGCCGAGTTGAAAGAATTCTTTAGGTTCCAATTGTCACTGATACCTCTCGTGATCCTGGATTCTCAGTGCTTATTCATCTGGTCCGGTGAGGGTGTCCACAGCGGCTGGTGCTGCATCGAGCTTCTCGTTGCGCAAGCTCTGATGCAGCATCTCAATAGAATGATATATGCGCGCAAAAACGACTTCGACGCGCCTCCTCTTTTTGTGACGCAGGCGGGCGGCATAACGCAAATCGAATCGGATCTAGTCAGATTCGATCACAGAATGGTTCAGAAGATGTACTGCACCGAGATGGTTATGGAGAGGCACAAAGAGTTGATCGGATGGATCAACGCACAACTGAATGATGGGAGGCCGACTCCCTATACGCAGTTGATCAAGCAAGTGTCACCAGAGTTCATCTCCAAGATGATGTCGGAACAAGGGCTGACCTTTACAAATAAAGCGGACAGAGAGGTAGTCGCCAATATGCTCTTTAATATCTACCGCCGCCTCAGCTTTGAGCCATTCAATAGCTTCAAGTGGAAAGGCCAAGTAGACTTCTTTACTTTGTGGCATTATGTGAAGGGCTGCCTGGGAAGTTGTGTGGTTCCGAACGTAGCGTATAACTTCTGAATGTAGAACACTGAAAGAGGGCTAGAAAAATGTCGAGTCTGGATAAAATCGAGAACATTGTAGTGTTGATGCTGGAGAACCGGCCTTTCGACCATATGCTCGGATTCTTGAAGAGCCAGATCTATCCTATAGAGGGCCTCACCGGAAACGAGACGATACCGATGGATCCCGACGATTCCTCAAGCCAGCCGGTAGCAGTCAATAACGGCGCAAATTATCGAGGCGATTTCAACGTCGATCCAAACGACGATAAAACATTCATCGATCCCGGCCACGAAGTTGACTCGGTGCATCAGCAGATCTTCAGAGGCGCTTCAAGTGCGCAGCCGATTAACGAAGGATTCGTTTACGACTATCTTCAGCAGAGTAACAAGAGCGGGCCGAACACGCCGCAGCACGCCCAGGACATCGTCAGGTGCTTCGCTCCGGAGAAGCTGCCTGTTCTGACAACCCTGGCTCAGGAATTCGCGGTGTGCGATCACTGGTTCTCGTCGATGCCGGGACCGACCTGGCCTAACAGGCTCTTCGTGCATGCCGCGACCTCGGCGGGCCAGACCGACAACAGCCTTCACGAAGACGCGTATAACATCGATACAATATATGACCGCCTGGAAGATGCTAATTTCTCCTGGAGGATCTATTTTCACGACTTTCCGCAATCGCTTGCGCTGGTTCATCTCCAACAGGACTTCGTCGTTAAGCACAGATACAAATTGTTTGGAGACTTTTTGGATGACGCCAGAACCGGACGTCTGCCCGCGTACTCTTTCATCGAGCCGCGTTATACGGACTTCCTGGCGTTGAAGGCGAACGATCAGCATCCTCCGCACGACGCGGCGCTCGGCGAACATTTAATAGCGGATGTCTACGAAGCGGTCCGGAACTCGCCGCAATGGGAGAAGAGCTTGCTGGTTCTGCTATGGGATGAACACGGAGGAATCTACGATCACGTACCGCCGCCTCAAACCGTGAATCCCGACGGCAAGGTATCGCTGCAGCCTGCCTGCGACTTCACGAGGCTCGGCGTACGAGTTCCCTGCGTGCTTGTCTCGCCGTACATTGCCGGGGGTACGATAGACTCACAGGTTTATGACCATACTTCACTGCTGGCTACGGTAGAAAAGCGCTTCGGCCTTCTGCCGCTTACAAACCGCGATGCTCAGGCGAACACCTTCGAAAGCATATTTAGTATCGCTACTCCTCGAACGGATGCGCCGACGCAGCTTCAAAGGCCTACGGATCCGATCAGTCAAACCGCCTATGATGATAGCAAGACGAAGCTTGCGGACATGGAGGCCGCGGCAGTGAGAAACTCGTTGCGAGCAGGTCAGTTCGCCGGCGTCTCTGCTTCAGACTTCCAGACCAGCCTGGTGAGGCTCACAAAACATCTGACGATTCAGGAAGAGGATTCGATTTCGCAGACCTTGCGGCTCGCGCAGTGGTCAGAAAGGGAGCATGACGCGGCGATGCAAGTTCGCGATTTCGCTACGAGGTTTTTCAAGCATTTGTTTTAAGGGGGTATGGAGATATCTTCGTCTTTATCTAAAATTCCTAGCTATTTTTAATACGCCATTCCCAATCGGATCGCAGAATCTCGGAGAGTTCGGAATAACGCGGCGACCATCCCAAAAGCTCCCGCGCTTTTGTTGCGTCGGCTATTAAGATTGAAGGATCGCCGCACCGCGCGGGCTGAGAACGGACCGGGATCGGTCTTTCCGTGATCGCTCTGGCGGTTTCAATTACCTCGAGAACTGAATAGCCGTTCCCGTTTCCAAGATTGATAGACTGAGAGCAACCGCCTTCGCTCAGGTATCGCAAGGAGAGCAAGTGTGCGGCTGCGAGATCGGCTACGTGAACGTAGTCGCGTACAGGTGTGCCGTCGGGAGTCGGATAATCATTTCCGAAGATGTCGACCGCCGCTGTCGAACCGATGGCGGCGGAGAGTACGTTTGGAATCAGGTGGGTCTCAGGTTGATGACGCTCGCCGTGTTGCTCGGTCGCGCCTGCCGCGTTGAAGTAGCGGAGCGCCACAAATCTCAGGCTGTGCGCCTTGTCATAACCTTCCAGCATTCGCTCCATGAAAAGCTTTGACCAGCCGTAGGGATTAACAGGCTGTTGAGGATGTTGCTCCGAAATGGGAATCTCCCGCGGTTCTCCGTAAACGGCGCAGGTCGAAGAAAACACGATCTGCCTGACTCCAGCGCCGAGAAGCGCGCGCAGCAGAGCGCTGCCTTGCTCGACATTGTTCTCGAAGTAGCGCGAAGGCTCCGAGACTGATTCCCCGACGTACGCCAGCGCCGCGAAGTGAATACACGCATCGATCGAATGCGCGCGCGTGATTCGCGCGACCAGCTCGATATCACCGATGTTCCCGCGATAAAAGGGAACCGACGAGGGTACGGCCTCACGGTGTCCTCGAAATAGATTGTCGAGCACCACTACTTCTTCGCCGGCTTCGAGAAGGCGTTCAACTGTAACGCTGCCTATGTAACCCGCGCCTCCGGTGACAAGAATCATTGATGATTTCCTTATGACGTGCTTAGTCTGGTTCGCTGCCGCTCGCTTCCGTGCTCAGCAAGCCTCGCCGCGCGAGCGCGCGCCGCAGCAGAGGCTCGATTTCATCGCGAATGTGGCTGTTCGCATAGCCGACCCACGCGACATCGGTGTCGAGATCGAGCGGCGCCGCTAGTCTTTCACCACGAACACCGGTTATCAAGACCCCCATTTCTCGAGCGATCAATTCGGTACATAGATCGTAAGGATGGCCGCATATTCCCAGGGCGGAGCCGCGGCGCTTTAACAACGGCTCCATAATCGGGCGCAAATCGGCGATGAACCGGTCGTGTCCCGCCATGAGCTCATAAAGCTGTCCCGCGGTCGATAGGTACTGATCTTCAAAACACTGCGCTTTTCCGGGCTCGATCTCGCCAAGCGCTTCGCGGGCAATCTCGTCGTCTATAGCGGCGAGTTCGTCTCTCGCGCCTGGGGAAAATCGCGCGATAGATGAGAAGCCATGTCTGATGCTCTTGGCGTTCGATGGCGTCAAGCGTATTGGTTGGCGTCGGCCTGTCAAGCGGTTGAATCGCTCGGCGTGAGCGCCCTGGCCGCGGGCGGCCCAAAGCGAGTCGCTCAGGTGCTGTTTAACCAGGGGAATTTCTGTCTGAACCGCTAACTCAATGTCGGTGAGGTTCGTGTCATTCCCGCGATTCGGGGCCGCTCCGGTCAAAATCCATCCGCTGCGCTTCTGATACATCAACTCGCGCGTACCGTCTATCGGGTCCACGATGAACCTCCAGGCTGCCTGGGCTTCATCGGTCCCGCGCGGTAAGACTACCGGGCTTCGACTCAGTCCTTCCGCGATGAGCACCAAAGGAGTGATAGGGGCTATCTCATCTTCGAAAAGATCGACCAGCGACTGCTCGGCTGCGCGGTCTATTGCGTAGATCGTGTCTCCCTCGGAGGCGTCGTCATCGACAGCGGAGAGATCTTCGATTGCGGCACGTTCGCAGGCGGCGACTACGGAATCTCGAACCTGTTCGTGTATCCGCCGCAATGGCGCGAGCAATTCGTTTGAGTGAAGTTTTGTATGATTCAAAATTGACCAGGTTGTGGCAAATATCAGTGTAGGCTTCCGGCCCTCGCTGCTCTATCCGGTACCACCAAGTTGGGTCTAAAGATCGAGAGGGGCGGCGCGAAGGCCCGCCGCCACGCTGATTCTAAAGCATGCCGTCAGGCCCAATGAAGTAATTATTCTAGAAATCAGCATACATAAAAGTAATCGTGTTAGAATTCCACCACCTGAATCCGGCGGCTAAGGGAATACTCTATGAGTCTCGCGCAATCGCAACTCCATTCCTCGATCGACGAATACTTACAGCGTGAGCGTGAAGCCGCTGAGCGCCACGAATGGCTGGACGGCCTTATCTACGCGATGGCCGGCGAAAGCGCTCAACATAGTCTGATCTGCGCCAACATTACAATAGCGCTGGGGATGCGGCTGAGAGGAACACAGTGCGCCGTCTATTCGCCGAATATGAAAGTCTACTCGGGACGGGTCGACTCGCGCAGCGGCTTGTTTTCCTACCCTGATTGTTTGGTTGTGTGTGGACCGGCGCAGTTCCACGACGAGCACCGAGACGTGTTGATAAATCCGAGAGTGATAATTGAAGTACTGTCGCCGTCGACTGAAAGATACGACAGGGGTAAGAAGTTCATGCGCTATCAACAGAATCAGTCCCTGACCGACTACGTCCTGATCGCGCAGACTTATCCGAGCATCGAGCACTACTCCCGGCAAGCGGACGGCCGGTGGCTGTATGAGATAACAAACAAGATGGATTCAAAGGTCTTGCTGGGGTCAATAGAGTGCGAGGCTCCGCTTGCGGAGGTTTACGATCGTATCGAATTTACCGACACAGATAAAGACGAACCTCTTCTTATTACGGAGTATGATTAAGAAGGCGGCTCACGAAGGAATGCAAAGTCTGGCTGACCGCTTTGAAGGGAAAGCGCTATGAGTCTCGCACAATCGCAACTTCATTCCTCGATCGACGAATACTTAAAGCACGAGCGCGAGGCAGCCGAGCGCCACGAATGGCTGGACGGCCTGATCTACGCGATGGCCGGCGAAAGCGCTCAACATAGTCTGATCAGTTCAAATGTAAACGCTCTTCTTAATATACAACTGAGAGGCAAGCCCTGTGCGACCTATTCGCCGAATATGAAAGTCTACTCGGGGCGGGTTGAGTCGCGCAGCGGCTTGTTTTCCTACCCTGACTGTTTGGTTGTGTGTGGACCGGCGCAGTTCCACGACGAGCACCGAGACGTGTTGATAAATCCGAGAGTGATAATCGAAGTTCTGTCGCCGTCGACCGAAAGATACGACAGGGGTAAGAAGTTCATGCGCTATCAACAGAATCAGTCCCTGACCGACTACGTCCTGATAGCGCAGACTTATCCGAGCATCGAGCATTACTCCCGGCAAGCGGACGGCCGGTGGCTGTATGAGATAACAAATAAGATGGATTCAAAGGTCTTGCTGGGGTCAATAGAGTGCGAGGCGCCGCTTGCGGAGGTCTACGATCGTATCGAATTTACCGAAACAGATGAAGACGAACTGTTTCTCTTTACTGAGCAGGGGTCGTGAAAGAGCACCGCTGCGAGCGATACTCCGATATTTGATTCTTCAGACCAGTTCAAAGGTCGACTTAAGCGCATCTTCGAAAGCACGTGAGTCAGTGTCCGCGATGTAAGCTCGCATATACCACCGGCGTTACCACCAACGATAACAAGAGCGCGACCGCCAGGCCGCCGATAACTGCGATTGCGAGCGGCTGCAACATCGCCGCTCCGGAACCGATCGCCAGCGCGAGAGGCAGCATTCCGAGCATCGCCGCCAGCGACGTCATCAGCACCGGCCGGAATCGACGGCGTCCCGATCGAAGCAAGGCCTCTCTCAACGTGTCGCCCGCGGTCAGGTGTTCTTCAACCGCGTCGAGCATGAGTATTCCGTTCTTTGCGACGATGCCAATGACCATGATCATTCCCATCTGCGAGACGACATTCAACGTCGTGCCGGTTATCAGCAGGGCCGTCAGAACGCCGCTCAGGGCAAGCACCGCTCCGGTCATTATTGCGATCGGATGTGAAAACGATCGGAACTCTATCAGCAAGGTCACAAAGACGAGAGCTATTGCCAGACCCAGCGACAAGGTCAACTCGCGAAAGCTCGATTGTTGCTCGCGATACTGGCCGCCGTATTCGACCGTCATTCCCGGAGGAAGTTTTACCTCTTTGGCCAGCTTGGCCTTGATCGCATCTATCGCGCTGCCGAGATCGATGCCGGAGAGCCGAGCGGTTACCGCGACCGTGTTGCGAAGCCCGTCTCTGGCGATCTCAGCCTGCCCCTTGTCGTATTCCACATCGGCAACCTGGTCGAGCCGAAAGAGCGCGTTCTTTGAAGGGGATTTGATTTGAAGCGCCTTCAGAGTCTCAAGCGAAGCCTTTACGGTCGGAGGCAGCAGCACTCGAACATTGATGACTCGATCACGCTGGATGATGGATGAAGTAGCCTCGCCGGTCATCGCCGTTTCTACCGTCTTAGCAATGTCGCTGGCGGTCACTCCGAGTTGCGCCGCGCGCTGTGGGTCGATCCTGAACGTTATGGCGGGCCCGCTCACGACGACCCCTTCGAAGGAATCGACCACGCCGGGAAGCTTTTCGATGAGGTCATGGATCTCGACGGCTTTCTGATGAAGCGCGGCGGTGTCTTCGCTGAAGAGCTTGATCTCGATCGGTTCGGGTGAGCTGGTGAGATCGCCGATTAAATCTCCGAGAATTCCGGGAAACTCAACTCTGCTGAGACTCGGTTCGGTCGACGCGATTTCTTTCCGGAGATCGTCTTTCACTTCTTCGGTCGAGTGACTGCGTTTTGGTTTGAGCTTTACCAGAAAGTCGCCCGTGTTTGGCTCCGTGATTGAAAGACCCAGTTGAAGACCGGTCCGGCGAGAATAGCTTTCCACTTCCGGACGCTCTTTCAACATCTGTTCGACGTGCTTCAGGATTCTGTCGGTTTCGGTCAACGAGGTTCCGGCGGGAGTGAAATAATCCAGCACGAATGCTCCCTCGTCGAACTCGGGAAGGAAGTCCTGCCCGAGCGATTTGTAGACGAAATACGATCCGACGAGAACGGCAAGACAGACGACGACGACGATAATACGGTTATCGAGCGCTTTCCCAAGCACCCATTCATATCGCCCGACGACAGAGCCGAGAATGCGGCCGTGCTCGGCTTCGCTCGAATCCGCCTTGCTTTCAACAGGAGGCTGCTTATCCGCGTCGCTTCCGCCTTTGGAGCTTGTCCGTCGAGGCTTCACAAGGAACTGCGCGAGCACCGGTGTGAACGAGAGCGCAAGAACGAGAGAAGTCAACAGGGCTACGGCCATCGTCAGTGCGAGCGATCTAAAGAATACCCCGGTTACTCCGGTGAGCAGAGCGAGCGGCAGGAAAACGACGACCGGTGTAATCGTGGAGCCGACGATCGGGACCGCGATTTCGGAAACAGCGGCCTGCACGGCTTCGCGTCGAGACTGGCCTTGCGCGATGTGCGTGTAGATATTTTCGACTACGACGATAGCGTCGTCGATGACCAGACCGATCGCGGCCGCGACGCCTCCGAGAGTCATCAGATCGAAGCCGAGCCCGGCAAGCCACATAGCAAGAAACGTCGTGAGCACGGTCACCGGTATCACGAGAGCGGCCACGAGAGTCGTTCCCCAATTTCTCAGAAACCCGAACAGGATTGCGACCGAAAGAATGAGTCCTATAAGAATCGAATCGCGCACCGAGTTGATCGACTCCCGAACCAGCAGGGATTGATCGTAGAACGGCCGGATCTTTACATCTTTGGGAATCTGGCTGTTCATCGCCGCGAGCTCGGACTTGACCTCATCCACGACGGTGACGGTATTCGCGTCGGGCTGCCGCGTTATGTTTATGAGCACGGCCGGATGTCCATCGGCGGTGACAATAGTGTAGTTCGGCGCGATGCCTTCGCCGACCTGAGCTACGTCTGAAACGGCGACGGGTGCATTGTTCACGGTAGCGACGACAATTGACTTCAGTTGTTCGGGTCCCTTGGCCTGGCCGCTGACGAGCGTCAGCTCGAGCTGATGATTTTCTTCGAGCAGTCCGGGTGAGTCGATGATGTTGGCGTTGCGAACCGCGTCGGTGACCTGCTGGAGCGACACGCCTCTGGAGTTGAGCCGTCCGGGGTCTACGGTTATGTGATACTCGCGCGTTTGACCTCCGGCAACCGCGACGCCCGCGACTCCCGGCAGCCGGGCAAGCCTGGGGCGAACCGTATAGGCGGCAAGCTCGCGCAAGCTGGCGGGATCTCGCTCATCCGATGTGATGCTGTAACCGGCTACGGGAAAGACGGCGAAGGTCAGTCGATCGACGCGGCGAATCGCAGCGCTGGGCGGCAGACTCGATGTCAGTTGCGAGAGCCGCGCCTGGACCAGTTGCAGAGATTGAATTATATCGACGTTCCAATCGAAGAAGAGGTTTATATCGGTTCCGCCGCGTTGCGTGGTTGAGCGGATTCGATTGATGCCGGGAATGCCGTTCATAGCTTCTTCGATCGGACGAGTGACCGAAACAAGCGTCTGAGAGGCGGGCACGACTCCGTTGTCGATGATGATGACTATGCGAGGGAAGTTGGTTTCGGGAAAGATCGAGATGGGGAGACGAAACGCTGCATATACTCCAGCCGCGCATAGAAGACCTACAAGAACGATCACTGCACGCGATTGATTCGACACAACGCGCGCGAGACTCACTGTTCCTCCTCTTTATTGCCTTTCTGGTTCCCGTTTTTGCCCTCATCGGCCGCATCAGGTTGATCTTTCGAATCGCCTTTTCCATTCTTGCCGCCGTGCTCTTCTTCTTCACCCTGGCTGATCTCGACTTTGGCTCCGTCGGGCAAGGCATAGTTGCCTTCGATGACTACGGTATCGCCTTCTTTAAGGCCGGAGACTATTTGCGTGCGATTGCCGGAGCGGAGACCCACGGTGACCTTCGTCTCATGCGCGATGGATTGTTCATCGACTGCCATAACCTTTCCTTCATCGGCGTTCGTGGCTTCGAGAACTACCGCC
>Ga0209687_1000057_pt1 | contig 49036 bp, 44 predicted proteins | sample GraSoiAngelo_136_FD_185893 | JGI IMG/M metagenome (GOLD analysis project Ga0209687, IMG submission 185893) | Grasslands soil microbial communities from the Angelo Coastal Reserve, California, USA - 14_0929_09_20cm (SPAdes) (version 2) | ecosystem: Environmental > Terrestrial > Soil > Grasslands ...
TCAATTCTGCCGCCGGAGACGGCGGCGGCTACATCATTTCATCAGCAGCACGGAACGGCTGCGTTTGATTTCGCGCGTGATTTTCCGGTGCATATGCGCCGGCATGCCGGTGATTCGCCGCGGCAAAATTTTGCCGCTTTCGGTCACGAACTTTTTCAACAAATCGGGATTCTTGTAGTCGATTGCTTCGGCCGCGATATCAATGCGGCGGCGCGGCATGGTCCGATTAGCGCGTCGAAAAGCGGAGCGGCGTTTGGCGGTCTTTGGTTGCATGAGGTCAGCGGGTCTCGCGATGAAGCGTATGCCTTTTTAAAAACGGGTTGTATTTTTTCTTTTCCAACCGGTTGGGCGTGCGCGGGCTCTTCTTGTTTCGCGTCGACATGTAACGTGAAACGGGTTTACCCAAAGCCTTAGCCTCGGTGCATTCCAATGTGATAATTTCCTGCGCCATTCGTTACTCCTTCTCCGCCGCCGGCGCCGGTTGTTCTTCTTCGGTCTCGGGCGCTTCTTCCTCTTCGGTTAAACCGAAAAGCGAGGTGACGGATTGCCGCACGCGCGAGGCTTTATTTTGTTTCTCCAGCTGCGATTGGCATTCGACGGTGAAACGCGCAAATGGAATCGCTTCCAGGCGCGCCCGTGGAATTTGTTTGCCCGACATTTCGCAAATGCCGTAGGTGCCGAGCTCAATTCGCTTGAGCGCCTGATCGATCTCGTAAAGGGCGTCCTGTTCCTGCGAAAGCAGACTGAGCGCGAAATCGCGATCGTAGGCGTCCGAACCAGCGTCGGCCTGGTGCATCCCGAACGCGGAGGCTTCGCTTCCTTCCGCGCGCGAGCGCAAGGTGTCCTGTGCGACCCCGGCCATGGAATCGACCATGGCATCGCGCAATTGCAGCAGCTTTTGTTTTTGCGCCTTGGTGAAAGGATCAAGCCGTCGCGGTTTGTTATTGTCCCGGAAAATCTCGGCGGGCGACTCCGACGTACGCGCACGACCTGCCTTTGGGCGCGCTGATCTACTGTGTTTCGGTTTGGCCTTGCTCGCGGACGGACGCTTAACTGCCTTCTTCGTCGCCTTGGCAGAGTTACGCGCAGCAGGCTTTTTCGCCTTGTGAGAAGCGGCTTTTTTCTTCGACTTCGCCATAAAAATCAAATCTCGCGCCGAGGTTCACGGCGCGAGGAGAGCGCATAATTAAGAACAAATCTCCAGTGGCGCAAGCGGAGATTTACTCCCCGGCAAAGCCGTTTTCACTTAGGAACTTGCGCTGGAATAGCGCTTCAAAGCAAACCGCCAAAACAGACGTGAAGACCAGAAGATGATCAACGATGCAGCGATCATTTGCAGCATCAACGGCAGTGGTTGGCCCAGCGATTTGATCAAAACCCGCGCCGGAATATTCGCAACAATCACCACCGGAATGATCCAGCTAAAAATCAGACGGAAAAGGCGCGGATAAATGACATCGGGATAACGCGCGATATTGAGGAAGTTGAAATAACCGTAAACGAGTCCCTGTGCGCGTACGATCCAAAAGCTTACCGCCGCCAGATTCAACATGATGGAGTAATGAATGGCGATCCCGAAACCGATCGCCACCAAGTAGAGAAGAATGTGCAATGGCTCCGGCACAACTCCAAGACGGGTGAGCGATACGACAACCACCACCCCGCCGAGCGCGGCGTTAACCACGCTGTCGAGTCCGAATTGTTTTGAGGAAACCGCGAACTGGCTGTCGATCGGAAGGACAAGAAGTGAATCGAGTCTTCCGGTGCGTACCAATTCAGGAATGTTGGCGACATTGACGAAAAAGAACGCCTGGAAGAGCTGGGCAATTATCTGGTGAGTGCCTACGAGCAGAACGACTTCCCATTTTGACCAGTCACCGATCTGATTGATCGAGCCAAAGATGATGCTGAAAAAGACAATCTGACCGAGGAACCAAAGCACTTCCACCAGCATCCAAAGAATGAAATTGGCCTTGAAACTCATCTCGCGAATGAGCGAGTTGCGCAGCATGATGGAGTAGATTTCGATGTAACGTCGCAGGCCTTTCACTTGTCATAATAAAGATGTGCCCACGCCTCGAAGCAAAATGACGAATCGCCGCAATCTTATTATCGCGGCAGCCGTCCTTTTGATCGCCGCGTTTTTCCTTTTTAGCCGATTGGGAAGGTCGAACGCTGCTCAGTTTCAGACCGCGACGGTGACGCGCGGTCCGATCACGCAAACGGTTACCGCCACGGGCACATTGAACCCGGTCGTAAACGTGCAGGTGGGCAGTCAGGTTTCGGGGAATATCCAAAAACTTTTCGCCGATTTTAATTCCAAAGTGAAGGCAGGTGACATTGTCGCACAGATCGATCCGGTGTTGTTTCAGGCGACGGTGACGCAGGCCGAGGGCGATTTGGCGAGTGCGCAAGCAGCCTTGGAACTGGCGAAAGTGAATGCGACACGTACCCAGGAATTGTTCGCCAAGAAAAATTCATCGCAGGCCGACGTCGATCAAGCGATGGCAAATCTGCATCAGGCGGAAGCGAATGTGAAAATCAAACAAGGCGCGCTCGATAAAGCGAAAGCCGATCTCGATCATTGCACGATTACATCGCCGGTAGATGGAGAGGTGATCTCCCGCAGCGTCGATGTCGGGCAAACCGTTGCCGCCAGTTTGCAGGCGCCGGTGATTTTTACGATCGCGAATGATCTGACGAAAATGCAAATCGACGCCAACGTCGCCGAAGCTGACGTCGGTGTGGTAACAGTTGATCAGAATGTTGACTTCAGCGTTGATGCGTTCCCGAACCGCACCTTTCACGGCAAGGTCGTGCAAGTGCGTAACGCCCCGATCACGGTTCAGAACGTAGTCACTTACGACACGGTCATCGGCGTGAATAATGCCGATCTCAAACTCAAACCGGGGATGACAGCGAACGTCTCGATCGTCATCGCGCACAGGGATGATGTGCTGAAAATTTCCAATGCGGCGTTGCGTTATCGTCCGGCGAATGCGCCGACTCCGGAGCGTTCGCCGTCCGGTCAAAATCGCGGCGGAGCTGGCGGTGCCGGATCGGCCGGTCCACGGGCGACGGGTCGCACGGTTTATGTTTTACGCGGGGGCGAGGCCCAGCCAGTCCAAATCAAAACTGGCATCAGCGATGGAACGACCACCGAGGTGTTGGAAGGATTAGCAGACAAAGATCGAGTGATCACCGGGCAACTCAACGCGCCCAATGCCGCCAGCCCGCCGCAGCAGGGAAATCCGTTCGGCGGACCACGGCGCTTCCCATGATCTCCATTGACGTGGTGGACGGACGATTTCCGTGTCGTCCAAGCGTGCGAGGAGCGATATGAACAACGGCTCCGTTGTTAAATTAATCGACGTTCACAAAACCTATCGCACCGGCGAAGTAGAAGTGCAGGCCGTGCGCGGAGTGTCGCTCGAGATTCAGCGCGGCGAATTCGTTGCCCTGATGGGTGCGAGCGGCTCGGGAAAATCGACCCTTATGAATATCCTTGGCTGTCTTGATCGGCCGACCCGCGGACAATATCTGCTCGATAACACCGATGTCTCGCATTTGAATCGCGACCAACTGGCCGATATTCGCAACGGCAAGCTCGGATTTGTTTTCCAAAGCTTTAATCTCCTGCCGCGTACTTCCGCGCGCGAAAATGTCGAGCTGCCGTTGCTCTACGGACGGCATCACCTCAGCAATCAGCAACTGCGCGAGCGGGCCGACCGCATTCTTGCTTCAGTTGGTTTGCAGGGGCGCGAGGGTCATCATCCCAGTCAGCTTTCTGGTGGGCAGCAGCAACGCGTCGCCATTGCGCGGGCGCTGATCAATGATCCCGAGGTCTTGCTCGCGGATGAGCCGACCGGAAACCTCGACAGCCGAACCAGCATTGAGATCATGGGAATCTTCCAGCAACTGAACGAGCGAGGCATTACGATCGTCATGGTCACCCACGAGTCGGACATCGCCGCTTATGCACGACGCAATGTTGTCCTGCGCGATGGTCTCGTCTTAAATGATGGTGCCGTGGGAGAACGTCGTAGCGCGGTAGTCGAAATGGAACGAGTTGCAACATCGGCAAGGGATGAGCGCGAACGAAACAAACTTTGTAGCGGCGGTCTATGACCGCCGATTTCGGATACTTTCGGCGGTCATAGACCGCCGCTACAGCAAAAGATGAGAATTGGATCGACAATCAACGTCGCGTTTCGCGCCCTGCGGCGAAACAAGCTTCGTTCCGCGCTCACCGCGCTCGGCATTATCATCGGCGTCGGCGCGGTCATCGCCATGGTTGGGATTGGCTCGGGCGCGAAAGCCCAGGTGGAAGCGCAGATTGCCAGCCTGGGGCAGAACGTCATTGTCATTTCGACCGGAAGCACGACTTCCAGCGGCATTCGCACCGGTTGGGGCGGGGCCGGAACTTTGAAAATCGAAGATGCCGAAGCCATCCGGCGTGAAGTACCGAGCGTGACCGCGGTCAGTGAAGAAGTTCCGTCCACCGCGCAGGTCGCCGCTGGCAACCAGAACTGGTTCACCCGCGTGATGGGCGAATCACCGGATTATTTCGACATTCGGCAGTGGCCGCTGGCCGAGGGCGCTCCGTTCACCGCGCAGGATGTGCGCAGCGCCAATAAGGTGTGTGTTATCGGACAAACAACCGCCACGCAAGTCTTCGGCAACGATGATCCCGTTGGCCAAACCCTGCGGATTAAGAACGTACCATTTATCGTTAGCGGCGTGCTCACTCCGAAAGGCCTCAGCATTCAAGGGACCGACCAGGACGATGTCGTCGTCATGCCTTACACCAGCGCGATGAAGCGCGTCGCGGGCGGCACGACGTTGCGGAACATTAATGTGCAGGTGGCAAATGCGAGCGACCTTGCGCCGGCGCAGCAGCAAATCACCTCCTTGTTACGGCAGCGACACAACATCCGGGCCGGTCGCGATGACGACTTTAGCGTGCGCAATCAGCAGGAAATCGCGGAGGCGGCAACGGCGACCGCGGACGTCATGGCTGGATTGCTGGGCGCGATTGCGGGCGTGTCCCTCGTGGTTGGCGGCATCGGCATCATGAATATCATGTTGGTAAGCGTAACGGAACGAACCCGAGAAATCGGGACGCGGATGGCAGTGGGCGCGCACGGCCGCGATATTCTCACCCAGTTCTTGATCGAAGCGGTTTCGCTCAGTTCCATTGGCGGATTGCTCGGCATTATTCTCGGCATTCTGGCCTCGAAGATTCTTTCGGCGATCAAGCATTGGCCTTCGCTGATTTCGCCCGGGTCGATCGTGCTGGCGTTCCTTTTCAGTGCCGCCGTGGGAATTTTCTTCGGCTTTTATCCAGCGCGAAAGGCCGCCGCGCTCGATCCGATTGAAGCATTGCGCTACGAATGATGAACGTTGGAAAAAATGACGAAGGACGAATGACAAGGAAGCCCTAATGCTCAAATGACCGAAGTCGCTAACGCGTCCGCCTCTCCTTTGGGGAGAGGGCATTTAAGTTTCACAAAAAACGGACGGAAACCTGGGATTAGACCAAAATCCAACTGTCGTGGGCGCTTCGTCATTCGTGCTTCGTCGTCTATTTCCCGTGTCGCGGCTGAATAATCTGTAGCGGTCTTGTTGCTGCGGGACAAACTTAGGTTATGGCTGAGCACGCTCGATTCGAAAAACTGGTCTCTGACGCGAAGAAGAGCATTCAGGAGATTTCCCCGCAAGAAACCGCAGCGGCCCTGAAACGTGGCCACACTTTGCTCATCGATGTCCGCGACGCCGATGAATGGAGGGAAGGTCACATTCCTGGCGCGAAAAATTTCAGTCGCGGAACAGTCGAGTTGGAGATCGAAGAAGCCGTACCCGATCTTTCAACGCCGATCATTACCCATTGTGGCGGCGGTGGCCGCTCCGCCCTGGCCGCCGAAAGTTTGCAGCGAATGGGCTACAAGAACGTGCAATCAATGGCCGGCGGCTTCAAAGCTTGGAAGGCCGCAGGCTTACCTGTGACAAAATAACCAGAGCATGGTCACGTCGAATTAACCGCTGAAGCCAATAGCGAATCCAAGCTATCCACCAACGGCCTGGTAATGGCCGAGGCCCCGCTTCCACATGAGTTGGGCGACGGCCCAGGTGAGAACTAGCCAACAGGACTGGATAGCCAGTGCCTGAACCAGCTCGGCGCCTTGCAGGCGGCCGAGAAAAATCGCGATCGGGCAAAATAGCTCGTAGTAGAACGGCAGCCATTTCATGACTGCTTGCACGCCAATTGGCATAATATCGACCGGAAACATCTGGCCGCCTAGAAAGTATTCGAATGAGTAGACAATGAAAACAATCGTTGAAATTTCGAGTACCCAGAACGCCATCATCGCCAGTGAGTAGGTAATGAAAAACTGAATGAACGCGGCCATGATGAGCGAAGTAATCGACAGCAAGTAGGTAGCTGCGCTTGATGGCAGTTGAAGGTAGTCTCGGAAGTAGAAGAAGATCAGCGCGATTGGGATAATCGTGACGGCCGTATAGACCAGCCGGCCAGCGAGGAAGATACCGGTCCGATAGCCGAGATAGCTTAGGGGTTTGGTCAGGAAGGAATTGATCTGGCCTTCGCGAATGTCGGCTGCGATCTGCCAGTCGTCCTCCGTTGGGGTGACCAGGTTAGAGACCAGAATCGTTAATAAATAATAGTAAATCATCGAGCCGTAATCGTAGCCGCCGAAACCTTTGCCGCCCGGCTCTCGAAAGATGGCGCGCCAGAGAAAGACCGTGCCGGCAAGTGGGATCAAACCGAAAAGTGCGCGCAGAAAGTAGTTCCAGCGATAGACGAAGGTATTCTGCAAACCGATGTTAAAAACGCTACCGTACTTGGCAAGGTTCATGATCAACTGCGAGCGGCCAAGCGGCTAATCGCGCGGTCCTGAACTCGCGACAAGAGAACGATGGCGGCAATAGCGCTGAGCAGGGCGCAAAACATATCTTCCTGGGTATCCCATGGGTCGCCCTGGGTGCCGAGAAAGCTAATGGCGGCGTCGCCGCTGGCCAGCGCTGTCCACCATTCGATGAGCTCGTAAAAGGCACTGATGGCAAGGCAAACGCAGACAATAAGAAACGGTTGCCAGCGTGTTTGCTTCAACACCTGGAGGCGAATGAAAACTTCGCGCGTGACGATGGCGGGGACAAAGCCTTGCATGATATGACCGAACCGATCGTAGTGGTTGCGATGCCAGCCGAAAATTGGTCGAAGCCAATCGAATAACGGGACGCGGGCATAGGTATAGTGACCGCCGACAAAAAGCACGCACATGTGCAGGGCAATGAGGGTGTAGGTCAAAGTCGTGAATTCAAAGCGCCGGTAAGTCGCGAATAGAACCACCAAGGCGGCAAGCGCCGGGAAAACTTCCAGCCACCAGGTCAAGCGATCGTACGGCTGCCATGCCGACCACCCCAGGACGATAGCGACAGCGCCGAGCAAGATGAAATGCGAGGGGGGAATTTTCTTCATTTATCGCTTGTTCCGTTTTTCGTTTGGTTCGTGTGTTTCGCGGCAAACATGACTAGGTGTTTTTCTGCGCGAGCTCCGCGGCCAGATTGATCGCCGCGATCATGCTATCTGGTCGCGCGACATTTTTGCCGGCGATATCGAAAGCGGTGCCGTGGTCGGGGCTGGTTCGCGGAAATGGCAAACCCAGGGTGACGTTCACCCCGGAATGAAAGGCATGTAACTTTAATGGAATCAGACCTTGGTCGTGGTACATGCAGAGGGCGGCATCCCATTCCTCGTTAGCGAGATGGAAAAAGAGCGTGTCGGGGGGGTGGGGGCCGGTAAAACGAGAAGGTGATTGCTGAGAAGTGAGAAGGGATTGGTTTAATTCGGCGATGGCAGGAGCGATGATTTCGATTTCTTCGCAGCCGATTTTTCCGGATTCGCCCGCGTGCGGATTCAAACCGGCGACCGCAATGCCGGAAGCGGCTTTGCCGCGACGGCGCAAGAAATTGTCGAGTAGCCGGCCGACCCGGACGATTTCAGAGGTCTTGAGCGAGGCGGGAACGTCGCGCAGCGGTACGTGAGTTGTGACGAGCGCGACGGTGATGGTGCCTCCAGTCAGGAGCATTGCGTAGTTGGTTGTGCCAGAGCGCGCCGCGAAAAATTCGGTCTGCCCCGGAAATTCAAATCCAATTTCGGCCATCCGCGCTTTGTGGATCGGGCCGGTAACGATGGCGTCGATTTCACCGGAATTGGCGAGGCCAGCCGCTTCTTCCATGGCGGCGAATGCGGCGCGGGCGGAATCGGGCGATGGGCTTCCCGCACCTAAAGTCCCGACCTGGCCGATTACTTTATAGTCGATATCAGTCGTTAGCTTGCCCGACTCGAGCGCCGACCGAATAATCTCGGGTCCGATTCCGGCGGGATCACCGAGTGTAATTCCGATACGAAGAGGCATCGGGCATTGTCTCGGAAGTTCCCGCTCTGTGCAATGGAGCAGTGATTATGGGATCGCGATCCGAGAATCGAGAATCGTGAACATCCAACATCGAACACTCAACATCCAACGCCGAAGTGCTAACGCGCGACGCTTTACATCAAACCTCAACGCCAAACATCAAACTTCAGTACATCTTGATGTAGGCTTTCTGGCGCAGGCTAGTCAGCCAGCGTTCCTGCTTGGCCTGCGCTTCTTCCGTGACCAATTTTTTCTCAATCTCTTCGCGTACTTCGGCGAAGGAGCGCGTGACGCCGCCGCGTTTATCTTCGACTTTGAGAATGTAATAATTGCCGCTGAGCTGGATGATGTTGCTGACTTTTCCGGGTCGCAAGTTGAACGCGACTTTCTCGAGCGGCGCCGTCAAGGTGCCGCGGTCGACCCAGCCCCAATCGCCGCCAAGATCACGGGTGCTGTCTTCGGAATAAATTTGTGCCATGCGCTCGAATTCGGCGCCGTTAACCAGCTTGCCGAGAATCTCCTCCGCCATTGCCTTCTGTCCCGCCGGATCGGAAGTGCCGGCTGGGATCATGATCATGCGCAATTTAACCTGCTCCTTGCTGGTGAACTCGGAGGCATGCTTGCGATAGTAATCCTGAATCCGGTTAGGTGAGATGATGGTATTGAGTTCCACATTCTTGTGCCGCATCGCCTGCACCATCATCCTGTCGCTCTCCATTTTTTTGAATTCTCCGATAGTGTAGTTTTGCGCCTGGAGGGTCTTGATGAAGGTGTTGCGATCGCCATTGAAGTTCTCCCGGATGATGTCCTGAACGCGTTGATCGAGGTAGTGATCAGGAATCTGGTAGCCCTCTTTTTTGAATGCCTGAATGATGAGCTGGCGATCGACTAGATCCTTGAGAGCAGCGGCGCGGGCCTCTTTCATTTTCGTAAGCAACTCCTCGCCCTGGAATTGCTGGCGTAATAGCTTTTCTTTGGGGGCGGACAAGACCCGCACTTCCGAATAGGTAATGACATCGGTGGTGTCATTGCTTTTGACGACGGCAGCGATGCCATTAATCACTTCGGGTTCAGCTGCCAATGCTCCGCGACAGAGCGATGACAACGACAGCAGTGCTGCCGTGAACAATATAACAAGGAGGGGACGAACCATAGTTTCAGAGTTTGCCAAGCAGCCCGAGAATTTCCTGCAGCCGCTTTTTGATTTCCGGGGCAACTAAACGAGGGAATTTGCCCGCGACAAGTATAAAATCCCCGCGCCTCGTCAACATCAATTTGTCCTCCCGCGTTTCGATCCTGGTGATTTCCTGTTTGGCGGCGGCGAGTTTGATTCGGGCCAGGGTAACGAGATTTTCCACGGCCTCAGGGAACGCGCCAAAGCGATCGCGCCATTCATTGATCAGCCGATCCAAGTGATCCGCAGTGGTGATTTGCGCGATCCGCCGATAAGCCTGAATGCGCAGGGTGGTATCGTTGATATAGCTGCGGGGGAGAAAAGCGGAGACGACAGCGTCGCCGTGGACAAACTCGGCTTCGTTAGTGGCGACGAAATCGAGCCGCACCTCTACTTCGAGGCGCCAGCGCGGTTTTTGGCCTTTAATTTGGGCGACGGCTTGCTTGAGCAATTGGCAATATAGATCGAAACCCACTGCCATGATGTGTCCACTTTGAGCGGTGCCGAGAATACTGCCGGCGCCGCGAATCTCGAGATCGCGCATGGCAACCCGAAAACCGGCGCCGAGCGAGCTGTATTGTTTGATGGCGTCGACTCGTTTGCGCGCGGCGCCGACCATCATGAGCTCGCGCGGCAGCAAAAGGTAAGCGTACGCTTTGTGCTCGGCACGCCCGACCCGCCCGCGCAGTTGATACAAATCGGCCAGGCCGAAACGATCGGCGCGATCAATGATAATGGTGTTGGCATTTGGAATGTCCAGGCCGCTTTCGATGATGGTGGTGCAGACCAGCACATCGATTTTGCCCATGACAAAGCGATGCATCACCGCTTCCAATTCCTCGGAGCCCATCTGGCCGTGACCAAACTCAACTCGCGCATCCGGGCAAAGTTCAGCAACGCGATCGCGCACTTTCTCGATCGATTGCACGCGATTATGCAGAAAAAAAACCTGCCCCTGGCGCTCCAGCTCGCGATTAATGGCATCGCGAATAATTCGCTCGTCGTAACCACAGACCGCCGTTTCGACCGGAAGCCGATTTTGCGGCGGCGTTTCGATGGTCGACATGTCTTTGACGCCGACTAACGAGAGATAGAGAGTGCGCGGAATCGGTGTGGCCGAAAGAGTGAGGAGATCGACAAGCTTGAACAGTTCTTTGAATTTTTCCTTATGCAGAACTCCGAAGCGCTGTTCTTCGTCGATCACGACCAGACCGAGGTCTCTGAAACTCACATCGTCGGAAATGAGGCGGTGCGTCCCAATGATAATGTCGACCCCACCTTCGCGCAATAGTTGTAGGACTTTCTTCTGCTCGGCCAGCGAGCGGAACCGGCTTAGCATCTCGATCCGGATCGGGTAATCCAACATTCGTTGCCGAAAAGTTTCGAAATGCTGTTGTGCGAGCACGGTGGTAGGCGCGAGGACTGCGACTTGTTTGCCGTCCATCACGGCCTTGAAGGCGGCCCGGATGGCGACCTCGGTTTTGCCGAAACCGACGTCGCCGCAAATCAGGCGATCCATGGGCTGGGCCTGTTCCATGTCGGTCTTGGTATCGATGATCGCGGTTAGTTGATCGGGGGTTTCGCGGTACGGAAAGGAGTGTTCGAACTCCGCCTGCCATTTGGTGTCGGCGCCAAAGGCGTGGCCCGGGTTGGTCTGGCGCTCGGCCTGAAGTGCGAGCATTTTTCCGGCGTAATCAAAAATAGAGGCGGTCGCGTTTTTCTTCGCCCGCGCCCATTTCGCGTCCGCCAGCGAGCTGAGCGGCGGCGATTTTTTCCCGACGCCAACGTAACGGGAAACCAAATAGGCTTGCTCCAGCGGAACATAGAGTTTCGCTTCGTCGGCGAACTCCAAAACGAGGACTTCCTGTCTCGCCCCCGACGCTCGTTTTGGAGGGCGGAGCTCCAGCGACGCCGGGCTCGCCGGAGCTCGCTCCTCTATTGCCGGCATTTCGATTAGCCCGAGAAATCTTCCGATGCCGTGCTCGAGGTGGACGACAAGGTCGCCTTCGTTGAGCTCGCTGAAATCAATTTGCGCGCGATTGCGTCGTTCTGCGCGGCGCAAACGTCGACGGCCATGGATGGGAAAACGCCCGAGCAGTTCGTTGGCCGAGAGAATGACCAGATTGGCGGCGGGAAAACAAAACCCGCGGCTCAATGTTCCTTCGAGCAGATTTATGCCGGCCAGTGCGTCGACCGAAATGACCTCGCGAAAACGCTCGATCTCGCCCTCGGTTTGAAAATAGATCGCAACGGTTGCGTGTTCGTCGCGCCATCGCTTGAGCCGCGCGATGAATTGCGCGCGTTTCGTTTCCGCGAGCATGAAATCGCCAACGGCGAATTCGCCGATGTCGCATTCGACAAATGCACCGGAAAAATCCTCCGGCCCTGCCTCAACATTTTCGATCCAGCTTTCGCTAATTTGAATGTGGCTTGGAGGGGCGAGCTCCAGCGAGCCCTGCGTCGCAGGAGCTCCGCCCTCCAATGCGGGTTCGAGCTCGATCACGAGGGTGTCCTGGGTGATGTAATCCCGGACGCGACCGCTGGTATCGTCGGCCGCGCTCAGAAGCACACTCGCCTGCTCGCGAGTGTGGACGGACGTTTGAGTATCGACGTCAAATTCACGCAGCGATTCAATTTCGTCGCCGTAGAATTCAATCCGCAGCGGCAGGGCGGTTTGCCATGAAAAAATATCGACAATACCGCCGCGGACCGCGAACTGACCCCGGGTCGTAACCTGGGCGACGCGTTCGTAGCCGGCACCGGACAATGCGCTCAACAACGCAGGCATTGCCATGTTCGGCCCGCGCTGAATTTCAAGCGAAGCCGAGCGCAATGTGCCACGGCTTGGGGCGGGCTGATCCAGTGCCGCTCGGGTCGTGACGACTACTTTGGCGGCGTTCTCCTTTTCGATTTGGGACAGCAGCGCCAGCCGCTCCGCTGCAATTTCGGGATCCGGCAAAATGTTCTCGACCGCCGCGAACTCCGCTTCCGGTAAGAACGAGGCATTCGAATTCCAATTCGACAGGCTTTCGAAAAAAAGCTCCTGCGCGCGCACCGTCGGGCAGATAACCCAAATACTGCGGCGATCATGTTCCGCAATGGTTGCGACAACAAACGGCTGTGCGCTCTCGATCACATGGGAGAAGGAAACTGGAAAATCGCCCGCTGCGATCTGGCGCAGCTTGCGTTGGATCGGTTCAGCTTCCGCAGCCAGCCGCAGGAATTCCGCGCTGTTTTTTTCCACTAGAAGTTGTCGCCGAAAAGTGTGTGAACTTCAATGAGGCGGCTCGTAGCACAGCCATCCTGGCTGTGGGCAGGCCGGGCATCTTGCCTGGCTCCTTATTCGTTGTGATCAACGGGCAAGATGCCCATTGGCCCCACAGGCTCGCCACCGCGAGTCCGTCCCGTGGCGGACAAGGTGCCTGTGCTACTAACTAGTTAGTGATCGTGATTGGCGTGCCGACGCTGACCGACTTAAAGAAATTCTCCGCCATGAACTCCGGCATCCGGATGCACCCGTGGGAAGCGGGATAGCCAGGGAGATAGCCGGCATGCATTCCAACTCCTCCATGAATGCGCATAAAATAAGGCATGGGTGCGCCTTTGAAATGAGTGCCGGGCGGCTTCGGATCGACCCCCAGCTCTACATTTGGCTTTACCACGTTATCAGCGGCATCTACGTAATCACCGTATTTGGTCGAAACATGGTTCACATCCTTTTGCTGAATCGCGAAATGTCCAATTGGGGTGTTCAATCCCTCGCGCCCGGTTGATAGCTGGGAGATGCCTGCCAATTTTCCGCTCTTATAAAAATAGGCACGTTGCTCACCGAGGCTGATTTTCACGCTCGGTTTCCCGTCTATATCGTCGCCGTCCCAATAGGAAACGTTGTCCTGTGGGGCGCTGGCCGAAACCGGACCCGGGCCATAAACCCCGCCGAGATACTGGGTTTGGGTGGAAAAGCGGGGGTCCTCTCCGCAGCCGACCACAAAGATCGTGCAAACCGTCCCAACAAGGCCCGCAATTGCCGCTCTGCTCCCCCGTTTCATCAATCGCAGAGGACGTTCCGTAGCGGACGTTTAAAGTCAAGGAATGCCCGGTTCGGGCAGTCGGCAAATGTCGATGCCAACAATAAGCTGGTGGGCTTGAATTTTGCTTTTGAACGCATCTACTTTGCAACTCCGCGATCTTCCAATGCCAACCTACGAATATGCCTGCGCCAAATGCGGGCAAAATTTTGATGCTTTTCAATCGATGCGGGACGAACCCTTTCGTGAATGTCCCAAACATCTTTGCCGGCTGGAAAAATGGGGTCACGGCAAGGTGAAAAGGCTGCCAGGCACGGGTGCCGGAATTATCTTTAAAGGCTCGGGTTTCTATACCACCGACTATCGCAGCAACTCCTATAAAGAAGCGGCGAAAAAGGAAACGCCGGCTTCGGAAAAGCCGAAGACTGAGACAAAGGCAGAAGGTGAGTCAAAACCCGCAGCCGCAAAGCCGGAGAAAAAGAGCGAATGAAGACAGCAACCCCAGTTCAACTAACATGCCCGGAATGCCGGCGTGATAATGAAGCCGAACGCATCTATTGCCACGATTGCGGGGCCCGGCTCGACCGTTCCGCGCTTGCGGGCTACACGACGGGGAAGAAGGAAACCTCGGAGGAATTGCACAAGCGAATGCGCGGGATGTTTAGTCAACGCGGGGTCAAAGCGCGGTTGCTTTTCTTTAAGACCGCCAAAGTGATCTTGCTCGCGGGTGCCGCTGCGGCGGCGGTGGTGATCTTAATTCCGCCCGATGTGCCCCCGACGGTGAAGTTCGAAGGGTTCCCAGCGCAAATCAATCTGAGCTTGGAAAAGCTGACGGAATCGCGCCAGCCCCAGTCGATGCAATTCTCCGAGGAAGGTGTCAACGCTTACCTGGCCAGCGCCATGAAGCGCAAAAAGGAGAAGCTCAATCATCCGCTGATCGATTTCGAGCGGGCGATAGTGGCGTTCACGGAAGGGAATTGCCGTGTCACCATTGAGAGATCTATTTTTGGTTACTCGATTTTTACTTCCGGCGATTATGCCGTTCAGATCGCGAGCGGGAAAGTTACGGCGTCGCCGAGGAGCGGAGCAATCGGACGGATGCCAATTGATCCCGGCGTGATGCCATACGCTGGTTTTCTATTCAGCGATGCGGTGGCGGCGATGGATCGCGAACACAAGCTGCTTAATAAGGTCGGTTCGATCCAGCTGCGCGAGAAAGAGATCGCGGTTACCTCGGCGCAATAAAAAGCCGGCGGCCTGCTTGCGCCAATACCGCCGGCTGTTTGATTGTTAGTTTTTCTTAAGCGATGCCCATTGTCGCCAGAAGACGGCGATCGATGATTCCATCAGCTGGCAGACCATGGCTGCGCTCGTAGACCCGGATCGCATAATGAGTGCGTGGACCCATTAGGCCATCGATCGGGCCGCGATAATATCCAGCGCGGGCGAGCCGTTCCTGTACGCGCGCAACAACCGATCCGTTGTAACCGCGATAGCCCGTGCGGTTCGAGTAGTACGGATAGCTCGAGCCGTAGTAATAGTTACCGCTGTATCCGTAAGGGGAATACCCGTACCCATACGAACCGTATGGATATCCCCCATAATAGGAATTGCCGTAGTAAGGGTATCCACCGTAGTAACCTCCGTAAAACGGCACGCCTATCCCGACGTTCCAAAATACGCTGCTACCACTGCGCCAGTGATCACCGCGCCAATGATTTCTGTGATTGCCACTGTTCGTTACAACTGCCTGGCCATTCCGCGTTTGGACAACGTGTCGCTTGGCGAACGCGGGCGTCGTCAGCGAAATCGCGACAATGGCACTTAGAATTAGTAATTTTGCCTTCATATCCGTTATAGAATTAGACGGGCAGCGGATGGAAATCTTTCAATTTTTCCGCAAACTTCGGAACTACCTTCGTGTGTGCTGGTTATCGGTTTCCTCAGGGGATAAACTTACCTAATCGTGTCTAGAGCCCATCCCATAAGAGCATGGAAGGACGAGCTCCTGCGAGCCCGGAGTCGTAGCACAGCCATCTTGTCCGCCGCGGGACGGACTCGCCGTGGCGAGGCTGTGGGGCCAACCCCGAAAGCTTTCGGGGCTGATTGCAGAAGCATCGTGACCCGACAAAACGCCCGGTCTACCCACAGGCTAGGCGCAGCGCGTCGCCTGATAGTGCTGGGTTTTGTCCTGATATGCGGCAGCCTTCCGGCCGCGCCGCTCGAACGAAGCATCAGCCCCTCCCGGCAATTCATTATTTTCGGCGGCAACAGGATCTTGCGTAGCGCCGTTTCTGATGGCGCCGAGCAAGTGAAATCAAAGGTGCTCGGGCTCCTGCAATTGCGCGACCAATGGTCGGTTCCTATTTTGCTCAACCTGCAACGACCGCAGGCGAACGCACCCGAAGTCCCACCCGTTCTGCTCAACTTTAGCCAAACCGGCGCCGGTCTGAAAATTCAACTCGATCTTTTGGTCGACCGCGATTTCCAGCCGGCAGTTTTGCGGCGTGAAGTTTTGCGCGCTCTTCTGCTGGAACTGAGCTATCGCGCTTTGCCTTCGCTGCCGGCAGGCACGCCCTATGTCGCGCCCCCAGATTGGCTCGTTGATGGAATTCTCACTTTGGATAACGAGAGCCCGGAAGTATTTGAGGGCCTTGATAGCGTTGCCTCGCATCCGCCGACGTTAGGAACTTTTCTGGCACAACATCCCGGGTTGCTCGATTCCCAGTCGCGCGCTCTTTACCGTGCTTGCGCCAGTGCCCTGGTGAGAATTTTGCTCGAGCATGAGAATGGGCACGCTCAGCTCACCCGTTACATTGCCGACTTGCCGCGCGCGTCAGCCGATGCGCTTTCCGATTTGCAGGCGCATTTTCCGTGGCTGGGAACGGAGTCAGGTGCGATGGAAAAAAATTGGAGCGAACACATTGCCCGTGTGGCCCAGGAACGTCGATTTGCGCTTGTTACGTTTGCCGCCACATCGGAGCAGCTCGACGAATGTTTGCGGACGAAAATCGCACAGGACCGGGAGAAAAAGAATTCGCTCACTCTGGAAGAGACGGTCCGCGTCAGTCGGCCAAATATCGATACCAAGGCCGCAACCGAATTGGGCCAGCGTTTGACCCTCTTGGCCGCTCGTGCCCATCCGTTGTTGCGCCCAGTGGTTGTTGATTATCAACTGGCCGCGGAATTGGTGGCCCGTAAGAAGAGACATAGCCTGGCTAGGCGACTCGCGGGCAGCGCAGCATTGCGCCAAAAGATCGCGGCTCGCATGAGCGAGGTTGATGATTTCATGAATTGGTATGAGGCGACACAGGCAAAGACGACGAGTGGAGCTTTTCGCGATTACCTGCACGCGGCGGACAGTAGCGAAGAGACCCCGCGTCGGCGCGACGCGCTTTCGGTTTATCTGGACGCTCTCGAAACGCAGCTCCAGTGATAAATTCCGGCGCGTGATTTGCTCGACTGAGGCTTGGCCGTTATCCTGTTAAGGCGCTTGGGCGCAATATCACATATGCAAAAGATTGGATTTACCGAAGCGCTCGATTCGATTGTGGCGAGCGACCCACGCTACCAGCGCGAAGCCTATATTTTTCTGCGAGACGCACTCGATTTTACGACGAAGCAACAGAAGAAGCTCAAAGGCGCAGCGATTCGTCATGTCGCTGGCCCGGAATTACTCGAAGGCGTCCGGCAGTACGCGCTCAAGGAATTTGGCCCGCTGGCATTGAGTGTTCTTTCCCATTGGGGCGTCAATCGCTGCGAGGATATTGGGCACATGGTCTTTAATCTCATCGGCGCTGGGATTTTCGGAAAAACCGATGAAGATTCGATGGATGATTTCAAAGCGGTCTATGATTTCCGCGATGCATTTGTGAAACCATTTCAGCCCGAGCCTACCGTCGCCGGCAAGAAATTATCATTGGGTCTTCCCGCACCAAAGGCCAGCTGAGCGGTCGTCGCTGCGAAGCGGAGTTTTTAATTCATGCTTAACCGCGCAAACCTCAAGACTGCCGCGACGATGGCGTCGCCGGTAATCAGTTTCCCGCCAAACACGGCGCAAAAGTGGACGCTCGCGAACGGCCTGACCCTCATCGCGCAGGAAGATCGGAGCGCGCCGGTGGCCAGTGTGCAGGCATGGTGCGCAGCCGGTAGCACGACGGAGGATAAACATCTGGGCGCCGGCCTTTCTCACATCCTCGAGCACATGCTTTTTAAAGGAACCAAGACGCGCTCGACTAACGAGATTGCGCAAAAAATTCAGGACGTCGGCGGTTACATCAACGCCTACACTTCATTCGATCGCACCGTTTTCTGGATCGATGTGCCGAAGGAGGGCGCGCTGACCGCGCTTGATATTCTGGCGGACGCGATGATGAACTCGACTCTGCCACCGCAGGAGTATGTCAAAGAACAGGAGGTTATCCGGCGTGAGTTCGCGATGGGGATGGACGATCCCGATCGCACGATGACGCACCTGCTTTTCGCGACCGCCTATCAGCGACATCCCTATCGACTGCCGGTAATCGGGTTAATCGATATCTATAATCAGCTGACGCAGGAACAGGTGATGGAATATTACAAGAGGCGTTACGTCCCGAACAATCTCACCTTTATCGTGGTCGGCGACATCGTCCTCGCGGAAGTGCGGGAGAAGCTGGAAAATTTGTTCAAGGATCAACCAGCAAAATCTCTGGCGCCAATCTATATCCCGGCGGAGCCGCCCCAACTTGGACTACGTGAAGTCCACCAGGAGTTCGCCACTGAATTGACCCATTTCGCCATGGCCTGGCACGTTCCAGAAATCGCCCATCCCGATGTTCCCGCGCTCGATCTTTTGTCGGTAATTCTCGGGGAAGGCCACAGCTCGCGTCTTTATCGCAAGGTGCGCGAAGAATCGGGACTGGCCTTTTCCATTTCCGCATTTTCCTATACCCCGGGCGATCCCGGAATTCTCGGAGTTGACGCGATATTGGATCCGAAAAATCGGAGCGCGGCCCAGAGCCTGATTTTGCAGATCATCGAAGATATCCGGCGCGACGGCGTGAGTGCTGAAGAACTGGCCAAGGGTAAGAAAATCGCACTATCTCAGGAATTGGCTTCTCTCCGGACCATGCGCGGCCAGGCGACCGATCTCGGGACGAATTGGTTCCTCACTCGCAACCTGAACTTTGGCCGCGAATACCTCGAAAAGGTTCAGAAGATAACGCTTGATGACATTAAGCGTGTCGCGATTCAATATCTCAGCGAAGAAAATCTCACCGTCGTTTCTCTTAATCCAAAAGGGTCGCTGATCTCGAAGAGTGCCGTCACCGCACCTGTCGCCATCGGCGAGATACAAAAGTTCGAGTTGTCCAATGGGCTGCGCATTCTGGTGCGAGAGGATGCGCGATTGCCGTTGGTCGCGATGTCGGCGATATTTCGATGCGGATTACTGTCTGAGACGGAAGCGAATAATGGAATCACCCGGTTAGCGGCCAAGACACTACTGAAGGGTACGAAAACGCGATCGGCCGAGCAGATTGCCGATCAACTGGAAGCAGTCGGCGGCGAAATCACGGCCCAGGCGGGCAACAACAGTTTTGCCGTCAACCTCGATATTACTCAACCGGATCTCGCGCTCGGCACCGACATTTTGGCCGATGTGTTACTGAACGCGACCATGCCCGCGACAGCGGTCGCACGCGAAAAAGAGATTCAGTTGGCCAAGATCAAAGATGAGGAGGAAAAACCGACTTCGGTGGCGCGCAATCTTATTAAGCGCGCGCTTTTTCCGGGACATCCACTCGCGCTTCGCCCGGAAGGCACGCCGGAATCGGTTTCGCGTCTGAATTCAAAAGATCTTCTAGCTTTTCGCGATCGTTACGTCGTGGCGCGAAATGGTGTGATCGCCGTCTTCGGAAACGTAAAAGCGAACGAAGTAAGAGATTTATTTGAGCAAAAGCTGGGCGCCTTACCTTCGGGGGAACTTGCTTTAACTAATCCGCCACCGTCGCCGCAACTCACGGAGACGAAGATTGTGGAAACAGAACGCGAGAAGGCGCAAGCGGTTTTGGTCGCCGGTTTCCGTGGCGCTGATGTCTTCAGCCCTGATCGTTATACGCTTGAACTAATAGATGAAGCGAGCAGCGACCTCGGCTCGCCTCTGTTTATTCGCATCCGCGAGCAAATGGGTCTCGCCTATTATGTTGGCGCCGCGCAAATCCAGGCCTTGGTCCCAGGGTTGTTCGCGTTTTATCTCGGCACTGATCCGGAGAAAATAGAACCAGTGAAGCAGGCATTTCTGGATGAGATTCAAAAACTCTCTCGCGACGGCTTGACTGCGAGCGAGCTGGCGCGGGCGAAGAAGAAACTGATCGGTCAGCAACAAATCCAAAACCAGAGTAACGACGTATTTGCCTATATGACGGCACTCGACGAGCTTTATGGACTCGGCTTTAATCACTATCGGGAACTGGAAGCCAAAGTGAACGCAGTGACGCTCAACGAGATCAAGCGGGTAGCGGCGAAGTATTTCGGGAAGCAAGCTTACGTGCTCGCAATTGTGCGACCGCCAGGAACGCCCTCAACAGCGAAATCCAAGTAGCATGGCCGAGGTTCAAACCAGCACGAATTCCGGGGAATTGGCCCAGCGATTTATCGAATTTGTCATGATGCAGGCGCAAAACGCCGCGCTTTTTCTTGGCCAAATTCCCAATCCGCAGACCGGAAAGGGGGAGGTAAACCTCGAGGTTGCGAAAATGTTTATCGATCAATTGGCGATGATTCAGGAAAAGACGCGCGGCAACTTGAGCAATGAAGAATCGACAGTGTTGCGGAACGCACTTTCTAATTTGCAGCTCGCTTATGTTGAAGTTGCGCGCGGAAGTTCTGCTGCTGTCCCCTCCGAAAAAAAAGCTCCCGAGACCGCGCCTCCTGACGAACCGGTTACTCCGGAACCTCCCGCGGCGGGTGGAGAAGGGGAGTCGCGCAAGAAGTTTACGAAAAGCTACGGAGCATAATCGCGCCGCCTGATTACCGCCCCGTCGCGGTGCGCCCTTTTTCTGGGCGGCATTCGTATTACAAGGGTGGCGGCTCAACCTCGCAAACGAAAACAAGACAACCGCGAGCTGGCGCAGATTGCCGCCGGCACGGTGGAAGTGGCGGAAGAAGCCGGACTTCGCTACGTCAGCGATGAGCAACCCGGTTACACTCGAAAACGTAAGGGCAAATCATTTCAGTACTTCGATACGGAGGGGAAGTTGATCCGCGATGAAGCGCGCTTGCTTCGAATCCGACGCCTCGCTATTCCACCAGCTTATCGCCAGGTTTGGATTTGCCCTCTGCCCAATGGTCATATTCAGGCAACCGGACGCGATGACCGCGGACGAAAACAATATCGGTATCATGAACGTTGGCGGGCTATTCGCGATGAGAACAAATACGATCGCATCCTGGTCTTTGCTGCGGCCCTGCCCAAGATTCGGCGGCGGCTCCAGGCTGATTTAAAGTTGCCGGGGCTCAAGCGGGAGAAGGTATTGGCGACAGTGGTGCAGTTGCTCCAACGCACCTTCATTCGTGTCGGCAACCAAGAGTATGCCAGGCAAAACAAGTCTTTCGGTCTGACGACGATGAAGGATCACCATGTGAAAGTGCGAGGAATGAAGTTGCGCTTCCGCTTCCGTGGAAAAGGCGGAGTTCAACATGAAGTAGATGTAAGCGATCGCAGGATCGCAAAAATTGTGCGGAAGTTACAGGATCTGCCGGGACAGCATCTCTTTCAGTATTTCGACGATAACGGTAACCTTTGCGAAGTCTCCTCCCAGGATGTGAATGATTATCTTCGGGAAATTACCGGCGAAGATTTTACGGCCAAAGATTTCCGGACTTGGGCCGGGACGGTTCTGACGGCGATGGCACTGAACGCGCAGGGGGAGTTCGCATTGAAAAAGGAGGCAACGATGAGCATCAAAAATGCAATCACGGCGGCCGCAAAACTACTTGGCAACACACCGACGATTTGCCGGAAATGTTACGTTCATCCGGTGGTCTTGGAATCGTACCTCAGCGGTAACCTAATTGAAGGACTGCGAACTAAAATGGACGAGGTTGAAGAAGTTCACGACTTCGATGAGGATGAAAGAGCTGTCCTCAATTTCCTCCGCCGCCAGGCTGGAGAAACCAGTCTAAATAAAAAGACCGCGTAGCAAGGCTACGCGGTCCTTTCGAATTATTATTGCTGGTTACTTGCCCGATCTTCGGCGCGCTGCCCAACGTGCCTTCATCATATCGCTAAGTTTCTTGCGTGCCGCGGCAGACATGCGGCCGCGACGGCGCGATTTTTTGCCGCCGCCTCCAGCTTTACGTCCACCTCTGACTCGAGCCCAGCGTGCGCGCGCAGCCGCCGCAATCTTAGCTCGCGTTGCCGCGGACATAGTGCGCCGGCGTCGTCGCCTTCCGCCTCCGGTTTTCGCGCCCGCGCCGCTAGTAACGCGTCCGCCGCCAACTAAACCCGCGAACCGACGCTCGAGAGAATCGATCTGGCGGCGTAAGGAAACCGCTTCTTCCAACTGCCTAAGTGATAAGTCCATAACAACTTTCCTAGCAGTCTACCAGTTATGTGCAAACTAATTTCGCAACTATTTTTAGCCTATTTTAGGTTATCGGGAAGCTCGGCGAGCAGGTGTTGGACTAGGATGCGGAGATCGGGCTGCTTTAGCAGGTCTAATATTTTGTCCTGGCGGAGTTCCCGGTTGCGTATTCTCTGGATACTTCTTTGTGCTTGGCCAGACCAGGCGCCATGGTTCCGATTTCAAAGTAGCAGTGGCCTCTTTTACATTTAGCGCGCTTTCCTGAAGGGACGGTCCAAGCGAAGTCAGGGTTGACTTCAACTTTTCCGACGAAACACGAAAGTTCTGCAAAGTTACCGCGATATTATCGTTCTTGGTCAGATCCGCGGTTAGTTGCTTCAAATTCGTAAGTGAACTGGAAAGCGGACTCTCCGGACCGGTCAGTTGATTTAAGTGTTCGCCCAGAGTTTTGAATTGAGTAAGGGCAAGATTGAGTTCCGAGTTGTCATCGGTGATGTGACTAAGATTTTGCGCAGTCAATTCAAGTTGCTTGAAGGTAGCGGTGGCCTCGGTCGCGACTGGAGCGATAATATCGAGCATGCTGGCGATGGCTTCGCCAAAATCGGGGACTCGTTCGCCGGCGAAAAGCTCGCCGGAATTGGCCCGGCCCGATGCTTCGGTTCCTTCGGTGAAGTCTATCGCAACTTCACCCAGAAGCCCGAGCGTGATCATGCGGGCTTTGGAATCGCGATAAAGCAGGGCACTTCGATCGACCTGGACATCGATCCGAACCTCATAGCGCGGTGCTTTCTCGGGAGCGGGAGTCGAATTTGCGTCCGCCCCCCGCAAGGATCTTCCGACCTCCAGGGCGCGCTGCCTCTCTTCCTTCGAAACCGGAGAATAAAGTTTAGCGACCTGCCCGATCTTGCGACCGGCCAGCAACACCGGTGCACCCAATTTAATGCCGGCCGCATTATCAAAATATATCTTGTAGGTAGTTAGCGGGCGGAAAAGTCCCGGCGCGCCCAGCAGCACCAGTATCCCGGTCAGGACCGCGAGGGTAGCGACGACGAGTAAACCAGTGAGAACTTCGTTACGCTGTAATTGCATCGTTTGTTCCTTCGAGAATGGGGCCTTCGGTGCTGCCGGTTAAGAATTGAGCAACCACCGGATTTTTCGATTCCTTTAACTTTTTGGGTTCACCTTCCTCAATAATCTTGCCGTGATACAACATAGCCATCCGAGTGGCGATGCGAAAGGCGCTATCCATTTCGTGGGTCACAATAACGGAAGTGACCTTCGACTTTTCGCTCAGGCTGATAATCAATTCGTCGATTACTGAAGCCATCACCGGGTCGAGCCCTGCAACCGGTTCGTCGAAGAGAACCAGTTCCGGGTCGAGAACGAGCGCGCGGGCAAGGCTAACGCGTTTTCGCATCCCGCCACTTAACTCCGAAGGCATCAGGTGCTTGGAATCTTTCATTCCAACAAGCTCGAGTTTTTCATCGACAATCTTGTCAATCTCTTCTCGCGACTTGTCGGTCAGTTCTTCCAAGGGAAGAGCGATATTATCGCGGACAGTGCGTGAACTGAGCAAAGCGGAGTACTGATAAACCATGCCGATGTGGCGGCGAATCCGCTGTAACTTGCGCCGCGGCAGACGTGTGATTTCAAATTGCTTGAAGTAAACCGACCCTTCATTCGGATACAGAATACCAAGGATGAGGCGAAGGATCGTGCTCTTGCCGCTACCGCTCTGACCCAGGATAACGAGACGCTCTTGGGGCCGTATCTTCAGGGAAAGATCGTCGAGTACCGTTTTGTCTTCGAACTGCATCGTCACCTCACGGAGTTCGGCAATGTAAGAGTTGGTCGCGCTCATGTGGGAAAGAAGACGGTGTAAACAATGTTATAGATCGTATCGAACCCAATTACCGTCGCGATAGCGGTGACGACACTGGAAGTGGTGGCCGTTCCAACTCCGGCCGCGCCGCCTTTGACGGAGAGGCCCCGGTAACAGGCGATCCCGCCGATGAGCAGACCAAACAGGAAACTTTTCAGGACGCCGGTGATGATGTCACGAATGAGAAGAGCGTCGCGAACGAGGTCGAAAAAATAGACGAAGGCAATGCTGAAATAAGCGCGGGAGATGAGACAACTGGCGCCGATCGCAGCCAGATTCGAAACGGTGGAGAGACATGGCATAAGGAAAAAAAGTGCGAGCATTCGCGGTGCGACCAGAAACCGCAATGGGCCAATCCCCATCGCTTCGATTGCTTCGACTTCTTCAGAGACCTGCATCGTTCCCAGCTCGGCCGTAAAAGCGGCGCCAATGCGGGCCGCCAGCATGATGCCGGTAATCAGCGGACCAAGCTCACGGGTGAAGGCAATTGCAACCAGCCCCGGGACCAGGCGCTCGGTGCCGAAGCGCTGCAATTGATAACCGGTTAGCAAAGCCATGGTCAGGCCGAGAAAAAACGATACCAGACCGACCAGCGGAACCGAGCCAACACCAGCTCGCTCGCAGTGGCGGAAGAAACTTGAGGCACGAAATGGAACACGCCCCTCGCGAATCCGCTCTACCGTTTCCTCCAGTGTCTGAACTATGAACCAGAACAGACTTCCCACTTCGCGCATGAATTCGGCGCTGAGATGCCCTACCCCTTGAACGACTACGACCGGATTTGCCGGAATAATCGGCGAAGCGTTTTCAGATTCTTCGGTCGACATGTTTACGGAGCGTCCCTTACTTCCTCAGGCGGAAAAAAGCGATGCAAATGCTAACGCGAGCAGGCATTTCTGTCACCCCGAGCCTCGAATATTTTCGGGACGAGGGACCTCGCACCTGCTTGCCACGCGCAAATCTTGTGTGATCACTCTATAATCGAGAGGTTCCTCACCTTCGTTCGGGATGAGGGCTGGCTATGCGCCATCGCACACAAATCTTGAGTGTCACTCAACGCGCTCACACGCTTTCCAGCAGACGAGCCAGACCTTGGCGGCTCACGATCATATCGGCGTTCTCACTCGGTCCCGAAGAGGACCTGGTCGGCTGCGCCTCTAGAACTTCGTAGGACAGCCCGGCAACAGTGGCGAGCTGCCAATACCAATCGCGATAACCCGCACGGGTAGTGATCTCCACAACGCGCGTTCCCGGCTGGCAAAATACTATGTTGGCTAGGGCCGCGCCGTGCGGGGCGACAATCGCACTGGCGTTGGCAAACAAATCCGCCTGTTCGCGAAAGGACTGAGTTTCGGCTTCGAGAATTTCGAAATCGTGTTGACGCAGGGCCTCTGAAATTTCCTTTTCATTCGCGATCCGCCGGACTGCTGCGCGTGCCCGCGAAAGATAAAGACGACGGCGATGTTGGTTCGATTGGACGGGAGAAGCGAGCTGGTGCAGGCCGTGAACTTTCCAGGGAGCAACGACGTTGTTGTCCAGGGAAGGAAAAACAGCCGAAGCGATTTGGAAACGATCGTGCGAATCAACGAAGCGGATCTTTTCCGGCGGAACTTCAAGCGCGGTCAGCGTTTCTCGTTCGTAATTCGCCCCCGAACCGTTGAGCAAGAGCGTGTCGTAGTTGGAAAAGTTTTGGGTCGCGTGTTTGAGCAAAAGAACTCTCGGCAATAAATCGAGCAGCCAGTGATAGTAATTTGCGCCAGCTTCGGGCGTGACCGCGATCGCGATTCGACCGTTGAGCAGCTCCGATTCTGGCAGGTGCCAGCGCGAAAAAATTGGATGGTTCGCTGGCCCCCAAACTTCCGGAGAAAGATCGGCCAGCAGCGCATTGTCTGCGGTGACAACGGCACCGCCATAATGGGCCCAAAAATTCACGTTCGGAATTTCGAAAACAAAAGCTGGAGCCGCTTTTAGCTCGCCAAACGATGTGTGCGTTCGGAAGGGATGGGGCGGCAAACGCACGACTTCGGCACAACGAATTTCGAGCACACTAATTTCCGTGTGTTCGCTGGCATAATCCAGTGTCGATAGTTCGAGGCGTGGCGGGATTCGCCCCCAAAATGCCCCGATGGATTCGAGCGCCGCGCGTTTCATTGATCGCGCCGGTAAAACCAGGCGCCTAAGTGGACGTAATCGCCATTTGTGACGGCGAACAAAATTTCGCACCTGCATCGTGATTGCGCGCGGATTAAAAACAATCACGTTGTTCCTTTGGGATGGTGAAGTTGACTTCGCTGGCAATCCATTGTCTTGCTTTCGCTCTTTGCGGAATGGTCGCGCATGGGCAGGAAATCTCATCCACAATGACCGGGCAAAAAATCCAACTCGCGGTCCATGGTGGCGCCGGCACAATCGAGCGAAGCAAAATGACGCCGGAGAAAGAGCAGGAATATCGCACTGGACTCGAAAACGCGCTCCGGGCGGGCCGCGAAATTTTGCAGCGCGGTGGGTCGAGTCTTGATGCGGTCGAAGCTGTGGTCCGTGTACTGGAGGACGATCCGCATTTCAACGCGGGGAAGGGCTCAGTTTTTACCAGCGCTGGAAAAATCGAAATGGATGCCGCGATCATGGACGGAAAAACGCTGGCCGCGGGTGCAGTTGCTGGGATCGAGCATGTCCGCAATCCAATTGTCCTTGCTCGCGCCGTCATGGAAAAATCGAAGCATGTAATGATGGTTGGGGCCGGCGCTGAGAAATTCGCGAAAGGCCATGGGATCGAAACGGTCGACCCGAAATATTTTTTTACCCAGGATCGCTGGGACGCGTTCCAGAAAATAAAAGCGGCAGAGGAAGCTGGCGCGGATGGGAGCAAAAAATTTATTATCTCGGACGCGGAACGCCACGGAACCGTCGGCGCGGTGGCACGAGACTCGCAGGGAAATCTTGCCGCTGCGACCTCGACTGGGGGAACGACCAACAAACTACCGGGTCGAGTAGGTGATTCGCCAGTGATCGGCGCGGGTACTTACGCCGACAACGCGACCTGCGCGGTTTCATGCACCGGCGACGGCGAATTTTTCATTCGCGCAAGTGTGGCGCACCAAGTCTCTGTGTTGATGGAATTGCGCGGAATGTCTCTGTCGGAAGCGGCCGAGCGCGCGCTGGCTCAAGCCGAAAAGCTTGGCGGCACCGGCGGTCTCATTGCAGTGGACAAGAATGGAAATATTGCGCTGCCATTTAATACTAGCGGAATGTATCGAGGCCATATCCGCGAGGACGGCAAGTTCGTAATCGAAATTTACAAATGAAGTAAGGGCGAGTTTACAGCCAGCGAACTTCGTAGTCGCAAGCGAGACGCTGCTTCCATTCATGCTTCCTGCAATTTCCGTTGCCATCCCTGCCTTCAATGAGGCCGTGCGCATTGGCGATACGCTGGCTACGACGATTGCGTATCTGGAAAAAGAAAGCCCCGGTAGCGAAGTGATCGTCATCAACGACGGCTCAACTGATGCCACTGGCGAAGTGACTCGCAAAGTTGCCGCTGTGCCGTCGGCGGTGGCGATTCGATTGCTCGAGAATTTTCCCAATCGCGGCAAAGGCGCGGCAGTGAGAAGCGGGTTGTTGAGCGCAACGAAACCAATCGCGGTTTTTTTTGACGCCGATCTTTCGACGCCGATTGATGAGCTCCCAAAAATTGTCGAACCGATCGCGCGCGGCGAAGTGGATATTGCCTTTGGTTCACGCGCTCTCAATCGCAAACTAATCGGAAACCGACAGCCATGGCGACGCGAACAAGGTGGGCGCGTTTTTAATTTGCTGGTGCGCGTCGCCACTGGTCTGCCTTTTTGGGATACACAATGCGGCTTCAAGGCGTTTCGCATGGAAGCGTGTCGGCAAATTATCGAAGCCGCGAAAATCATCGGCTTTGGCTTTGACGTGGAGCTGCTCCTGCTTGCACAGCGAGCAGGATTGCGGCTCAAGGAAATTCCAGTCCGCTGGAATCATCATGAAGGCAGCAAGGTGCGATTAATTCAGGATAGCGTACGCATGCTGCGAGAAGTGCTGTCTTTGCGCTCGAACAACTCTGTCATTCCGAAGGGCGTCTAAACAGCGATGGGTTGGTGCGAAGCTATGTCTTGACTGGAAGCGGCGGCTTTCAGGCCGCCGACGTTTGCGTGTTGCTTAACCGGGCAACCTGGCAGTCGCCTTTCCCGGTTACGCAGCGCGGATCTCACAGTCGTTGAGCGATCACACAAAGTTCGTGTGAGGTGGTGCGCAATAACGACGTCATCCCGAACCAACGCGAAGGACCTCTCGATGGTTGAGGGATCATACAAAATTTGTGTGACGTCGCGAGCAATTGTGAGGTCCCTCGCCCCGAAAGAGCTCGGGATGACACAGTGTGCCTGGCCGCAGTACGCTACAACAAAACGGCGCGCACTGATTCAAATGCGCGCCGAGTGAATTTCGAAACCCCAGCTATTTCTTGACGATCTCCGCGTTCTCCAGCATGGCGACGCCACCGCGCTCAGCCATTTTGCCTTTGACCGTAATTGTTTTGCCCGCGTATTCCGCAAGCTGATCGTTCATCGGTTTGTGATCACCGACGAGCAAGTAGGCTTTGCCGTCAGATACGATGCCGACCGGCCCTCCGCCCTTGATGCACTTGGCCGCACAACCGGCGTGTTTATCACCCATCGCGTTGTGATCGACGTAGCACATCATATCGACAACTTCGCCCGTAATTTCTTTGGACGCCGAGGCGTCGAGATTCTCCTTGCCCTGCTCCGCAGCCAGGGCGAGCGGCGAAAACGCGAGAGCAGAAATGAATCCAGCTGCGACCGCCGCTTTCAAGCTTCTAGGAATTGTGGAATTGAACATGCCCGAAACGTCCACTCGAAAGTTGCGCCGGTCAATTATGTTACATCCTCCACCATCGTTCTCTTGCCATGTCGAGCGAACTCGCCTGCCACGCTCGAGTTTTATGCAGAGGCGCGAGACAGCTCTGATTTCGCTGCCAATAAACTTTAGACCTCATGAGTTGGTTTGCCGTCTCCGAGGAGGGCTCGGCAGAGCGTCGCCCTACCAACAACGGCCGCGATCCCGAATTGGTAGGGCGAGACTCTGTCGAACCGGAGGAAGCGCCGATTTGATCATTCAAACCAGCGTTCGCTGCCAAAGATCATCACGCTCTGTCATCCCGACCCCGAATTCCTTCGAGGGGTGAGGGACCCCCATCGCGCATTGACGCTCAAAGAAGCTTGTGTGTCCGCTCGCAGGTTGGCGAGGTCCCTCGGTCCGAGCCGGACTGGCATGTGCGCTCGGGATGACAGCAAAAAAAGACTACACCAACAGCGACGCTACCGCGTTTGTCCGTCGATCAATTCCGCGAATTGGCCGAAAAAGTAACTTGCGTCGTGCGGTCCGGGCGCGGCCTCGGGATGATATTGCACACTAAAAATCGGGATTTCCTTGTGACGCATTCCCTCGACCGTACCGTCGTTCAGGTTGACGTGCGTCACTTCGATCTCTTTCGGCAATGAATCCGGATCGACCGCGAACCCATGATTTTGCGCTGTGATGGCCACTTTTCCCGATCGCAAATCTTTGACTGGTTGATTACCGCCGCGATGCCCAAATTTCAGTTTGAAGGTCCGCCCGCCAAAGGCAAAACCGAGCACTTGATGACCAAGGCAAATTCCGAAGATCGGTTTGCGACCCATCAAATCGCGGACCGTCTCGTGGGCATAAGGCAGCGCTTCCGGATCACCAGGGCCGTTAGACAGAAAAACGCCATCCGGATTGAGCGCGAGCACTTGTTCGGCTGTGGTTGTGGCCGGGAGAACGGTGACACCGAATCCGCGCTGCCGGAGCGATCGCAAAATGTTGCGTTTCATTCCATAATCGAAGGCAACAATACGACGACGGATTGGCGGAAGGACTTGATTACCGCTTTGCAGCGACCATTTCTGGCTCAGTTGATCATCCGGATCCCATTGAAAAATATTCGGCGTGGTTACTTCGCGCACGTAATCCATCCCGATGACGCCTTCGCCATTGACGGCGCGCTGGACGGCTTCTTCACCCGAAGTAATCTCAGTGGTGAGGCAGGCTTTCATCGCGCCACGCGTTCGGAGATGCCGGGTGAGCGCGCGTGTATCGATGCCTTGCGCGCCAGGAATTTCCCAGCGCCGCAGATAATCATCTAACGATTCTTCGGCTCGCCAGTTGCTCGGGATTTCGCTTAGCTCTTCGATAACGAACCCGCGCACATGCGGTTGGGTACTTTCCTGATCAGTCGAATTGGTGCCGTAATTTCCAATGAGCGGGTAAGTCATCGCCACGATTTGTCCACGATAGGAAGGGTCGGTCAGCACTTCCTGATAACCGGTCATGGAAGTGTTGAAACATACTTCGCCGACACGCGTGCCGGTAGCGCCGAATGATTCGCCCTCGAAAATTCGGCCATCTTCGAGGGCAAGAAGTGCGCGCATTGGTCGGCAGCGATTGTCCACCTAATCGGCGGATTTTCAAGGTGCGATGAACGGTTGAAGCGGTGAAGCGATCAAGCGACGAAGAAGAGACATTCGCCGCTTCACGGTTCAACTCTTCAACGCTACAACGAAAAAACCCGAATCGAAACATCGATTCGGGTTCTTTAAAAATTACCCCGCAGATGCCGTTTAGGCGGATCTCCCGTCCCTTTCGGTAACGGGCGGATGACCGTCGCGCGAGCGTCTGACTTCCAATTAAGGCGTGCCATGTTCCCTAAAACGCGACCAAGCCTCCTTGGTTCTGAAGTATCGGTTCGGGAATCTCACCTGTATCTCGAACAACGCAGGGTAAAGCACTGAGAATTGTCAGTTCAGAGTTGAGAGAAAAAGCACTGGTTTTCCTACTCAACTCTCAACCAACAACTCGCAGTTATTTCAAAAGAACTACTCGCGCAATTCCGCACCGACATCGTTGCGCAACCGCTCACGAATCCGCGCGTGCACGGCGCTCACTTCCTCACTTGTCAGTGTGCGATTTTTATCCCGGTATGTCAACGAGTAGGCGAGGGACTTTTTCATTTCCGGCATCCCTTTGCCGTCATTTTCCATAAATAAATCGAATAACTCCACCTTCTCCAGCAATGGCTCGTTAGCCGACGCGATCGCCGCCAGAATTTCCGCGTGCGTTACTTTAGGGCCGACAAACATCGCAATGTCGCGGGTCACTTCCGGATAGCGATCGATTTCTTTGAATGGTTTCGCGTCTTCTTTTGTCTGCGCAATGCGTGCCAGATCAATCTCTGCTACTAGCACTGGCGCGGTTGCCGATGTCGTGGCCGAAAGTTGCCCGCCATAGCCGATCCGATCTGTTTGGTAAAAAATTTCGGCCATTAAGACAAAGCTCGGTTGGATGCTACGCCGAAACTCAAACGCGCCCACTGCATTGAGTGCACCTTTTAAATCAAAAAAATCGAGCTGCCGTTTTTTTGCACCACGCCAGTCTGTGCCGGACGTGACCTGCCCGCAGAGCGCGATTGCCAGTTTGCGTTGTTGTTGGCCGGTCGGTGGCGCAAAAGTGTTACCGATTTCAAATAGCGCGATTCGTTCTGCTCCGGCCCGAATATTTCGCGCGACCGCTCCGAGCAGGCCTGCAATTAAACTTGTGCGCAGTGCGACATGATCTTCGCTCAAGGGATTGCGTAGTTCGATCGCGCCGTTGGTCTTCGCCACTTCAGACCGCGCAATCAATGAGGAGGTGCGCGCTTCCGTTAACCCGAGAGCAATCAGATCGCGGCGCAGTTTCGTTTCAAAATCAAAGTTGCGGTCCGCCTCGCTCAGCGGGGTAAACCGGCTGCGGTCAGCACTTGGAATCTTCTCGATCCCATGCGCGCGAATAATTTCCTCGATCAAATCGACCTCGCGCTGGAGATCGCGTCGGTAGCTTGGAATTTTCCAGCGCGGGTGACTCGCAGAATCGCTCTTAGTTAAACCAAAACGAGTCAAGATTCCGTCGGCCGTTGCCGGTTCGATGTGAATGCCGAGGAGTTGATCGAGCCCCTCGTAGCGTAGCGAAACATCTGGGGGGTCCGGCGGCAGCTCGCCAGCAACTGCAACGGTGGGGGCCGACGTTGCGCCGGCTACTTCACAAATTAGTTCCGTCACTCGTGTCGATGCCGGCAAAATCATTTCCGGATCAACGCCGCGCTCGAATCGGTAACTAGCGTCGCTGGGCAAATTCAATTCGCGCGCCGTTCGTCGAATACTGGCCGGCAAAAAATACGCGCTTTCTAGCAACACGTTCCTGGTTGATTCAGTGACGCCGGATTCTTCGCCACCCATCACCCCAGCGATTCCAACCGCGCGCTCGTCATCGGCAATAACCAGATTTTCGGGAGTGAGTGCATAAGTTTTTCCATCAAGCGCGAGAAACTTTTCACCTTCCCGCGCCAGTCGCACGTTTATCGCACCACTGAGTTTGTCGGCATCAAACGCATGCGTAGGCTGACCCAGCTCGAGCATCACGAAATTGGAAACATCGACAACGTTGTTGATTGAGCGAATGCCGACGCTTTCGATTTTTGCGCGCAACCAATCTGGGCTCGGCCCGACCTTTACGTTTTCAATTCGACGGACGGAATAAAATGGACATTCGCGCAGGGCTGAAATCGTGATGCCTTTCTTTTGTAGGGCGGGCGCGTCGCCTGCCGATTTCGATGGCAACTGGAGCGATTGCCCGACTAATCCCTTGTTCGTTAATGCCGCGATCTCTCGTGCCAGTCCAAAATGACTGAGCAGATCGCCGCGATTGGGTGTGATCTCGACATCAAGCATCGTGTCAGCCGGAAATAAGTCGCGAACGGGCGCGCCGATTTTTGCGTTCGGCGACAGGATGAGCAGACCGGCCGCGTCTTCCGCGACGCCGAGTTCTTTCGGGCTGCAAAGCATTCCTTCGCTTTCGACGCCGCGCAATTTGCTCGCTCGAATCTTCAGACCGCCGGTCAGTTCCGCTCCCGGCAACGCTAGCGGAACCTTGTCGTCCACTTTGTAGTTTTTCGCGCCGCAAACGATCTGGCGTTTGGTTCCGCTGCCATCGTCAACCACGCAAACGGTGAGACGATCGGCGTTCAGATGCGGTTTGGATTCGATGATCTGCGCTACCACCACACGGTCGAAATCGGCACTGCGTTTTTCGATCGCTTCGATTTCGACACCCGACATCGTAAGCAACTCCGCCAAGGCGTCGATACTCGGCGGTGACTCCACGAATTCGCGCAGCCAGTTAACGGAAAATTTCATTCTTCCTTCCTGCCGTCATCCCGAACGAAGTGAGGGACTTCGCGAGCGTGGGCTGACTCTCGAACGACACTGCGGCGTGGCTTGAGTGACGATCTCCGCGTAGGAGAGGTCTCTCGGTCGCCGCGGCGACCTCGGGATGACTCGCGCTGTTAGTTGGGCGTTCACGCGAATTGGTGGAAATCGGAACATAGGCATCCTGCCTGTGCGCCCAGCGGCCAGTCTGCCCGCTGTCTTTTTGGATTGTCGCTGTCCGCTGGCGCTCGGTAGCGGAGTGCAACTCCGCTGGGCGCACAGACCACAGGTCTATGTTCCAGAGGTTTTTCATGCGAATTGCCTCAGAAAGCGCAGATCATTTTGCGCGAACAAGCGGATGTCGGGAATGTCGAACAAGATCATCGCCAGGCGGTCCATCCCGAGACCGAAGGCAAAACCGGTCCATTTTTCCGGATCGTAAGCGTTATCATGACGCGATTGATTGACGGCTTCGAAAACGGCGGGATGCACCATGCCGCAGCCGCAAACCTCGACCCATTGTTCGCCGCCTTTCAGCGCACTCGATTTCACATCAATCTCAAAACTCGGTTCGGTGAAAGGAAAATAATGCGGGCGAAAACGCACCGCCGTGTCGGCACCGAAAAGTTCGCGCAGAAAAAATTCGAGCGTGCCCTTCAAATCGGCGACGCTGACATTTTCATCTACGTAAAGACCTTCGATCTGATGAAACTGGCTGGTATGAGTGGCGTCGATCTCATCGCGTCGGTAAGCCGCGCCGGGAGCGATGACGCGAATGGGTGGCGGCGCTGATTCCATCGTGCGGATTTGCACCGTGGATGTGTGGGTGCGCAGCAGGCGACCATCCGGTAGGTAAAATGTATCCTGCTCGTTGCGCGCGGGATGGTCAGCGGGGGTGTTTAGGGCGTCGAAACAATGCCATTCGGTCTCGATGTCCGGGCCTTCGGCTAGCGCGAAACCCATTCGCCGAAAAATCGCGATACTGCGGTCGAGCATCTGGGTGAGCGGATGAAGGGCGCCGCGCTCATGGGGTGTGCCCGGAAGCGAAAGATCAATATTGGCCACCGCGGCAGATTCCTTTTCGGCGCGAAAATTTTCGGTGCGTGCGTCAATTGCGGCCGTGATCGCGATCCGAACCTCATTCAACAATTTGCCAACGGCCGGTTTTTCCTCTTTCGGCAGCGATTTCATTTTGTCGCTCCACTCGGAAACGCTGCCGCCGCGTCCGAGAAATTTCACCCGCACGGTTTCGAGGAGCCGCTGGTCTGGGGCGGAGCCGATTTGTGCCAAGGCGTCGTCGCGTAATTGTTCGAGCGGATGCATGAACGTTGAAGCGTTAAATGAGTTTAAGCGTTGAAGCGAATCCGCTGCAACGGTTCAACGGTTCAACGCTTTATCGCTTCAACCGGAACTCACGCCGCTTTCTTCGACTTCGATTTATTTTCCAGCGCGCCCTTCGCCTCCTCTATAATCGACGCGAATGTTTTTTCTTCGGTCACGGCTAGGTCGGCGAGGATTTTGCGATCCAGGGTGATGCCAGCTGCTTTTAAGCCTTCAGCGAACCGACTGTAGGTCATGCCATTAGCGCGGACGGCGGCGTTCAAGCGCTGGATCCAAAGCATGCGGAAATTGCGTTTGCGTGTCTTTCTATCCCGATAGGCCCAATATTGGCCTTTCATGGTCGCGTCTTTGGCGTAACGGAAAAGTTTCGAGCGCCGACCGCGATAACCTTTCGCTTTTTTCAAAACCCGCCGTCGCCGTTCGCGACTGGCCGGGGCGTTTGTTGCTCTCGGCATTTGTTATTCCCCGAATTTTAGTTCGGGTCCTCCTCTCAGCGCGCTGTTCGTATATAATATGATCCGCGCGACCTCGGGCGCTGATATGATCGCAATCACGATCAGGTGTGCAGATTACCAGTTCAACCACGAACCGGGTCGGAAGAATAAAGCGCGTCGGCAAAATTACAACTCGGGGGGAGGAACACAGGGCTGGAGCCCTGTGTGGCGCACAGGCCTGAGGCCTGTGTTCCTACGCCTGAGCGAGAAGGTATGGTTTTTCGCGTAAGAAACCACGTAACCAGGCCGACTCCGGCTCCGCCCAGATGCGCAAAGGACGAAACCGAGCTGATTCCGATCTTCTGCTCGTAAGCACCGATGATTTGGAAAAAAATCCAGAGCACGAAAACGAACCACGCTGGCAGGCGAATCCAGCGAAAATAATAAAAGTAGCGCCACAAAAAGCCGATTTTCGCCTGCGGGAATGCCAATGCGTAAAATGTGATCACACCGGCGATTCCACCGCTGGCACCGATGCAGGGAATGGTGGAATTCGGGGCCGATGCAATGTGCACGAGATCCCCAACGAATGCCGCAATCGCGATCAATGCGATGTAGCGCAGCGCACCGAGAAAATTTTCCACGTCATCGCCGAAAACGAGAAGGAAATACATGTTGCCGACGAGATGAACGACTCCGGCATGGAGGAAAAATGAGGTAACGAAGGTCAAACCGTGCAGCCGGAGCGGTTGCGCCGGAATTAGTCCGAAAAGTTGGACAGCCTCCTGCAAATGGAAGAACGCGTGAACACTTGCGGTGATGATAACGGCGGCCAAAAACCAGGTTACTACGGGACGGCGTTCCTTCGCGGGCGCGTCAAATTCGACCGGCATCCCGAGAAAAGCCGCCATCGATTTCCACCATTCATCCGGTGGCGCGCTGTCGAAATCGGGGCCGCACGCTTGCTCGGCGAGTTGCTGAACTTTCGCCAGCGCGATCGCCTCGCGCGCTTTTTGCGGCAAAACGACCTGCGCTTTTGGTTTCGGTAATGTGCGCGCTTGCAGCGTTTGTGTTTCGCCGGAATCGAACCAGACGAATTCGCAAATTCGACAGACTTCGACTCTGATTCCGCTGCTGCTAGCAAGTGCGACCTCGATCATTGCGTTCCCGCAGGACGGACAAGGCCTGGCGCTGCTGCCCTCGTTATGGATCGCGTGCAGCCAGAGCGGGTTGATCGATTCCGGAGTGAAAGTGCGACGCAGCAATTGCAGACCGACCGCGCGACCATTGCATTTTTCGCAACGCCAAATGATGCCGTTGCCGGTGCGGATTTCGGTTAACGGAATGCGACAAGCCGGACAAAGAAGTTCAGCATCCACGCCGGAATGATGTTGCAGACCAGGCGTCTAGTCGATCATGCGACTGGAGGGGCGAGCTCCGCGAGCTTTCTTCTGTAGCGGCACCGTGTCGGCTGCGAAGAAGCACGCGATATGCGTGCCACCACAGAAATGCTCAGAATCGGCAACTACGTTGTCGAGCATGGCACTGCATGTGTATCATTCTCGTACTGGCTCGCAGAGCTCGCTCTTCCAGTACCGATTAGCGGCACGTCCCGTTTCGGATTGGCCGTTGCCGTGTAACTTCATAAAATAACCCAATGTCCTGGCTGGCGCGCCACCGTCGTTTGGCCTTTGCCGCAATCTGCACGTTTTGGACGGCGGTGGTTTTCGTGGGTTATTTTTTTCCGACGCTGCCGTTTATTTCCATGCCGTGGCGGGGCGAGCAAAGTTTTGAGGATACGCTGCGCAGGGAAGGCCGTAAAACCGCCACGCGTGATGATTTCATTTTCCTAGGAATCGATCAGCAATCGTTGCAATTGGATGCGGTCGGTCCAGAGGAGATCGCGGGGAATCGCGCGTTTGAATTGATGACCGAGCGACCGTACCCATGGGCGCGCGAAATTTGGGTCCTTTTACTGGATCGCTTGTTCGGGGCCGGTGCGCGGCTGGTCATCTTCGACCTAATCTTCAACAATCCAAACGATGGGGATCTCGCCTTCCGCGCGGCGCTCGATCGGTATCACGATCGGGTTGTTGTTGCGATGAATATCGATACGCAAAATAACACCCAAATTGTGCTACCAAACGCCCAACTCATCCCGCCGCCAGCGCAAACGGACGATCGCGTCGGTTTCGTAAATTATTGGAACGACGAGATTGACGGAAAACTACGCGCCGCGCGTTTCTTCACTTCCGAGCGGCAACTGGCGGGGGTGGCATCTGTACCCGGCGACGAGATCTATACTTCGCTGCCATCGCGCGCCCTAACGAAACTTGGGCATGACGCCGATATTCCACAGGATCAACGCGATCATCTTTTTCGTTTTAGCTCCAATGATGCTTATCCACCCTTCCCCCTCTGGCAGGTTTTCCATCCCAGCTTTTGGAAAGCGAATTACGCCGAGGGCGCAATTTTTAAAGATAAGATCGTAATTGTCGGAGCATCTTCACAGATCCAGCACGACTTCATCGTTACCCCGATGAATCCGGCCGCGCCCGGTCCGGGCGTTCATTTGCAGGTAATTGCCGCGACTGAGGCGCACGAGTTTCTGCGACAGACACCGACGCGCGTGATGCTCGGTCTCGTTTTGGCCGCGGGAGTGATTGGGTGGGGCTTGATTCCTTTTTTGCGGCGCCCAATTCTTTCTCTCTTCTCGCTGATCGCAATCGCCGTGATTTATCTCGCGGTTGCCCGTCTGGCCTACGATCGCTCCGGTTTCATTCTCGCAACGGTCCCCGTGCTCTCGACTCTTATGCTTTGTAGCATCAGCACGCTCGGGATCGATTACGCGATTGAGCGCAGGGAAAAATTGCGCACGCGACGCACCCTCGAGCGTTACGTTTCCAAAAACCTGGTCAAAGAAATTCTCGAGAATCCCGGCGGCTATTTCAATTCGCTCAAAGGTTCGCGCATGCCGGCCACGATTCTTTTTTCCGATATCGTCGGTTTCACGACCTTGAGCGAGAAAGCCGATCCGGAGGAATTGGTCCGACAGTTGAATGAATATCTGAGCGCTATGACCAATGTCGTTTTTCAGAACGACGGCACGCTCGATAAATTTATCGGTGACGCCATCATGGCGGTGTGGGGGAACGTCAAGAGCCAGGGAAAGGCCAAAGATGCGAAAGCGGCCGCGTATGCTGCTCTGGGGATGCGGCGGGAATTGTTGCGACTAAACAACGGCTGGAAAACGGAAGGCCGCATGACCCTGGGAATGGGCGTTGGCATTAATCATGGCGATGTTCTCGCTGGAAACATCGGTTCGCAGGATCGCGCCGATCTCACGGTCATCGGCAATACGGTAAATCTGGCCTCACGTTTGGAAGGGCTGACGCGCATTTTTGGAGTAGACATTCTTATCGGAGCGACGGCGGCGGATTTGATTCGCGATGAATTTCACCTGCGTTCCGTCGCACGCGCGCAGGTGAAGGGAATAACCGAGCCGGTCGATGTTTTTACCGTCGTGGAAGCACGCGACCACAATCCCGATCAGGAATTGTTAACCTGGCTGGAAACGTACGAGGAAGGAATTCGCAAATTCCGGGATCGCGATTTCACTCAGGCGAAAATCCTGTTCTCGCGCTTCCTGGAATTTTACCCTGAAGATTGCCTGGCAAAAATGTACCTCGAGCGTTCCCTGGAATACGAACAGGCCCCGCCTGATAAAGCGTGGAATGCGGTGGAAGTATTCGAGAGAAAATGATCGCCTTCCGAGCGAAGTCGGGGATTCCGCCATGAAACCTTCAAGTAATGCAACGGGATCCCTCGACTATGCTGAGGATGACGGGCGTTTTTCGTTTCGCTGGCGCAGTTGACCACGCCGGGTAAAGAATTGCTGTGAAGGAAGCGCCGCGGCATTTTCATTTTCTCGGAATCTGTGGCACGGCAATGGGGTCGGTCGCGGCAGCCATGAGCGAGCGTGGGTTCACGGTTACCGGCTCGGACGAAAATATTTACCCGCCGATGTCCACCTTTCTGGAAAAGCGCAAAATTGTGCTCTCCTCTGGCTATCGCGCGGAAAATATCCCAGCAAACGCCGATGTGGTCGTGATCGGTAATGCGATCAAACGCGGTAACCCCGAAGCCGAAGCGGTCCTCAACCGGAAACTATTTTATCTTTCGCTGCCGGAAGTCTTGAAAAATTACTTTCTGCGTGGGCGACACAATCTCGTTGTCACCGGCACGCACGGGAAAACCACAACCACAACGTTGCTGACCTGGATCATGGACTTCGCCAAGCACCAGCCGAGCTACATGATTGGCGGTATTCCGCGCAATTTCGGGCAGGGTGCGCGATTCAATGAATCGAAATTCTTTGTCATTGAAGGCGACGAATATGACACGGCATTTTTCGACAAGCGCTCAAAATTCATTCATTACCTGCCGGAGCTTCTAGTGGTGAACAACGTCGAGTTCGATCATGCCGACATCTTTCCGGACCTTGATGCGATCAGGACAAGTTTTCGTCGTCTGGTGAACATTGTGCCGCAGAACGGAATGATCGTGCTCAATGGCGATGACAAAAATTGCGTCGAGGTCACGCGCGATTCCTTGGCACCAATGGTCGAGGTCGGTTTTTCCAAAAACTGTGCGCAGCGTATTCGTGATGTGAGCTATTCGGCAAAAAAATCGCGTTTCGTTTTACGCGACGAGGAATTCGAGGTTCCGATGTTTGGCGAGTTCAATGTGCGCAACGCCGCCATGGCGATCTCAGCCGCGAAATTCTACGGTGTATCAGCGGAAACCATTCGCGCGGCGTTACCGAAGTTCGAAGGAGTCGCGCGACGCCAGGAAATCCGCGGCGAGGTGCGCGGGGTGAAAGTGATTGACGATTTCGGCCATCATCCGACCGCGATTGCCCAAACGCTGACGGCGCTACGTCATCGTTATCCGAAGCATCGCTTATGGGCGATTTTCGAGCCGCGCTCCAACACCACCCGGCGCGCCGTTTTTCAGCACGAGTTGCCTAAAGCCTTGAAGATTGCAGACGGCGTTTTCATCTCCCAGGTGGCGAGACTCGAGCAAATTCCCGAGGCGGAGCGATTGAATCCGGAGGCGGTGGTGAAAGAGATCAAGCAATCCGGGCGTTCGGCCTTTTATGAAGAAAACGCCAACGCAATTGTTGAACGCATCGTGCCGTTACTAAAGAAGAACGATATCGTGACCGTGTTCAGCAATGGCGGGTTCGATGGGATACACGAGAAGTTGCTGAGTAAGTTAAAGGGTTAAAAAGGTTACAAAGTTACGGCAATTGAAACTTTGAAGCTCTCGCGATGGTTTTCGCATTCTGTAGCGGCGGTCTATGACCGCCGACGACCGCAAGCAGCGGCTACATCGCCTCGATCGGATCTTCTTGCGTACACCGATCTATTTTGTAACGACATGCACAAATAATCGCAGCGCGATATTGGCAACAAAATCAGTTCACCAAGCTTTTATCCGCTTCGCTGAAAAAGGCCCGGGCCACGGCGCATGGATCGGCGCGTACGTACTCATGGCTGACCATCTTCATGTTTTCGTCGGACTGGATGATCAAAAGATTGACTTTCCCGGGTGGATGAAATCATTAAAAAATGCGCTGTCGAAGGGGTTGCGCTTTGATGGAATCTCATCGCCGCATTGGCAAAAAGATTTCTTTGACCACGTCTTGCGAAGTGAGGAGTCATACGAAGAGAAGTGGAACTATGTCCGTGAGAATCCAGTGCGGGCCGGACTGGTGAAGCGATGGCACGACTGGCCCTTTGGTGGTGAAATCTTTGATTTGGAATATTACTGCGAGTGATCGCGATTCGGCGGTCATAGACCGCCGCTACAGAACGCAAGTTACGACGGCGGCGTAGCCGCCGAGGTATGATCGTGCACGATGCGCCAACCGTCGGGGGTTTTGCGGAAGATCAAGGTGAAACGACCATGCGGGTTGTCACTTGCGCGTTTTAGCTCCCAGTGCCCGAGCGCGAGGGCGGAATCCGGGCCAAGCTGTTCGATTTCAAGATCCGAAAACGTAAGCGTGCCCATCTTGGCGCGATCATTGTATTTGTTGAGATAACGATCGCGAACCGTTTGCCAGCCACGCCTCACTTCATCGCCGGAAACAAAAACGGTGGTTTCGTCGCGGGCGTAACCATTCATGAAACTGTCAATATCGCCGCGGTTCCAAGCCTCCTGTTGCGCGCGCAAAAGGGCGCGAATTTCCGAAATGACTAGGGCGTTGCCGGATTTCTCATCTGCCGCTTCGAGAATTGCCGCGCCCAGAATGAGAACCAATGCTAACCGGAGTGGCTTCACTTCATTTCTTTACTATTAAGTTGGAAAGGTGAAAAGCTGAGGATTCAGGGTTCCGCCTGGCACCAGGTGAGAGTAAATATACCGCGTTAAGCGGTATTGACCCGGAGGGCGCTTCCTCTTACATATTGCGGGTGTTGAGATACCCCCTCGTCATTGTTGTGCTGCTTATCTCAGCAGCATCGGCTTTTGCGCAGCGCCCTGTATCGCCCGCGCCCGCCGCGCCTGCGCGGACAGCTGCGGCTACACCGGGCCCTGAGGATCGGGTGAAATTGCAATTTCCGAATAGCGACGTCCAGGATGTTCTCCGGCTTTATGAGCAGCTCACCGGTAAACGGGTGATCATGGATAATTTCGTGCAGGGCAAGGTGAATATTTTCCTCACCAATGATCCAACCCGCGAAGAGGCGATCCAGATCATTAAGATCAGTCTATTGATGAACGGGTTCTCACTCGTTCCGGAAGATCCGGATATCGTGAAGGTGATCGGAACAGGAAAAAATCCGCGTGGACAAGGCGTGCCGATTATTTCAGATCAGGCCGATATCCCTCCGGGCGATCAGGTAGTCAGCTATCTTTTTAAGTTGCGCTACGCGGATCCGACCGAGTTGCAGCAGGTGCTCGGACAATATCTTTCGCCGCCGCAAACCTATACTTCGGTGCTCCCGCTGCCGAAATCGTCGAGCATATTAATAACGGAAAATTCCACCGTCATTCGCGGGTTAGCCAAGATCATCGATCAAATTGATGTCGCTCCTGCTGAAGTGACGAGTGAATTCATCAAACTCGAGCGCGCCGACGCCACCAAGATAGTCGATACGTTGAAGGACATTTTCGAGAAAGGAGCCGAGCAAAATCGGCCGGTCGGTCCAGGGGGTGGACCAGGCCGGGGCGTGCGTGGGGTTGCCAATCCAGTCGTGCCCATTGCGCAGGGCGAAGGCGATCTTGGCACGCTCACGGGGCTTTCGGAGGATTCCGTTATCGTTGGTAAAATCAAGCTCGCGCCCGATGTGCGGACGAACCGGATCCACGTCATCACCCGGCCGATAAACATGCCATTTATCCGGAAGCTGATCGCGGAGCTCGACGCCAACGTGGAGTTTGGCAAACCGGTGACACGGCCGCTGCGCTACATTTCCGCGAGCGATGTTTTGCCGGTGCTGGTGCAAGCTCTGACCGAACCAGGCGGGGAACAGCAACAAGGTGGCGCCGGCGGAGCCGCTGGGCCCCAAGCCGGACCAACCCCACAGCGCACGCCCAATCCCACCGTCACCAATCCCTACAACGTCGGGCAAACCAGCACGGCCAGCGGCAGCAACCTGAATATCTCCGAAGAACTTTCTACTCAACCGGTCGATACCGCGCCTAAAGCGGTGACGATTGGCAATTCCAAGATCATCGCCGATCAGCGCGCCAATACTATTATAGTTCTGGGTAGTCGCGAGGTGGTCGTGAAGATAGAAAAGATTCTCGACGAGATGGACGTGAAAGCACCACAAGTCGCTCTAGCCACCGTCATCGGCGAGCTGACGCTTAACAACGACGAGCAATTCGGAGTGGATTATTTTATCCGGGGAAACAAGAAGTACGCGCTGACGACGAACTTCCCCAACGTCCCGCCTCCATTTCCCGGTGGCGGCACCACCTCGGCTGCTCCCAGCCCGGGAGGAACACCGATAACTACAGGTGGAAGTGTCTTTGATCCCGGTAACCTGATCAGTTTCACCCAGTTGGCGACCAACGCCGCCCAAGGCACGAACATTTATCTTGCTGCCGGTGCCACGCTGGCCTCGGTGGTGCACGCGTTAGATTCAACGGGGCGATTCCGCGTGATCTCGCGCCCGATGGTTTTTACCAGCAACAATAAGAAGGCAATCATTGCAAACGGACAGGAGATTCCAGTCCCGGTAAATACTTTGAGCAACGTGTCCGGCGCGACGGTTGCCGGTGTCGCCTCCGTCCAATCCAGCATCGAGTTCAAGAAGGTTGCGCTGCAGCTTGAGGTCGTGCCGCTCATCAACTCGGAGAAAGAGGTCTCCCTGGATATCTTACAGAAGATCGACAGCGTTGTTCCTGGCAGCAATGTAAATATCGGCGGGAACCAGGTGCCGACGATCGCCACTCGCTACATTCGCACTAACGTTTCCGCACCAAACTGTTCAACAATTGTCCTAGGCGGATTAATTACTGACACCAAGAATACCAGCAAAGATGGGATTCCATATTTGAGTCGATTGCCAGTTGTAGGTTCACTTTTTCGTAGCACTACAAAAAATCGCGACCGCACAGAGTTGATCATTTTGATGCGTCCAGAAGTGTCGCTGACGAAGCTTGATCTTTATCGGCTGCGGCAGAAGCACGAAGACCGTACGCATTTCGGGCCTGAGCTTGAACAGGAGGATTGTCCGGATTGTCCGAAACGGGGTGATGGAAAGCAACTGCCGCCGCCGGATGTCCCATCGGCCAAAGATGTAGGAATGCGCTAATGAAACGAATCGGGATTGTTCTTATCGCGATGTTTCTGGGCTGTAATGGCGCTCCCGGATTCATCATAGACGAGGAAATCTTTTCCTACCGCTCGGAAGATTCGCTGGCGCCGCGCGATGAGTCTGGACTCTTGCATCAGGGCAGACTGGTCCGTGCGGTCGATTTTGCCCCGAGATATAACCGGCGTTGGATCTATTATTTCAAGGCGAACGAGCAACTGATGGTGGATCCGGCTTATGTCGGCGCACTGCAAAGGGATTTGCGCCGGCTGGGATACTATTGCGGGCCGATTGACGGCGTTTTCTCCGATGACGTGAGCGACGCGATAGCGCGTCTTCAGAAAAATTATTCGTTGCGTGTGAATGGCACGCTAAGCGATCCAGTGCGGCGGGCGTTGCATTTGCCCTAGTCTGGGGCGCGCCCGCTCCCTGAAGCAAAAGCATTGTCGCGCTCTGGCAAAACGGCGGCCTAATGGCATAATTCGAGGGTTGAAATGAGATCCCCCGTCCGCCAGCTGAGTTGCGATTTTTTGATGCGCGCTGTAGCGGCGCTCTATGAGCGCCGAGTCCTGGGAATTTCGGCGGTCACTTCGGCTCCGCTCGGTGCAGGCTCCGACCGCCGCTACCAAAAGGGATCAAGATGAACGCGGCGGTAAGCAAATCGATTGTTGATCTTTTGATCGCTGGGGGCGTGGAGTCTCGCGAAGAAGCTGCCCAGCTTGCGCAGAATCTCAATGGCGGTTCCTGGACGACCCAAGTGCTCGATTCCGGCAAGGTCGACGAGCAACGGTTTCTCTCTGCCATTGGAAATTTCTTCCGCGTTCCGGTCGTCACGCTCGACGCCAAGACAATCGATCGGCAAACACTGTCGATTTTGCCCTCGCGATTTGTTTTTCAGCATCACATTTTGCCGATCGCGGAAAAGGACAATTCTGTTGTTCTCGCGACCTACGATCTTTTCAATTCGGCCGGCCGCCAGCTGGTGACGCAACTTTTGAAGAAACCAGCGGAGTGGGTGCTGGTCCCGCGTGCCCAGTTACTGCGCGCGATGAAAACGCTCTACGGCGTGGGCGCGGAAACCTTCGATGAAATTCTCAAGACCAATCGGGGTTTCGAAGTCTTGCATAAAGGCGACACCGCAACGGACATCAACGCGGACGATCCCGAAGCATCCGTCGTTAAATTCGTCAATCAAGTTATCCGTGAAGCGATCGCCGAGCGTGCGACCGATATTCACGTCGAGCCGCTCGAGAACGATATCCGCATTCGTTACCGCATCGACGGAATTCTGCACGAAGTCGCGGTGCCGCCGCAACTGCGGGTGCTTCATGCTGCGATTATTTCGCGATTGAAAGTGATGTCGCATATGGACATCGCCGAGCGACGTTTGCCGCAGGATGGCCGCATGAATTTGCACGCGAACAATCAGGAGATCGACGTTCGCGTTTCGACCATCCCGACGGTGAACGGCGAATCGATCAGCCTGCGATTGCTCGCCCGCGGCGGCCAGCAGTTCGGCTTTCAACGCCTCGATCTCAGTGAACGACAGGAAAACGTCATCCGCCGTCTGCTGGCCCAGCCTAATGGGATCATTTTGCTCACCGGCCCGACCGGCTGCGGGAAATCGACATCGTTGTATTGTTTCCTCAGCACGATCAATTCAGTCTCGCGCCGCATCATCACGATCGAGGAACCGGTCGAGTATAAATTGCCCGGCGTGTTGCAAATGGATGTGAAACCGGAAATCGATTTCACATTTGCGCGCGGTTTGCGTCACATTCTTCGACAAGATCCGAACGTGGTGATGGTCGGTGAAATTCGCGACGTCGAGACGGCAGACATTGCGATTCGCGCCGCGATGACCGGCCATCTGGTCTTCAGTACGCTGCACACGAATGATGCCGTCGGTGGCATTACGCGTTTGCTCGATATGGACGTCGAACCGTTCCTGCTCTCGTCGGTTGTGAAATCATTCATTGCGCAGCGGCTCGTCCGCACCATCTGCCCTGAGTGCGCCGAGAAAGTCGAGTATCCGGGAGAATATCTCGGCGAAATCGGATTCCCGGTGAAAGAACTGGGAACGAAATTCATGCGCGGCAAAGGTTGTGACCATTGCCGGCAAACCGGCTATCAGGGCCGCGCGGCGATTTACGAAATCTGCGTGGTGACCGAGCCACTGCGCAAAATGATCATGCAGAAGCGCGATGGCGGCGAGCTGAAGCAGTGCGCTATTGCGGAGGGGATGGAAACGTTGCGGCAGGACGGCTGGCGCCGCGTGGCGCAGGGCAGTACCACGATCGAGGAAGTTGTTAGGGTGACGCAAACTGACGAAGTGATGGCCGAAACGACCGAAGACGCCGAGCCGGTGGTGAAGCGCTAGCGCGCGAATCTGGCAAGAGCGACCATCAGCCCATTGCCACGGATAACGAACTGTTTGGATCACTAAAACAATCGCGATCGCCGCAGAAAAAAGTATTCGTTGTAGGGCTGATCGTCGGTAATTCGTATTTCAGGATCGCGATTCAGCAATTGTATTGGAAAGCGTGACAATAAGACCCGGCCCAAATATGCCGGCAAGTCGGCGGACTGAGTCCATTCCAAAAGATCGCTTGTAGCCGCAGCCGGCATGGCGGATGCGACCTGTTCCGGTGTGCGGGGTGCAATCGGTTGCATCGAAGCCAACATATGGAATCCGACTCCCTGGATACCGCGAAAACAACACACGTGAGTAAAGGAATTCTCCAGCGACCGGAAAACGGCTTGACCGGTCATCAGCTCCCCTCCAGGAAACCAAACTTGAATAATTCCGTTTGGCTTTAGGTGCTGTTTGACAAGTTCGTAAAATTCTTCGGAATAAAGTAAGCTAGACCCAGCGGCTTCAGTCGGAGGCGGAGGATCTGTCACCACGACATCGAACATTGCCGATGTTCGCTTCAAAAAACGCCGGCCATCATCGATCACGATGCGACCCTTCGGGTTATTGAGAACGCGTGCGGCATCCCGGTGATAAAACCCGAAAGCATTCTTTACGCTGGGCACCAATTCCACTGCGGTAGTGTCGATGTCCCAGCTCAGCGCCGACCGGTAGGTTGTCCCCATTCCAAAACAAATGATCAGGACCGATTCAGGTTTACCGGCATGCAGAGCAAGAGGGAGGTGCGCCATGAATTTGGTCTCCGGGGTCAAACAAGTAATGCCGATGCCGTTCACGAAAAGATGCTTGTCGAGATCCTTACCGGCGGAAATAACCGAGGCGGCGTAGTCGCGGCGGATTTCCGTGGCTCCACCTCTCGAAATCCAACTTGCGAAGTCCACCGGACAGAACAAGGACCAGGCTAATACAATGCCAGCCGTTGCGCCGCTCATCGTGCGGTACCAAGAAGGCAACGATCGGGACGTGAAGAAATAAAATCCAAGAAAGGGCAAACTAAGTAGGACCAATCCGTAGCGTTCGCCAACCCATGGCAACAAAACATATGAAGCAAATAGCGGCCCCAGAATACAGCCAAGCACATTTAGCGCGTAAGCGTTACCGGCATCAGCGGGATCACCCAAGGCGTCCTTGTCGATCAGACTTGGAGTTAAGTATCCGAGGACCGCACAGAGCGGGGTAATACTAGATAGCAGGACAGCCACGTCCAGGTATGCGGAAAATTTTGCTGCCACGCCGAGAAATCGAAGATCATTGAATAGAATGGGAAGAAAGGTCGCGACCACAGCAACCGACATCAGCTTGGCAACATTCCACACAGAGTTAGTACGAAGGCCGCGGCGATACAATAGCGATCCGCAGAACGTGGCGCCCAAATAGGCGAAAATAATAAGAGCGAAAGAGTAGACCTGAGTTTTCAACACTGGTGTAAACGCCCGCGTCCAGACGACTTCCATAGCCATCGCTGTAAAACCGGTTGAAAATAGGATCCATTTCCTGAAGGGGCGCCGCAGCGTGTCCGGCGAAAGCGTTGGCCAACGTGGCGACGAAACTTTCGCTTCAGCCAAGTTGAGCGCGGCAGGCTCGCGCTGCTTCCGAGCCAAGAATCCGCTAATCACTGCGATGGTGAAGTTACCGGCTGCTGCTATACAAAGCGTCTGCTTAAATCCAAAAAACTCCACTAACACAAGCGCGGTAACCAAAGTTCCGCTCATTGCGCCAAGAACATTCGCCAGATAGAGGAAGCTAAAACTTTCGGTGTTTTGTGGATCCTGCTCGCGCACGTACGCCATCATGAATGGAAAAGTCGTGCCCATGCATACGCACCATGGCAGAATGGAAAGGCCTAGGAGCAAGGCAGAGAGGGAAAGATAACGAAAAGAATTCATCTGCCCTGCGGACAGCAACACCTCCCCGCTCACGGCAAATAACATTGGAACGGCAACTGCGCCAATGCCGATCACAAGCTCGGTCAGCATGTAAAAGACGATCGCCGAGGATCGCGTCTTCGTTGTTAGCGCGTCAATCAATCTTCCGCCGAGCCATGCTCCAAGGGACAGCCCCAGCATAAAGACCGATATGACTACAGAGAGCACGGGCGCAATGATCCCAAAACTTGCGAACGCAATTCGCGTCCACACCACTTGATAGACCAAGCTGCTAAATCCGGATAAGAAGAACAACAAGAAGAGCAGTTTTCGCTGGAGTAGACTCATCGGTTGAGTTGGTGAAAGCACCTGCCGCGCCTGACCGAAGCGGGGGCGAAACAAGCGCTACCCAGAGCCCCGCAGGTCGCGGATGGTTTTCGCGTAATCGTCGCTGCGGAAAATCGAAGTGCCGGCGACGAGGACGTTGGCGCCGTTTTCAATCGATACCCGTGCCGTCACCGGATTAATGCCGCCGTCCACTTCGATATCCAGCACGGGATTGTTTTTTGTCTTCCAATCGCGAGCACGACACACTTTTTCCATTTGTTCGCTGCGGAAGGATTGGCCACCAAAACCCGGATGTACCGTCATGATGAGAAGAAGATCGAGCTGGCTGAGAAATGGCTCCAGCAAGGCAAATGGCGTGGCCGGATTTAAGGTCAGACCAGCACGACAGCCCCCGCCGC